>CDZY01031236.1_pt1 | contig 157555 bp, 134 predicted proteins | sample 557671 | NCBI WGS metagenome assembly CDZY01 (sample SAMEA3182091, study PRJEB8094) | gut metagenome | biome: human; feature: gut; material: Stool; isolation source: human stools | place: Canada | collected 2013-03-11
CTTAGATGTTCTTAGAACTCTGCTAAGTCCCCAGCCAAAAGCAGCACGGATGCTGCTTTAGAAGCAATGCATACACGGATGTATGCCGTCTTCGGTGGCGGACATATAGAATACCTTTATCAGAGTTCTTAGAACATCCTGCTTCGGACAACGGAGCTGATATGCATAAATATAATACGTTATATACTCGTACATTAAATTAGCATGTTTTGACCTCAACATCATATTGTGAAAAAATGAAGCAAAATCTAAGTTGATTTCTGTATGCCTATGCTTTATACTAAAAACGTATATCAGGCAGGAACGTGAAAATAACACCTGTCCACACATATTGCCCGGGGAGGGCGGAAAAGAGGATAAAGATGGAAGAATTCAAGTTATTATACGAAGGAAAAGTCAGAGAGGTATATGATATCGGCGAGAACCTTGTCATTGCGGCAACAGACAGAATTTCAGCTTTTGACCACATTTTAAAGAACAAGATTACAGCTAAGGGTGCCATTCTGACACAGATGTCTAAGTTTTGGTTTGATTATACGAAAGATGTTGTACCTAATCATATGATTACAGTTGACAATAATGACATGCCTGAGTTTTTCCATGATGAGCGTTTTTATAAGAGGGCTATGATGTGTAAGAAGCTCACAATGCTCCCTATAGAGTGTATTGTGCGTGGATATATTACGGGAAGCGGCTGGGAGAGCTATAAGAAGAACGGAACTGTATGTGGAATTAAGCTTCCTGAGGGACTCAAGGAATCACAGAAGCTCCCTGAGCCAATCTACACACCTAGCACCAAGGCAGAGATAGGTGACCATGATGAGAATATCTCATATGAAAGAAGTATAGAGGTACTTGAGAAGAAGTTCCCGGGAAAGGGTCTTGAGTATGCCTCAAAGATTAAGGACTGCACAATCGCACTCTACAAGAAGTGCGCAGAGTACGCACTCAGCAAGGGCATTATCATTGCTGATACCAAGTTCGAGTTCGGTCTTGATGAGAATGGTGAGGTTGTAATCGGTGATGAGATGCTTACACCGGACAGCTCACGTTTCTGGCCGCTTGAGGGCTATGAGGCAGGCAAGGGACAGCCGTCATTTGACAAGCAGTATGTAAGAGACTGGTTAAAGGCTAACCCGGACAGCGATTATCTTCTCCCTGAGGAGGTTGTCACAAAGACTGTTGATAAGTATAAGGAAGCATATCTTCTTCTTACAGGCAGGGAATTTACACTGTAGTCTATTGAAATGTAAGTCAAACTTAATAATGCGGAGCTAATATGGGACAGAAAATGAATAATATATCGGACAGCTACTATGATGAGGATGGGGTTCACGAGGAGTGTGGAGTTTTCGGCGTATATGATTTAGATGGCGGGGATGTAGCCTCAACCATATACTATGGATTGTTTGCACTTCAGCATAGAGGACAGGAGAGCTGCGGTATTGCTGTAAGTGATACCAACGGACCGAAGGGAAAGGTACTCTCACACAAGGATATGGGGCTTGTGAATGAGGTGTTCACACCTGAGGATCTGGAAAAGCTCAAGGGCAATATCGGAGTCGGACATGTGCGCTATTCAACAGCGGGAAGCTCGACAAGGGAGAATGCCCAGCCGCTTGTTCTTAACTATGTCAAGGGTACACTTGCAATGGCTCATAATGGTAATCTTATCAATGCTGTTGATTTGAGGGAGGAGCTTTCATATACCGGAGCTATTTTCCAGACTACAATCGATTCGGAGGTTATAGCTTATCATATAGCCAGGGAACGACTCAACACATCAAGTGTTGAGAAGGCAGTTGCAAGTGCAATGAAGAAGATTGTGGGAGCTTACTCACTTATTGTCCTGAGTCCACGAAAGATGATTGGTGCAAGAGATCCTTTTGGTTTTAAGCCTCTGTGCATCGGAAAAAGAGATAATACTTATGTGATGTCATCTGAGACATGTGCACTTGATGCGGTAGGAGCGGAATTTGTGAGGGATGTACTTCCGGGCGAGATAGTGACAATCACAGCGGATGGACGCATTGAGTCCGACACCTCCATGTGCCAGCCTGTACATAAGAAATGTATTTTTGAGTACATATATTTTGCAAGACCGGACAGTCATATTGATGGTGTAAGTGTGTATATGTCAAGAATTATGGCGGGAAGGCTTCTCGCAAAATCCCATCCGGTTGATGCGGATCTCGTTGTAGGTGTACCTGAATCGGGAAACGTTGCAGCCATGGGCTACGCACTGGAGTCCGGAATCCCTTACGGAATGGCATTTATCAAGAACAGCTATGTGGGACGTACCTTCATCAAGCCTAAGCAGGCACAGCGTGAGAGCAGTGTAAAGATTAAGCTTAATGTGCTTACGGAGGCGGTTAAGGATAAACGCGTTATTATGATAGATGATTCAATAGTAAGAGGAACCACCAGTGCAAGAATTGTCAAGATGTTAAAGGATGCGGGAGCAAAGGAAGTGCATGTAAGGATATCTTCACCACCATTTTTGTACCCATGCTACTTCGGAACGGATATTCCGTCAAGCGACCAGCTTATAGCGAGCACACACACTGTTGACCAGATATGTGAGTACATAGGAGCCGATTCACTTGGCTATATAGACGTGAATGACTTAAAGCACATGGTTGAGGAAAGATGTGACTTCTGTGACGCATGCTTTACCGGAAACTATCCTATAGCACCACCGGATAAGGATATCCGCGGTGAACACGAATAGTTTTTTACGCAGAAATAATAGACAATTGTAATATAATGATTAAATCAGATAGGAGAATACACGAATGAGCACAGACCGTTATCAGACCCCGCTCGCTGAGAGATACGCGAGCAAGGAGATGCAGTATATTTTTTCACCGGACAAGAAGTTCCGTACATGGAGAAAGCTCTGGATTGCACTTGCAGAGACAGAGAAGGAGCTTGGTCTTGATATCACCGATGAGCAGATAGAGGAGCTTAAGGCTCATCAGGATGACATCAACTACGAGGTTGCAAAGGAGCGGGAGAAGCTTGTAAGACATGATGTCATGTCGCATGTGTATGCGTACGGTGTCCAGTGCCCTAAGGCTAAGGGAATCATCCACCTTGGAGCTACAAGCTGCTACGTCGGAGACAATACAGACCTTATTGTTATGACAGAGGCACTTAAGCTTGTGAGAAAGAAGCTTGTGAATGTTATGGCGGAGCTTGCAAGGTTCGCAGATAAGTACAAGGCGCTTCCTACACTTGCATTTACACATTTCCAGCCTGCACAGCCTACTACGGTGGGAAAGAGAGCAACTCTCTGGCTTATGGAACTGAAGCTTGACCTTGATGACCTTGACTATCTCATCGGCTCTATGAGACTTTTAGGTTCTAAGGGTACAACAGGTACACAGGCAAGCTTCCTTGAACTTTTTGACGGGGATCATGACAGAATCCGCAGGCTTGATAAGATGATCGCAAATAAGATGGGCTTCGAGGATGTATATCCTGTATCGGGACAGACTTATTCGCGTAAGGTTGACACAAGAGTTGTCAATGTTCTTGCAGGTATTGCAGCCAGTGCACATAAGTTCTCCAATGATATAAGGCTTTTACAGCACTTAAAGGAGATTGAGGAGCCGTTTGAGAAGAACCAGATAGGTTCATCTGCTATGGCATACAAGAGAAATCCTATGAGAAGTGAGAGAATAGCCTCCCTTGCCAACTTCGTTATGGCTGATGCGATGAATCCTGCGATCACATCCGCTACACAGTGGTTTGAGAGAACACTTGACGATTCTGCCAACAAGAGAATGTCCGTGCCGGAAGCATTCCTTGCTGTGGATGGTATCTTAGACTTATACATGAATGTTGTTGACGGACTTGTAGTGTATGAGAAGGTTATTGAGAAGCATATCATGGCAGAGCTTCCTTTCATGGCTACCGAGAACATTATGATGGATGCCGTAAAGGCAGGCGGCGACCGTCAGGAGCTTCATGAGAAGATAAGAACACTTTCTATGGAAGCAGGACGCAATGTCAAGGAGAGAGGTCTTGACAACAATCTCCTTGAGCTTATCGCCGCAGACCCTGCGTTTAATCTTTCTCTTGATGACCTCAAGAAGTCAATGGATCCGTCTAAGTATACAGGACGTGCCAAGGAGCAGGTTGATGAATTCTTAAATGAAGTTATAAATCCTGTACTTGAAGCCAGCAAGGATGAGCTTGGCATGACAGCGCAGATTAACGTATAATATTGATACTAAGTATTGAGATTGCAATGAAATAAAATATTGGGAATAATTTTGGGACAAATGCCGTACTATGTAATGTGGTGCGGCATTTTTTTATATCTATATAGGAGATTTAATGAAAGAATAATGTAAAATCCTATGTAATTCTGCTAAAACGTATTAGTGAAAATGCACAAAAAATACGCAAAAATAACTCCAAACTTAATGATTTAAGCATTGAGTGAAATAAAAGAGAAAGAAAATATACAAATTTACTAAAAATTTTCAAAAAACTATTGATTTTATATTCAAAATGATGTACTATAAACATGCGAAAACGATTAAGTGATGCGGGCACCGATGAGATTGCCAATGCAATCTTACATACCAATTCGGGAAGGCGGTGACGGAATGATATCCGTAAAGGACATAGCGAATGCATGTAATGTATCTGTTGCAACAGTGAGTAAGGCGCTCAATGGTTACAGCGATATAAGTGAAGAGACTAAGACCATGATTAAGGCTAAGGCTGCTGAGCTTGGATACATACCTAACATGGCTGCGGTTGCACTTAAGACGAACAGAACCTATAACATAGGTATTCTGTTTGTAGATGCGGCTAACACGGGTCTTACACATGAGTATTTTGCGAGGGTTCTTGAGGGAATCAGGTCTCAGGCAGAGATCCTGGGATACAGTATTACGTTTATAACGAATAGGATTGGCGGAAGGAAGATTACATATAGTGAGTTCTGTCGGATACGACAGTTTGACGGAGTGATAATAGCCTGTATAGATTATAGTGATCCTCAGGTTATCGAGCTTGTCAACAGCGGAATACCGATAGTGACTATAGACCATATCTTCAATGATACTATATCGGTGATGTCGGACAATGTAAAGGGTATGAAGGATCTTGTAGAATATCTGTACTCAATGGGACACAGGAGGATTGCATTCATTCACGGAGATGACAGCTCGGTTACGAGAGACAGAGTGACGAGCTTTTACAGAACAATGGAGCAGCTTGGGCTTGATGTCTGTAAGGAGTATGTGTACGAATGCAGATACCATGACACAGCAGGTGCAGTTAAATGTACAAGGAAGCTGCTTCAACTGAAAGAGCGGCCTACCTGTATCATGTATCCGGATGACATCACAGCGATAAGCGGTGCGAACATCATCAAGAGCCACGGTCTTAGCATACCTGGTGATATATCAGTCACCGGTTATGACGGAATAAGATATTCTGTCATATACGAGCCGCAGATTACGACACTGCAGCAGGCCGGGGATGGGATGGGCAGGGAAGCTGCCTCATGCTTAATCGATTTAATCAGAAAACCGAAAACCACACTTAAGAAAAGCTATGTGATTGAGGGAAAGGTTCTGACGGGAGGGTCAGTAAGTAACCTTAATGCAACTATTGTTCAGTAGAAATATATTTTCTACGCATTTGCCGGGGTGGCAGGCAGTGTTTAAGCCGGAGAAATGGAGGAAGAATATGAGAAAATTCAAAAAGTTTGCGGCGACAATGTTAGTAGGTTTGATGGCAACAACAGCTCTTGCAGGATGCTCTAAGAGCAACAATGCAGCATCGGGAAATACTGATGGAAAGGAAGGCTCTGTACTTAACATTTATGTATGGAATGAAGAGTTTAAGAGCAGGGTTACAGATCATTACCCTGGATATGTAAAGACCGATGATTCCACAGGTAAGATTGGTGATGTTACAGTTAAGTGGCATACAACACCTAATGAGAATAATGCATACCAGAACAATCTTGATGAAGCACTTCTTAAGCAGAAGGATGCAGCAGCTGATGATAAGATTGATATATTCCTTGTAGAGGCAGATTACGCACTTAAGTATGTGGATACAGACTATACAATGCCAATCAAGGATTTAGGTATAACAGACAGCGAAATAGCTGACCAGTATAAGTATACACAGGATATCGTGACAGATTCCAAGGGTGTTTTAAAGGGTCTTTCATGGCAGGGCTGCCCTGGTGTACTTATTTACAACAGAGATATTGCCAAGGAAGTTTTAGGAACAGATGATCCGGCAGAGGTTCAGAAGAGCGTATCTGATTGGTCAACCTTTGAGAAGACAGCTAAGACTATGAAGGATAGCGGATATTTCATGGTATCAGGCTTTGATGATACATTCAGAGTTTTCTCCAACAATGTATCAAGCCCATGGGTAGTTGATGGCAAGGTTGTAATTGATGATAACATTATGAACTGGGTTTCCCAGACTAAGACATTCACGGATAATGGCTACAACAATCAGTCATCACTCTGGGATGACAACTGGAGCAAGGGCTTCTATCCGGAAGGAAAGGTATTCTGCTACTTTGGACCGGCATGGTTCGTTGACTTCTCCATGAATGTATCTGATGCAGCCAGTATCGCGGCTAACGGCGGCTGGGCAGCAACCGAAGGTCCTCAGGGCTTCTTCTGGGGTGGTACATGGATCTGTGCAGCACAGGGAACAGATAACACTACACTTGTAGCAGACATCATGAGACAGCTCACAACTAACAAGGATGTCATGACAGAGATTGTTAAGAAGGACAATGACTTCGTTAACAACAAGCCGGCAATGGAGACTATGGCAGCAGATACATCTTATCAGAGTAAGGTTCTTGGCGGACAGAATCCACTTGCAATGTTCTGTGCAGGTGCAGACAAGATTGACCTCAGCAACCTTTCATCCTATGATCAGGGCTGTAACGAGGAGTTCCAGAAGGCTATGAAGGATTACTTCACAGGCAATGCAACACTTGACGAGGCACTTGCAACCTTCAAGAAGAACATTGTTGTTAAGTATCCTAACCTTAAGGCTGAATAATTAACCTTGAAACTTAAAATGTAAGTATAACATGCCTGCTCTATATGGGGCAGGCATGTTTTGGCTAAAAATAGGGTGGAATTGTTTTGCAGGTGAGGAGTGATGATTGTATGAAAAAAACCGAAGGAAAGAGCAAGATAGTAAGGTACAATAAATGGGGATATATCTTCCTCATCCCTTTTGTGCTTGTGTATGTGATTTTTCAGTTGATTCCATTAGTCAGTACGATTTATAACAGCTTTTTTGAGAACTACAGGGTAGGACTCATGCAGGTAGGACCGACATGGGTTGGACTTGAGAACTATAAAACGATTTTTTCGGATGTTAGCCTTTTGAAGTATACGGCAAACACGCTTATCATGTGGGTTATCGGTTTCATACCGCAGATAATAGTATCACTTCTTCTGGGGCAGTGGTTTTCCGATGTGAGATTGAAGCTGAAGGGAAGCAGATTCTTTAAGACAGTTATATATCTTCCTAACCTGATTATGGCCTCTGCGTTCTCAATGTTGTTTTTTGCATTGTTCTCAGATGTCGGACCAATCAACGCAATTCTTATCAAGATGGGAATTGCCACTCAGGAAAATCCGGTGAGATTTTTCTCTAATGTATGGGCTACAAGAGGCCTGGTTGGTTTTATGAACTTCCTCATGTGGTTTGGAAATACGACTATTATTCTCATGGCAGGAATTATGGGCATTGACACCTCACTGTTTGAGGCGGCGGAGGTAGATGGCGCAAGTTCATGGCAGAGATTCTACAGGATAACGCTTCCTCTTCTTAAGCCTATCCTTATATATGTAATTATTACCTCTATGATCGGTGGTATTCAGATGTTCGATGTGCCTCAGATTCTTACTAATGGTTCCGGCGCACCTGCCGAATCAACAAAGACGCTTATTATGTATCTTAATCAGCATCTGTACAGTAAGAATTATGGACTTGGCGGAGCACTCTCTGTATTTCTGTTTATTATAACAGCTATACTGAGTCTCATAATATATTCTGTAATGTATCGCAGGAAGGATTAGAAGGGGGGAGGTATGATTATGGGTAAGAGCAATAAAAATAATAATAAAAAAGACTCAATTCATATAAGAAGAGCGGTGGCATACGTGGTTCTTACACTGATATCAATACTGTGTCTGTTCTGGTTTTATGTACTCTTTGTAAATGCTACAAAGACACATGCAGAGATACAGAAGGGTTTTTCGATTATTCCGGGAAAAAATCTTCTTGTAAACTGGAATCATGTCATTCATGGAACACAGCCGATTATATCGGGAATGATTAACAGTATTATTATTTCAACACTCTGTGCTGTCCTGAGTACATATTTCTCAGCGATGACCGCCTATGCGATTCATGTATATGATTTTAAACTTAAAAAATTTATATTTGCGTTCATACTTGCAGTTATGATGATTCCAGGCCAGGTAACAGCTCTTGGATTTATCAAGCTCATGGACAATATGCATCTTATGGACACCTTTATTCCACTGATTGTGCCGACAATCGCCGCACCGGTAACCTTCTATTATATGAAGCAGTACATGGAAAGTACATTACCGCTCGCAATAATAGAGGCTGCCAGAATAGATGGCTCCGGTGAGTTCCATACCTTCAACAATATCGTGCTTCCAATAATGAAGCCGGCGATTGCCGTGCAGGCAATATTTACATTTGTATCAAGCTGGAATAATTACTTCGTTCCGGCACTTGTGCTTAAGAAGGACAGTGTCAAGACACTTCCGATACTTATCGCACAGCTGAGAAGTGCGGATTGGCTCAAGTTCGATATGGGTCAGGTTTATGTCACAATTGCATTTTCTATTTTCCCTGTAATTGTAGTGTATATTTTTCTTTCAAAATATATCGTACAGGGCATTGCACTTGGTGCTGTTAAGGGCTAGTTCTTAAAAAGGTCATTCACATAATTATTGTGGAACATATCAATCATTGCAAAATACCTCTCATGTTCACGCCAGCCTTGGTCGACAGAGCCTTCACCGTAATATACGATGTAGGCATCAGGATAGGTTTCCTTAAGAAGCTCGTAATCCTGTTCGGTCAGGCTGGTGTGTTCTATATACAGACGCTCAAGCTTTGTAAAGTTCAGAAGATGTGATACATCGCTTATCGGGTTATAGCTGATGTTGAGGTCCACAAGGTTCGGAAGATAGTCAAACACGCTTATATCACTCACATCCCCCACAAAAAATTCAAGGTACATGAGCTTAGGACAGTATTTAAGCATCGACAGGTCATACAGATAAGGTGACTGCGTGTCGGTGAGCCAGTTGTCTACAAGAATCAGTATCTTAAGCTCAGGCATGTATTCGAGGAAAGATAAATCTGTGACCTTGTTGTGCCCTAAATCAAGTGCGACCATGTCAGTGCAGTATTTTAATACCTTGCAGTCATCGTTGGTGAGACGATAGGTTATTGTTCCATCCTTGAGGGTTGAGAAGGCTACGGTATCGGTTCTTATTGTCCACAAGCCGAGGGTGACCTTCCAGACGAACTTGATGGAAGGAAAATCGTTTTTAAGCTGTTCCATCTGTTCATTTGTAAGTCCACAGTCACACATATCAATATAGTTAAGATTGTCAAGCGCCTTAATGTGCTTTTTAAAATCTTCGATGTCGGTAATCTCTATTCCGCTTATGTCAAGCTCAGTCTCCTCGGAGGAAACTTCCTTTCCGCATAACTTTACTGTCCAAATGAAATCTATGTCCGGGTAAATGTCCTTTAATGCTGTCATCTCATCAAGTTCAAGGCCAGCGGCTGTCAGGTCAACGCTCTTAAGAGAGTTGAAAAACTTAAGTGCCTTGCAGATGTCAGAATATATTTCATCATGCTCAAGACCGGTGAGTTCATCGGAGGATAAACTGAATTCAGTGATATCCTGTGCGTAGTTTCTGCCAAACAAAGTGATTTCACTGATAGTCGGATATGCTGCCTCCTCAGTGAAGGTATCGGTGGAGGTGTCGGTTGAAACTGTATCAACCGTGTGCTCAGGTGTTTCGTTCTCTTTTCCGGATTTTTTTGACAGCACGGATGTGAGCAGTACAATAACTATGACAATCGATATGGTTAGCGCACATAAAAGGTATGTGGCTGTATGGTTATTATTTCTTTTGCTTTTGCGCTGTGGTGCTTTTTCATTCATAGCTCAATGTATCCTTTCCTGAAAATTAATATAAATACTGCATAAACTTATGTGTTATTGTCTAGGAGAACATGATAATATACTTGCCGGATATAAGCAAGAGCAACTTGCCAATGAAGTTGTGGGGTGATAAAATTGTGTATAAGTATTCGGGTGACAAAACATGTTGTGTATACCTAGCTGTGTATAACGTATTATATTTATACATATCAGCTCCATTGTCCGAAGCAAGATGTTCTAAGAACTCTGATAAAGATGTTCTACACGTTCGCCACCGAAGCAAAGCATACATCCGTGTATGCATTGCTTCTAAAGCAGCATCCGTGCTGCTTTTGGCTAGATACATAACAGAGTTCTAAGAACATCTAAGCTTCTCCCAAAAGTCGTGATATGTATAAATATAATACGTTATACACTCATAGATTAATTGTGCATGTTTTGTCCCAAGAATCCTAAAAGTAAATAAGAAGCGAGGAATATCATGGGTGCAGGTGAAACAGGTAGTGTATATAAGGTAAGGAGGGCAGTTTATCCTATAAGGGCATGTGTTACGGTTCCGGGTTCTAAGAGCGTGACCAACAGGGCACTGTTTATGGCAGCGATGGCCTGCGGACACACGGTCCTTGATGGGGCATTATTTTCGGATGATTCGAGACATTTCATAGGGAGCCTTGAAGCATTAGGGTACAATGTTGCTGTCGATGAAGTGGATAAAAGGGTGGAGATAGATGGGCTTGGTGGAAAAATACCCAACAGGACAGGCACGATAGACGTGGGGAGCGCCGGTACTGCGGCACGTTTCCTCACGGCAATGCTTGCACTCTCAGACGGCGGATATACAATAAATGCCACACCGCAGATGCAGGCAAGGCCAATGGATTCGCTTTTTGAAGCATTGACAGAGTTAGGAGCCGAATTTGAATATCTCGGTGAGAGGGGACATCTGCCGGTGAAGGTGAGAGGACGCGGCTGTCATGGTGTGCCGGATAAGAACTGCAGTCCGGATAATGCACAGAATACCGCTCTTGTGGATACAGGAACCGGCAATGCGGGAGATAAGCCCGCGGTTGTCCATATAGATATAAGCCGCAGTACCCAGTTTCTGAGTGCGCTCATGATGGCGGGAGTGCTTATTCCTGAGGGGCTTGACATTAAGATAACCAGCGAAAAGACAGATGGGGCATATATAAGGATAACCTCTGCAATGATGAAAGCTTTTGGGTGCAATGTAGAATATGATGGACATGATTATCATGTAGGGGCAGGACAGAGGTATAATCCAGGGAAATATTATATTGAGCCGGATATCTCGGCGGCATGTTATTTCTGGGCGGCGGCGGCTGTTACCGGCGGAAGTGTCACCGTGATGGAGAGCAGATACGGAATGATGCAGGGGGACATGAAATTTCTTGATGTACTGAAAAAAATGGGATGTACAGTGAATCAGACCGGGGAGGGCATACAGGTGGATGCACCGGATAGCGGAATATTGAAGCCGGTGGACGTTGATATGAATGATTTCTCCGACCAGAGTATGACGCTTGCTGCAATCGCTCCGTTTGCACAGGGAACAACAAGGATACATAATGTTGGCCACATAAGGCTTCAGGAATCGGACAGAATAGAAGCGGTACTTACCAATCTTCGTGCCATGAATATTGAGTGCGGAACATTTACTGAGGATGGAAAAGAGGGTATCTATATCTGTCATGGTATACCGCAGCCGGCACACATTAAGACCTTTGATGATCATAGGATGGCTATGGCATTTGCGGTAACAGGACTTGCAGCGGACGGAATTGTGATTGAGAATCCGATGTGCTGCAGAAAGACCTTTGAAAATTTCTTCGATGTTCTTGAAGCTGTGCTTTCAAAGAATTGACAAGGCAGAGCTTTAACCGGCTGTTTACAGATTATACAGGATAAAACGGGTGTTGCAGAAGAGAAAGGTATTGCAGAAAAGAAAGAAGTGAAAGCGGAGAAATTTTTCCTTGTAATATATTTTTATTTTTCGTTTATTGCATTTACATAAATGAGTTTTTATAGTATACTACAACAGTATGGGCTTGAGTCCATACTATCAAATTAAAAGTATGATAAGATTCATACATTATTATTGACTATTAGGAGGAATAACCATGGTTAAGGCTATTGTCGGAGCAAACTGGGGAGACGAAGGCAAGGGTAAGATTACAGATATGCTTGCTGAGGAGTCTGATATTATTGTTCGTTTTCAGGGAGGAAGCAATGCAGGCCATACCATTATCAATGACTATGGCAAGTTCGCACTTCATCTTCTCCCATCGGGTGTATTCTATAATCATACAACAAGTGTTATAGGTAACGGAGTTGCACTCAACATTCCTTATCTCTTCAATGAGATTAAGAGCCTGGAGGACAGAGGTGTGCCGGCACCTAAGATTCTTGTATCGGACAGGGCACAGATTCTTATGCCGTATCATGTTGATTTCGATACATACGAGGAAGCGAGACTTGCAGGAAAGTCATTTGGCTCGACAAAGTCGGGTATTGCTCCTTTCTATTCAGATAAATATGCAAAGATTGGTTTTCAGGTGAGTGAGCTCTTTGACGAGGCTTCTCTTAAGGAGAAGGTTGACAGAGTTGTTGCATACAAGAATATTCTGCTTGAGCACCTCTATCATAAGCCGCTTCTTGATGCAGATGAAGTATTCAAGCTTATGCTTTCATACAGAGATATGGTAGAGCCTTATGTTGCAGATGTATCACTCTACTTACACAACGCTATCAAGGAAGGAAAGAATATTCTTCTTGAGGGTCAGCTTGGAGCACTCAAGGATCCGGATCACGGAATTTATCCGATGGTAACATCTTCTTCAACACTTGCCGCTTACGGCGCTATCGGAGCAGGTATACCGGCTGCGGAGATTAAGGATGTTGTAACAGTAGTCAAGGCCTACTCATCAGCGGTTGGTGCAGGTGCATTCGTGAGTGAGATATTCGGTGATGAGGCAGATGAGCTCAGAAGACGCGGCGGTGATGGCGGAGAGTTCGGCGCAACAACAGGCCGTCCGAGACGTATGGGATGGTTCGATGCTGTAGCTACACGTTACGGTGTGCGCATGCAGGGAACAACAGAGGTTGCACTCACGGTGCTGGATGTTCTCGGATATCTTGATGAGATTCCTATGTGTGTTGGCTATGAGATAGATGGTGAGGTTGTTAAGGACTTCCCTACAACATATAAGCTTGAGAAGGCTAAGCCTGTTTTCAAGAAGATGCCGGGCTGGAAGTGTGACATAAGAGGAATCAAGAATTATGAAGAGCTTCCACAGGCATGCAAGGATTATATCGATGCTATCGAGCAGGAGATTCAGGCACCTATCACTCTTGTATCCAACGGACCTAAGAGACATGATATCATCAAGAGAACCAGCAGATTATAATTATGGTCAGAGAACTTTATGAGAATGCCGTAAGAGGCATAGATACAAGGCAGAATCTTAGTGCACTCCGCAGTGCGGTCAAGGATGACGCCGGAATGAATGATTTGTTTGAGTTTGTCGAGGATGACCTTGGAACTATGACGGGCTTCCTTGACAGCGATGACCCTAAGGTAAGAAAGAATGCGGCTCTCCTTATGGGAGAGCTTGATATGTCTGATTTTATTCAGCCACTTGTTGACAGTTACCGTAAAGAAAACCAGCTTTTTGTGCGTTCAGCGTACTTAGAGGCACTTAAGGGGTATGATATTGAGGAGTATCTTCCTTTCTTTAAGGGGCGTGTGAAGGAGCTTTCTGATACGGAGATTACGCCTGAGAACAGAAAGCATGTCGATGAGGAACTGAAAGCACTTACAGAGCTTATTGTTTCATGTGAGGGTATAAGCAGACATGAATTTACAGGCTTTAAGAGACTTGAAGCCGACACAGAGGGAATCCTTATCACCAACCGCCTTAACATGGACACCACAAGGCTGCAGCTTGAGGAGCGTGGCGTGAAGGTGCTTCCGTTCAAGGGCGGTGTGCGTTTCTCCACCGACAATCTTACATTTTTGAGGGATATAAGAACCTACAGCGATGTACTTTTCGTGATACCGGGCTGCCGGACATGTGAGTTTGAGCCGGAGAAGGCAGCGGCTATGCTTGCCGGGTCGGGACTTATGAAGCTTCTGTACAGGCTTCACGGAGGGGAGAACGGACAGCCGTTTTATTTCCGTGTGGAGCTTAAGAGCGCGCTTGATATGGAGAAGAGGGGAAAATTCGTCCGCAGATTTTCAGGTGAGCTTGAGAGGCAGAGTAAGAGAGCGCTCATCAATTCTGCGTCGGACTATGAGATTGAACTGAGACTTATTGAGAATAAGGAGCATAAGCTCAATATACTTTTGAAGCTCTATACCATTGAGGATGAGAGGTTCTCATATTTCAGAAAGCATATCGCGGCGTCAATCAAGCCTGTGAATGCAGCACTTCTTGTGGAGCTTGCCAAAGAGTATATGGTTTCCGATGCACAGGTGCTTGACCCGTTCTGCGGTGTGGGAACAATGCTCATTGAGAGGCAGAAGGCGGTTAAAGCCAATACATCCTACGGACTTGATATAAGTGCGGAGGCTGTTGCCGGTGCGAGGTTGAACACGGAGGCAGCAGGGCAGATAGTCCACTACATCAACAGGGATTTCTTCACCTTTGAACATGAGTATCTTTTTGATGAGATATTTACGGACATGCCGTTTGCGGTGAATGACAAGGTAACACTAGAATTAGATAATATCTATAGAAGATTCTTTACATGTGCTGACAGGCATCTGACTATGGAGGGAAGAATCATAATGTATTCAAGGAATCCGCAGATGGCTGTGAAGTACTCTAAGAGTGCGGGTTACAGGATATTAAAAAGAATAGTTATCTCAGAAAAGAATAACGCAGAGCTTATGATATTTGAGCATGAAGTCTAGGACTTCATGCTCATTTTGTTTGCGCACCATGGGAGCACTCGCTGGGACAGGGGTCTGACACCGGTGTCCCAGAATTGGGACGCCGGTGTCAGACCCCTGTCCCAATTAGTTTTCGTCATCCTTGTGGCTTAATTTGTAGAACATCATCGCGACATATGCTGTCACTGGAACAAGCACTGTCATCACAAGAGTGAGCTGTAACAGCTTGAAAGCTGCATCACTATGTATAAGTGCGAGCACAAGGCATGCTACATACAGTCCGGCTAATATTACGATGGCGGCTATCGCCAATACTCTTTTTTTCATATATTCTCCTTTCAAAAAAGGCACACGCGCATCATGCGGCATGTGCCATAAAAAGGGGAGGATAATTTTCTGTCATTTAAACAGAAAATCGGTAAATCTTCTTTTGTGATAATAAAAGTATTACCATAAGAAAAAGATTTATGCATTCGCTCCACAGCATTTTTTATATTTCTTTCCTGAGCCGCAAGGACATGGATCATTACGTCCAACCTTAGGCTGTGTGTTGACAACAGTTGTGGAAAGCTTCTGCTCCTTGTAGAGAGCCTTACGTGTGTCAGCGTCAAGAAGAGCATCCCACTGTGGGAGTGTATATAACCACTCTGCCTTGGCAGCTACCATGTTCTTGTAGAGTAATTCCTTGTCGAAATCCATGGAAACAACTGTGTTCTCGTCCATAGTCTCGATAGGGTTAGGTGTCTTTAAGCTGTCGTTGATTCCATCGAGAACACCTACCATGGTAAGAAGTTCAAGACCGAAGCGCTCAGCAAGCTCCTTAACTGTGCCGCTTACAGGCTCCTTGGCTGCAAGAATCTGCTCATAAACACCTTTCTCAAAGTTAAAATATGTTGCCCAGAACATCTGGTATTTCTGGTCGTCCATTTCCTGCTCGTAAGCAAGATTTCTCCATGTTTCAAGTAATGACATGATTATACTTCCTTTTAAAATATTATATTCTTCTGCCGGTTGCAGTAAAACAACCATAGTAAAATTATTTTATAACATAAGCAGGTCAACGTCAAGACTGAAATTTTCCGGCACTGTAGCCGATGAGTATTTCCGGAAAACGTGTCTGAAGTGCATTCAGAACCAGTTCAACAGAATCCTTTGTCTTATGATGTACAATGTAGTGCTTTTTATCATTTGCGACAACACTGAGTGAATAGCTTATATCGTGATGAAGCAGTCTTGTGTGAAGAGTACCGAATTTATATGCCCATACAATTACATCCAGTGGGACAATATGTATATTGTGCCTGTCATAAGCGATAAAGAAGTTGTCCGTGAGAGTGATTCCCGGGGCATAGGCGTGGGAGGATTCAAATTCATCACAGGCTGTCTGATACAGCTCCACTTTGCTGCCGTATCGGGAAAGACGAAGAACAGTGCGCGAATAAAGGGGATTTATAAGTGCGACAATAATTATTATCTCATGTATGATTGCGAGCAATGTTGTAAGTGCAATAAGTGCGAGGAGAATATATTCCCTGCCCTGTGACATTCTGTATTGGTTTATCAGTACCTTGCTGCTCATCATATTGAGAGCCTGACTTGTCCAGTTGAGATTATAACTTACAAGATTGTTCAGCGTATCTATTTCCGATATATTAGAGTCGAGCTTGGCACTACACTTAAACTGTGTAAGCTGTGCCGGTGGTATTGAAGTAAATTCGTTTAAACCAAGTGCTGATGCAGATATCAGGACATAGTAACAGTTGTTGTCATACAGACAGTAGTAGTAGCATGCCTTTATTTTTGAACCATGCATACGGTTCACACCTGTATAGTGCAGGTTGGAAAGATTTGCCTTGACGTAAGGGGTACGGTTATGGTATGCGGCAGCTGCCTGCACCGGATTTTCGACAACCGGGACAGAAAACAGATGATATAACCCTGTGGCATACAGGATAAAAATGCTGAAAATAATGAAAAAACCCGGCATGATAAGCTTGCGGCGGTTTATTTTCTTGATGGTTGCCTGAAGATGGAATGTATTCATTGATATATGCCCCTTTTGATGGTTAATACGATAAGTATGATGTTGGGGTCAAAACATGTGCTATAAACTTAGCATGTATAACGTGTTATATTTATGCATATCACGACTTTTGGAAGAAGCTTAGATGTTCTTAGAACATCTTGCTTCGTACAACGGAGCTGATATGCATAAATATAATACGTTATACACTCGTGAATTAAGTTGGCATGTTTTGACCCCGACATCATAAGTATACGGTTATTTTATTAATAATTCAAGGTCGGCTTGCATTTTGCAGGAAAAATTGGTACTATATTGCGGTGAAAGCCTGAATGCGAAGCCTTTAAGCTGCTTATTGGAAGCAGTGATTCAGGCAATGACTGCAGTAAGCATGGGCATATAAGAAGGGGATTTATGATGGCAGCATACAGGAAATTTGCGCAGTGGTATGATAGTTTTATGTCGGACATTCCTTATGGAGAGTGGGCAGAGTATATAATTGACAGATTGAAAGAGCATGGAGTTGTTCCGGATATGGTACATGACAACGAACATTCCGGAAGCTGCATAAATAATAAGAATACTCAAAATGATGTCATTCTTGAGCTTGGCTGTGGTACCGGAAGCATGGCAAGGTATCTGTGCATGGAAGGTTACCATGTTGTGGGAATCGACCTTTCATCCGATATGATAAAGGAAGCACGAAAGAAGATTATACCCGGCTTTGAACCCTATGTGGGCGATATGAGGGTTCCGTTTCTTGAAGCTTCAAGCTGCGGGGCTGTTGTGAGCGTGTGTGATTCCATGAATTATCTCACATCAAGGTCGGATATGGAGCTTACAATCAAGGCGGTACACAGCCAGCTTCGTGACGGCGGAATTTTTATTTTTGACATGAAGACGGACAGCTTTTACAAGGATGAGCTTGGGGACAATGTTTTTGCGGACAGAGCCGGAAGGGTGTCCTATGTCTGGCAGAACCATTACGATGAAAAGACACACATAAACACATATGATATCACCTTCTATCGGAGAATATTCGCAAATATATGCTTAAGCTGCAGTGAGAAGCACAGGCAGAGGGCATATTCGGTGAAGCAGATTAGGGATATAGCTGCAAAATGCGGAATGGAGCTTTTAGAGCACACGGTAAGAGGCGAGAGGGCTTACTACATATTAAAGAAATAGGCCATTGTGAAACGCAGTGTGTGACAGATGGACTTTGCGTTTCACAATTACGTAAATAAAAAGAAGTAGAGGAGAAACCATGGAAGATTATATTGTCAGGGCAACAGCGGCGGACAATCAGTTACGCGCATTTGCCATCTATTCAAAAAATCTTGTCGAGGAGGCAAGACAGAGACACAATACATCACCCGTTGCGACTGCAGCGCTCGGAAGAATGCTTTCGGCTGCGGCTATGATGGGAGTGATGATGAAGGGCGATGACGATCTGCTCACCATAAAGCTGGAGGGCGATGGACCTATCGGTGGAATTATGGTTACAGCCGATTCAAAGGCGGGGGTTAAGGGCTATGTCGGAAATCCTGATGTCATGCTGCCTCCTAACAGCAAGGGTAAGCTTGATGTCGGCGGTGCGGTCGGAAAAGGAATGCTCACCGTAATCAAGGATATAGGAATGAAGGAGCCTTACAGCGGAAGCTGTGAGATAGTCACAGGCGAGATAGCGGAGGATTTAACATACTATTTTGCTTCGAGTGAGCAGGTTCCGTCGGCGGTTGCACTCGGAGTGCTTATGGAGCATGACAATACAGTAAAGCAGGCGGGTGGTCTTATCATCCAGGTCATGCCGTTTGCTGAGGATGCACTTATCGACAGGCTTGAGCAGAAGATAAACAGCATGAGTTCAATAACTTCAATGCTTGAGAAGGGCATGCTGCCGGAGGACATATTGAATGAAGTACTTGGTGAGTTCGGAGTCGATATAAATGAAAAGATTCCGGCAGCATTCAGGTGCAACTGTTCAAAGGAGCGCGTTGAAAAGGCACTTATAAGTATCGGAAGGAAGGAACTCAAGGAGATGATTGACGAGGGAAATCCGATTGAACTCAAGTGCCATTTCTGCAATACAAGCTATGATTTTTCGGTCGAAGAACTGAAAAAAATACTTAGATATGCAAAAGGATAATTCTTGACACCCTTATGTTTCTGTGCTATTCTAACAATGTGCTGTATTTAAGCACGTATGCTGTGGTAAAGTACTACAGTATGAATTTTTTTTAAATATTTTGGAGGTATCACAATGAGCAAGGGTACAGTTAAGTGGTTCAGCAACTCAAAGGGCTACGGATTCATTTCTGACGAGAACGGCAAGGATGTATTCGTACATTACTCAGGTCTTAACATGGAAGGCTTCAAGTCTCTTGAAGAGGGCCAGGCTGTAGAGTTTGACGTAGTAGACGGCGCTAAGGGACCACAGGCTACAAACGTAACAAAATTATAATCAACGAAGTTTTACAGTGTGCCTTTTTAATATATATAAAAGAGCAGTATTTGTACTTAACGAGATTATGAAAATAGGGATTGCCGATATGGCAATCCCTATTTACTTGCGCTTTTAAGAGCAGCATTATTTATTTATGTTCTTGTTAAAGTCCGGCATTTTGCTGCCTGTGGATGACTTAGAACCTTTCTTATCGCTGCTCTTTTGCTCCCTGACAGGTGGCTTTATATCCTTATAGTATTTGTTATGTATTCTGTTAAAGAGGAATACACATCCGGCGAATATGATGATTTCGGTTATAAAACAGGCTATACGGTTGAAGATTATACCGGATGAATAGAAGTTAGCCGGAAGATACATCAAGGTCTGTAAGCCTATTATTGATACCAGATGAAGCCTTTTAAGCTCCTTGTGGCATACAGCGTAGAACATTACGGATATCATTGTGTTGAAGATGAGGAACATAATGCTCTCTGCACCTGAGAATAAGTATACATAGGATGGGGAGCTGTATAAAAACCATACATCGTTCAGCTGTCTGGTGGCCTCCTCAATAGTGTCATAGCCGTTTGCGAGTGCGGCAAGCCCTGATGAGTTGAGTGTAAGGCACAGGGAATAGTTGAGAAAAATTGTGACAGCAGTTATGATTGCTTCGGTAAGTGCCACACCTACACCTATTCCGTATGCATCACAGTATTCGGCATAGTATTTGCGGATGAACCACATTGCAAAGAAGCGGCCGCATACTATAAGGGAGGATGTTATAAGCAGCACCATAAAGCGCGCTACAGCCAGGGTGGCTGTTCCTGCACCCTGTGGGATGGTGAGGGAGAGCAGACCAGAGAGAAAACTGCCTATCATTATATAGAACAGAAGATAGGACGTGGCACCGTACAGTACCGGCATAAATCTCAGACCTACAATGCGTCTGGCTGTGAAGGTGACAAGTATGCAGGCGCACAGGAGCAGAATCCCCGACGCTGCAATAAATGATATAGTAAGAGATGGAATTGTCTTACTAAAGTCAAAAAGACCACTTAATTCGGATGCAATATCAAAATTCATACATATATCCTCTCATTAATTATATATTTTGTCCGGATGGACTATTCAATTATAGACTAATCATCATAATCAATCAAATGAAATTTTATTAAATTCTTGAAAAAATAAAAAGTTTCAGTATAATAACAATTATGTATTTCTGTAAAAGTTTGTTGGAGGTAATTTATGGCGGTTATCAGTGGAAGTAATATGTACGATATTCTTCGCAAGTCATTTTCAATACTGAACCCACAATTGATGCACCATAGCGAGAGAACAGCATATATTTTGTATAAAATGCTGCAGACTGAAGGTCATATGAGCAGCAAGGAGATGGCGGATTATGTCATAATCGCAGTTCTGCATGATATAGGAACATGTAAGCTCGAATACATACATCAGTGGGCACAGTTTGAGAAGGATGACGTATGGCCGCATTCTATATTCGGTTTTCTGTTTCTTAAGTACCTGTCACCGCTTGAAGATAAGGCAGAGATAGTGCTCTACCACCATCTTGATTATAATAAGCATTATCTGATTAAGAGCCAGTATATAAAGATAGCAGAATATCTTTTCATGGCAGACAAGATTGATGTCACCATGAGCATGCCGGGAACTTTAGAGCCGGATTATCTTCAGAAGTACCGCAATATTAAGTATTCGGCGGAAGCACTTAACCTTTTTCTTAAGGCTAACACGAGGTACAATATACTTGAGAAGCTGAAGAAGGAGGATTACCTTAAGGAGCTTGATGAGCTTATTGCTTCGGTCAGCTTTTCGGAGGATTATAAGAGAAAATTCCTGCAGATGTTGATTTATATAATTGATTTCCGCAGCCAGTACACGGTAATACATACACTCGCCACAACAATTTTTGCGCAGGAGTTAGGAGATCTGATGAAGCTGTCGGGTCAGGACAAGTATAATATGTATTACGGAGCGCTGCTCCATGATATTGGAAAGATTGCCATTCCGCTGTCGATACTTGAGTCTACGGGAAGACTGTCTGATAAAGAGATGGATATTATGAAAAAGCATGTGGAGATTACCGACCATGTACTTAAGGGCATAGTGGATGATGATATAAGGGAGATTGCGATAAGGCATCACGAAAAGCTTGACGGCAGCGGCTACTTCAGGGGTCTTAAAGGGGATGAGCTTACAAGACCACAGCGTATAGTTGCTGTTGCGGATATTATAAGTGCCCTGTACGGAAAGCGAAGCTACAAGGAGGCATTTGCTCCTGATAAGATTAAGGCTATAATTCAGGCTGATGCGGACAATAATAAGATATGTCCGGCAGTGGTGGATGTTGCTGTAAAGAACATGGAGAGCATAATTCGGAACTTTGAAAAGAAGAAGGAAGCGGTGCTCGGAACCTATATGCAGATAAAAAAACAGGAAAATGATATATATGAGCAGTTTAAAGGCTTGTAAAAACATGGAAACATGGGGAGGATGCCGGCACAATAATGGTGCCGCCGGCATCCTCCCCATGTTTTTTATAGATTTACAGATTATTTAAGCGCCTTCTGTGCAAAGCCGGTGTCGACTAAGTCGGAGTAAGGGGCGTATTCCTTTATCACGCCGGCTTCGTATAGGATATCCTGAAGAAGCGTGAAGCTGTCCTTTGAGAATACAAGGTCATTTTTCCATGTATCCTGGGATTTGTATCTTTCGACAATGACTGCTATGGTGTCTGCGTCGGTGTCGGGAAACTGTGGCGCGATGACCTTGGCAATGTCCTCAGAGGAGTGCGAATTGACATATTCCATTCCGCGTTGGAGTGCATTGGTGAAGCCCTGTATTATCTCAGGATTTTTGTTTATATAGCTTTTCTTTGCACTGTAGGCGGTATACGGAACATAGCCGCTGTCGACGCCGAGACTTGCGACAACGTAGCCGGTGCCTTCCTTTTCAAGTGCGGTGGCGTGCGGTTCGAACTCAACGGTGAAGTCGCCCTGTCCGCCGGCAAAAGCACCGCCTGTCAGCCCGAAATCTATGTTCTGGACTATTTCTAAATCTGTTGAGATGTCTATTCCGTTATTTTTCAGGATGTATTCAAGAACCATTTCAGGCATTCCTCCGGCTCTTCCGCCAAGTATCGTGGTTCCCTTCAGCATATCCCATGAAAAATTATCAATGGGTTTTCTTGATACGAGGAAATTACCCGCACGCTGCGTCAACTGTGCGAAGTTGACCGCATAATCGCTGTTGCCTTCATTATAGGCGTAGATTGAGGATTCGGAACCCATGAATCCGATCTGCGCCTCACCTGAGATAAGTGCTGTCATAACCTTGTCGGCACCGAAGCCTGTGACAAGCTTCAGATTGATTCCTTCATCCTCGAAATAGCCGTTTTCTATTGCAACATATTGAGGAGCATAAAAAATAGAATGAGCAACCTCATTCAAAGTAACATCCTTTAGTGTACCTTCATCTTTTTTACATCCGCAGAAGAGGAGCGGAACAGTAAAAATAAGCGTGACAATTGATAAAACCAGAGAAATTCTTGCTTTCAAGATAACCTCCAACAATTTGTTAGGCCCAAGGTTCTGACCATGATATCATAGTATATGGATGCTGCGGGAAAATGTGACTTTCGACAAATGCAATTTTTTGATTTAATACTTGAAAAAGGGAAAGTTATAATGTACTATATGTATCTGTGCTTGGAATCAGACAGGATTTCATAATACAATACATATAAGTCGGAGGCGTTATGGCATACAGAGTACTTGCACTTGATATAGATGGAACTCTTACAAATTCTAAAAAGCAGATTACAGAAAGAACTAAGAGGGCAGTGTCGGCAGCGGCGGCAAAGGGCGTGAAGATTGTGATTGCATCGGGAAGACCGGTGCAGGGAATCAGGGCTTTTGCAAAGGAGCTTGAGCTTGAGAAGAAGGATGGATATATTCTGTCATTTAATGGAGGAAGGCTTATCTCATGCAGGACGGGCGAGATAATCCATGATATGAAGCTGCCGCTTGAGTATCTGCCGGAGATATATGAGCTTTCTAAAAAGTATAAAGTAAATCTGATGTCATACGAGGGCGATGACCTTATAACCGAGGAACCGGATGACGAGTTTCTTGCGATAGAGGCACGCATTAACGGCCTTGGAATCAAGAAGGTCGACAATCTTGTGGAGTACATCAATTTCCCGATTAACAAATGTCTGATGCTGGGGAATGGAGATTATCTTGCCGAGGTTGAGAAAAAGGTTCATGCCGCGCTGTGTGACAGAATGGATGTATATAGGTCGGAGCCATATTTCCTTGAGATACTTCCTAAGGGGGTCGACAAGGCAAAATCACTTGAGAGTTTTTTGAATATCATAGGCTGCAGGAGGGAAGAGCTTATGGCGTGCGGTGATGGGTTTAATGACATCACGATGATAAAATATGCCGGACTCGGTGTGGCGATGGCTAATGCACGGGAAGAGGTAAAAAAATGTGCCGATTATATAACAGCCTCCAATGATGAAGACGGCGTCGCTTTAGCAATTGAACGCTTTATTTTATAAAAAAATTTGTTAATTTATTTGCAAAATATAGTGGACTTTACAACTTCATTGTGCTAAAATGCTATTGTGCTGTTAAAGCGATGTATGGATTTGCCTGATTACAGGCAACATGGCAATTAACAAAAAAGGAGTATTATATGGGTAAGAATTTAAAATCAGAAGCGGTTGACCATCTTTTTGAAGCAATTATGACATTGAAAGATCTTGATGAATACTATGCATTTTTTGAGGATGTATGTACTGTAAATGAACTTTTATCATTATCACAGCGCTATGAGGTGGCGAGAATGCTGAGACAGAGAAAGACATATCTCGACATCGCAGAAAAGACGGGCGCCTCCACAGCAACCATCAGCCGTGTCAATCGTTCACTTAATTATGGAAACGATGCCTATGATATGGTATTTGAGAGACTTAACATCAAGGGTGAAGAACAATAGAAATGGGACAAGGGGTCAGACCCCCTGTCCCAACTATTTTTTTCTGGAGCAGGAATCAGGATTCTCTGTATCATTCTTTGAGTTGAATTCGTCTATAATGTTCTCGACCATTTCCTTCTTGAGGTACATATCAAAGCATAGATAGCAGATGAACGAAAATGTCCGCAGATAGTCTCTCTCCTGTTCGTCGGTGACATCGGAGAAGCTGTTCTCCGCCTTCTTGAACATGGATATGATGTCCTTTGTTATCGGGGAAAGGCGTTCACGCTCACCTTGATAAATCTCCTTATATATATGTTCTAAGGAAACACTTCCCTTGTCGCCGAAGAACCTGTCGGTGAGGGGACCAAGTATTGACTGTATGTCACTTATCGACATCAGTGTCTTAAAATAGTAGATAAACATCAGGGTTATCATGTGGTCATGTGAGTATTTCTTTTTGACCGGTGGAGGAAGAAGATTATTCTTGGCATAATTGTTAATCATGGTCTTGGTCAGAATCTTGTCCTCCTCATTGCGCTTGGTGGCCTCAAGGTGGGTATCCATGAATGTCGTGACCTGATCCATGTACAGGTCAATATTGGGTATCTCGCCCGGACGTATATAATCAAGCTTTGCAAGCTTGTGAAGCATATCTGCTAAAAATTCAGAATGTTCAAGTGACATGTTGCAACCTCTTTTCTATATGACATAGTTCTGATGTCTGGTTCATTATAACCTAATTACTCATTAAAAACAAGAAAAACATGATTCGGGTGCCAAAACATATAAATGCATAATTTCAAATAATTATAGTGACTTTTATATTTTCATGTGCTATGATATATATGATTTCTGAATATTTTGGAGGGTAGGACAATGGGTATTATTTCAAGATTTAAGGACATAATGTCCGCTAACATCAATGCGCTTCTCGACAAGGCAGAGGATCCGGAGAAGATGATAGATCAGTATCTGCGCAATCTCGAGGGCGATCTTGCCAAGGTTAAGCAGGAGACGGCTTCTGTTATGGCAGAGGAGGCTAAGGCTAAGAGACAGTTAGATGAGTGTACGGCCGAGGTTGCCAAGATGCAGAGCTATGCAGAGAAGGCGGTTCTTGCAGGCAATGACGAGGATGCCAAGAGATTCCTCATGAAGAAGAAGGAGCTTGTTGTTAAGCAGACATCTCTTCAGGAGACATATACCCTGGCTGCTGAGAATGCTGCTAAGATGCGCCAGATGCACCAGAAGCTTGTCGGGGATATCAGCCAGCTCAATTCAAGAAGAGATGCAATCAAGGCTAAGATTGCGGTTGCAAAGACCCAGCAGACAATCAATAAGATTGGAGCCAGTGTGGATGGGGCTGCGGAGAGCCTTTCCGCATTTGACAAGATGGAGGCTAAGGCTAATAAGATGCTTGATGAGGCTAATGCCATGGCAGAGCTTAACAGAAGCGGTGTCGATTCAATCAATGATATCGCACGTAAGTATGAGGGCATGTCAACACCTGAGGTTGATGACGAGCTCGCAGCACTTAAGGCTAAGATGGGACAGAATTAATTGATTTTTACGGAAGCACCTCGTGCGACTGGTATACCGGTTGACGGGGTGCTTTTTAAGTTTCAGGGATGAAGCTTTTTTGATAGATGTGTTATTTTGAAAGGAAATAAAAATGAGTATTTATGATACTTTAAATGAGCAGCAAAGGGAGGGCGTTTTTACAACGGAGGGACCAGTGCTTCTGTTAGCAGGGGCAGGTTCCGGAAAAACCCGTGTTTTGACTCATAGGATAGCATATTTAATAGAAGAGAAGAATGTCAATCCATACAATATTCTTGCAATCACATTCACCAATAAGGCTGCGGCTGAGATGCGCGAGCGAGTTGACAGACTTCTTGGGATGGACGCAGGAGGGGCATGGATAATGACATTCCATGCGGCATGTGTGAGAATACTCCGAAGATACATAGAGAGAATAGGTTATTCCAACAGCTTTACAATCTATGATACCGATGACCAGAAGTCGATAATCAGACAGATTCTGAAGAAGCTTGACCTTGATACCAAGCTCTATAAGGACAGAGCGGTATTGACCGATATATCAAGAGCGAAGGATAAGCTGAAGGGACCGGATGAGATGGAGCTTGAGGCAGGTGCCAACTATCACCGGAAGAAGGTGGCAGAGGTTTACAGAGAATACCAGAGGCAGTTAAAGGCTAACAATGCGCTTGATTTTGATGACATTATATGCAGGACGGTTGAGTTGTTCGGGTCATGCCCGGATGTGCTTGATTATTATGGCGAGCGCTTCAGATACATCATGGTCGATGAGTATCAGGACACCAATATGGCGCAGTTCAAGCTTATAAGCCTTTTGGCGGCACGTTTCAGAAACCTGTGTGTTGTGGGTGATGACGATCAGTCGATTTATAAATTCAGAGGAGCCAATGTTAGAAATATTCTGGATTTTGAGAGCGTGTTCCCGGAGGCTAAGGTTATAAAGCTTGAGCAGAATTACCGTTCCACACAGAATATACTCGATGCTGCCAACGCTGTAATAAAGAACAATGAGGGACGAAAGGATAAGAGCCTGTGGACGGACCAGGGTGCAGGCGATAAGCTTGCATATAATGTATATAATACGGCATACGAAGAGGCGTATGGTATTGTATCCGATATAAAGAAAAGGGCGGCAGAGGGCAATAATTACAATGACTTTGCGATATTGTACAGGACCAACGCACAGTCGAGAGTACTTGAGGAAAAGTTCGTGGAGCTGGGTGTGCCTTATAGAATATACGGTGCGGTCAATTTCTATGCCAGAAAAGAGATTAAGGATGTTCTTGCTTATCTTAAGACGATAGACAATGCGAGGGATGAAGTCGCGGTAAGAAGAATTATCAATGTTCCTAAACGAGGAATAGGTGCCGCAACAATTGAGAAGGTGGCAGCTTACGCTGAGGACAATGACTTAAGCTTCTATGCTGCTGCAGCGAATGGCAGTAAGATACCGGGACTTGCTAAGGCAACGATAGGAAAGCTTGACAATTTCTGTACACTCATATCCGCATTCCGTGCAAAGGCAATGCAGATGTCGATTAAGGAGCTTATATCCGATATAGTTGAGAGCATAAGATATGAGGAGTATCTCTCCGATGACGATGAACCGGATGAGATCGCGGACAGAATGTCAAATATAAATGAACTTATTTCAAAGGCGGCAGCGTATGAGGAGAATACGGATATGCCGACTTTGTCAGGCTTCCTTGAGGAGGTTGCACTTGTCGCGGATATTGACAATATGGACGAGAATAATAATGTTGTTTCACTTATGACACTTCACAGCGCGAAGGGGCTGGAATTTCCTATTGTGTACCTTGCAGGCATGGAGGATGGCAATTTTCCAAGCTACATGGCGATTACGTCCGATGACAAGAGTGACCTTGAGGAGGAGAGGAGACTGTGCTATGTAGGAATCACGCGTGCGAGGCAGAGACTTGTGCTAAGCATGGCAAAACAGCGCATGGTCCGCGGAGAGATGATGCTGTGCAAGCAGTCGCGCTTTATAAGTGAGATTCCGTCGCAGTTATTATCTGAGAGCGGACAGGGAATAAGAAAGCCTGTGGCATTTTCTGATGATAAGGGTATCATGGCTGCCGAAGCTGCCATGAGGGAGGCATTGCCGTGGAACCGCCCGGCAGCAAAGAAAAACAGCGCAGTCTGGAATAAGCCGGCTGTTTCGATGGCTGATATCCAAAAAGGAGCACCTAAGGTCGCAGCAAGCCTTGATGAGCTTGGCTATGCGGTGGGAGACAGGGTAAAGCATGTAAAATTCGGTGATGGTACAGTACAGAACATTGTATCAGGAGGCAGGGATTTCGAGGTTACGGTGCAGTTCGATTCGGCAGGTGTCAAAAAAATGTTTGCTTCTTTTGCAAAACTGGTAAAAATTGACTAGATATTTTTAACAATATATGATAAAATTATACTTAAGTTTATAAGCTGATAGCGTACAAAGCTTTTTGTGCCGGTATCATAATATATTTCAAGAAAGGATGAATGAAGTATGAATAAGATTGAAGAATTACTTGAGCAGGTTAAGGGTAAGGACTTAAAGGATCTTAAGGAACTCCTTAATAAGAAGCAGGTTGTTGTTGAGAAAGAGAAGAAGTGCAGCCCACTGTTATGGATTCTTGCAATTGTCGGATTCGTAGCAGCTGTAGCAGGTATCGCTTATGCAGTATACAGATACTTTACACCTGATTACCTTGAGGACTTCGAGGATGAGGATTACGATGATGATGATTTCGAGGATGAGGATGAAGACTTCGAGGATGACTTCTTCGAGGAAGAGGATGAGAAGTCCGAGGATAAGTAATCCTGTGATAACGGAATACCAATAGTAAGCAGTGAATAAATGATAGGAGGGATAATGCCCTCCTATTGTTTTAATATGTTTTATTATACAACAGACAGAAAAGATGGAATAGGAGCATGTTGAAAAGTGAAGAAGGAACGTAATGAACTTTTGGAATTTTTAGGCGGTCTTGCAATGCTGGTTGTTGGTCTGTATCTTTTTACAAATAAGGCATCGGTGCAGACCTCTTTTTTTGCGGGAAATTTAAGCCTGTTCGGGCTTAATGTCAATTCAGGACTTGTGATAATACCGTTTATTATAGGCGTTGTATGGCTCTTTGTAAAGCCTGGCTCTTTTGGAGCTAAGTTAGTTACAGGACTTGGATTTCTGTTAATAATTGTGTCAGTAATCGCATCGACAACGATAAGACTTCAGAGATTGACACTGTTTGAGTGGATATTGTATCTGGTTCTGATCTTTGGCGGTGTCGGACTTCTTGCAAGGGCATTGTTCGGCGAAAATAAGAAATAATAGAGGCAGGAGCTTGGAAGTTAAAGCCTGCGGAATGGAGATTATATGAAAAAAGGAGAGCACATAGAAGGGGTTGTAGCTTCCGTTGCTTTTCCTAATAAAGGTAAAGTTATATGTGATGAGGGAACTGTCACGGTCAAGAATGTCATACCCGGACAGACCCTTGACGTGAGAATAGACAAGGTGCGAAATGGAAATGCAGAGGGTACGGCATGTGCTGTTATAAAGGAATCGGATATTGTTGATGAGAGCATAAGGTGCGAACATTTCGGAAGGTGCGGGGGCTGCGTGTACCAGCCGGTGCGCTATGAGGAACAGCTTAAGCTTAAGAGCGCACAGATAGAGAAGCTTCTTGCTCCTGTCGGAGGAGATTACACCTACGAGGGGATAAAGGGAAGCCCGGAGGTGGCAGAATACCGCAACAAGATGGAATTTTCCTTCGGTGATGAGGTGAAGGATGGACCGCTGAGCCTTGGCATGCATAAGAGAGGAAGCTTTCATGATATAGTGACAGTCAGTGGCTGCAGGATTATGGATGGCGATTTCAGGAGTATACTTTCGGCAACCCTTGATTATTTTAAGAACAGTGGTGTTCCGTTTTATAAGAAGCTTGCCCATGCCGGATACCTCAGACATCTGCTTGTGAGAAAGGCTAAGAGGACTCAGGAGATTCTTGTGGATATAGTGACCACCTCACAGCTTGACGCACAGGCTGAGAAGGCTCTTCTTGATGGTTATGTGTCTCTTATTATGGATATGGTGTCGGATGGCAGGATACATGGCAAGGTGGCGGGAGTGCTTCACACCGTGAATGACAGCCTTGCTGATGTGGTGCAGAGCGACAGGACGGATATCCTCTGTGGGCAGGATTTCTTCTATGAGGAGCTTCTTGGACTTAAGTTCAAGATAACACCTTTTTCATTCTTCCAGACTAACTCGCTCGGAGCGGAGGTTCTGTATGATACCGTAAGAAGCTATATAGGTGATACCAAGGACAAGGTTGTGTTCGACCTGTACAGCGGAACCGGAACGATAGCGCAGCTTGCAGCGGCGGTTGCGAAGCGCGTTGTAGGTGTTGAGATAGTCGAGGAGGCGGTAAAGGCAGCCGGGGAAAATGCTGCACTTAACGGCCTTGACAACTGTAAGTTTTTAGCGGGTGATGTGCTCAGGGTGATTGATGAGATAGAGGAGAAGCCGGATATACTCATCCTTGACCCGCCGCGTGATGGTATACATCCGAAGGCACTGCCGAAGCTCATAGCATACGGTGTCGACAGGATAGTATATGTATCCTGTAAGCCGACAAGCCTTGCGCGTGACATGGCTGTCTTTAATGAAAATGGATATTATTTGGAAAAAGCGGCTGCGGTCGACATGTTTCCGGGAACGGCAAACACCGAGGTAGTGGCACTTATCGCCCGAAAAGGTTAAAAAATAATAAAAATTGCTTGACATTCGGAGCATTTGAATATATTCTATTTACGTTAATTAACGCGGAATAATTTAAATTTAATACTTACCGGTATATTGCACATAAAGGGGTGGGCTAGTCTCATTCCTTTTTCTTGAATACGGCGATAGTTTAAACTGGTAAAGTACAAACGCGTTAAAATATAACAAGGAGGAAAATTTTATGAGAAAGTTTTCAAAGCGTGTTCTTGCTGTTACACTTTCAACTGCAATGGTATTTTCACTTGCAGCATGTAACAAGTCGAACAACAATCCTACTGATTCTACAACATCACAGGGTCAGACAGGTGAGTCCACTTCTGCTACAGATGGCAGCAGTGAGACAGGTAACGATGGAGTGCAGACCTATACATACAATTCCTATACGTCAGCACTTGCCAACAACTGGAATCCGCATACATGGGAGTCAAATGCGGATGATGAGGTTTTAAATAGTTATTTATCTTCACCTTTCTGTACAATGCAGATTCTCGATTCTGAGAATGGTGTATATCAGTGGGTATATGAGATGGCAACATCCATCACTGATGTGACGAAGGATCACAAGGATGACCTCACTAAGTACAATGTAACTCTTCCATCAGGCAAGACGGCAGATGAGACAGATGCCGGCTTTGTATTCGAAATCAAGTTAAATCCGGATGCCAAGTGGCAGGACGGAACACCTATCACTGCTGATACATACGTTTACTCAATGCAGCAGTTACTTGATTCTTCCATGAAGAACTACAGAGCTAACCTCTACTATAGCGGTGAGTCCGCAGTTGCAGGTGGTCTTGCATACTATAATTCAGAGTCTCCGCTCTACACTGCAATGGTTCCGGCTTACGGCGATGGAGAGACTCCTGACTACTCTTATGATTTAGACGCAGGTATCGATGCAGGATATGTATATATAAGCGACAGCGCTGATACAACCCTCGGCTATTCTGTGAGCGCTCTCTGGAATGACAATGGTTTAGGAACAGAGGACGGCTATGCAGCAATCACTGACGGTGCAGATGATTACGGCTATACTAAGATTACTGCAGATAACAAGGATGCAATCTTCGGCTTCGTTTCTGCAGCGCTTGCAGCAGGCTTCGGTATCACAGATGAGGCAGAGATTGCTAATTTAACAAAGGAAATGTTATTCGTAAATGATGGTACATTAAGCGAGAAGGTTGACTGGGATACAGTAGGTCTTTACAAGGTTGACGATTACACTATCCGTTATGTAACACAGACATATCAGGATCTCAACTACTTCTTAACAAGCTGTACATCAACATGGTTAGTATATGAGCCATACTATGAGGCAGGCAAGGATACAACCGGTACATTGGTAACAACCGATTACAACACTAAGCTTGAGAACACTATGTCCTATGGACCATATAAGCTTGTTTCTTTACAGAATGATAAGCAGATGGTATTCGAGAAGAACGAGAACTGGTATGGCTATACAGAGGAGAACGGACGTCTTGTTTCAACAACACCTTACCTTGTAGATGGTGAGAATGTTCCTAGATATGTAACAGATAAGATCGTTATCAACGTTATGGATGACAATGCTGCAAAGCAGGCATTCTTAAAGGGTGAGATTGATGGGTGGTCTCCAAGTGCTGATGACCTTTCAACATATGCAACCTCAGATCAGTTATACAAGGTTGATGAGACATACACAATGTCATTCTTCTTCAACACTAACCTTGAGAAGCTTCAGGAAATGGATCGTTCAAAGGGTAATACTAACTCAGTTGTTCTCTCTAATGACAATTTCCGTAAGGCAATGTCATTAGGCATTGACCGTACTGAGTGGGTAACAGCTACACCTGGCTACAAGCCGGCTTACGCTATACTCAACAACTTATATTTCTATGATGTATACAATGACCCAACATCCTCATACCGTAACTCTGATGAGGCTATGCAGGCAATCTGTAACCTTTACGGAGTAGCTTACGGCGATGGAACACCTTATGCAACATTACAGGATGCATATAAGTCAATCAATGGTTACAACTTAACAGAGGCTAAGGAGCTTATGAAGACAGCTTGCGATGAGCTTGTTGCCGCAGGTCTCTACACAGCCGGTGAGGATATCGTTATCCGTATCGGTTACAAGAAGGGTGCACTTGATTCATCTGATAACAAGCAGATTGAGCTCTTCAACAAGTATGTCAATGCTGCTGCTGAGGGTTCAGGCTTCGGTAAGATTACACTGACTGCAGTTGATAATATCAACGACCGTTACAGTGATGTAGTTAAGGGCGAGTATGCTATCGGCTTCGGTGCATGGGGCGGTGCCGCATTCTATCCGTTCCGTAACTTCCAGGTATACTGTGATCCGGATCAGTACTCAATTAATGAGGCTGGCTGCTGGGATCCTAAGACAGAGGAGTTAACACTCAATGTTAACGGTGAGGATGTTACAATGACATGGCAGGCATGGTCAGGCTCGATGATAGGCTCAGGCGTATACTCAGAGGCTGATTTCTCCACAAAGCTCAGCATCACAGCTCAGTTAGAGGAGGAATTCTTAAAGAAGTACTATAGAATTCCACTTGCCGGAATGACAACTTGTTCAATGCTTTCATATAAGTGCTCATACTACACAGAGGACTACAACATCATGTATGGCTTTGGTGGAATGGAGCTTATGAAGTACAATTACTCTGATCAGGAGTGGGCTGATTATATAGCAAATAATACATTAAGCTATGAATAAGCTGCAAATAAGTCACTTTAACTAATACAGAACAAAACTCAGGCTGCGGAGAAGCAGAAGTTCTCCGCAGTTTTTGTTCAATAGCTATGTTTTTCTCTGTTTTGGTTTGGTTACCGCTTAATGGAAAATTACGAAGGATTACTTAGAATAATTGCAATATTATTTATTGCCGTGACAATAAAAATATTATATAATTTCGTGTAGCTGAACCTAAACAAAGAAATGCATTGTTTAGAACCAGTATATAAGTTAAGGATAAAGTAATAAAAAGGAGAAAGATCTAATGGGAAAGGCTAAAAAGACCGGAGGACGAAGAAGTGGAATGGGAAAATACGTTGTAAAACGTATTGTATTGATGTTTTTTACATTCTTTATTATCTCCACAATTTGTTTCATGTTAGTACGTTTACTTCCTAGAGAGCTGCCTACGGACAAGGTACAGGCGGCTGCTATTCAGGAAAGATGGGAGGCACTTGGATATAATAAGCCATTGCTGATTCAGTATGGTATATATCTGAAGAATATTTTCACCAAGTGGGATTTTGGTACGTCCTGGTACATTCAGTTCAGACAGCCTGCATGGGATGTGCTCACAAGCAGACTTTTACCGACAGTGCTGGTAAACCTGTACTCACTCTTACTTTCAATTCCTCTGGGAATAGGACTTGGTATATTTGCCGCTATCAAGAAGAATAAGTGGCAGGATTCATTGATAAGCACACTTGTCATGGTATTTATCTCTGTGCCGAGCTATGTATATGCATTCTTGGTTCAGTATTTATTCTATTTCAAGCTTGGATGGCTTCCGCTTATGGTATATTCCATCAACGATGCGGGAGGTTCATGGCTCACAGGCAAGATGTTCCACAGTATGATTGCACCTATTCTTGCACTTTCCTTCGGTGAGATTGCAGGCTTATGCAGATTTACAAGAGCGGAGCTTACCGAGACGCTTACATCGGACTATATGCTTCTTGCGCGTACTAAGGGTCTTACCCGTGGACAGGCGACTGTAAGACATGCACTCAAGAATGCGATGGTACCGATACTTCCTATGATTATCTCCAGCTTTATAGGAATCATGGGAGGTTCAATGATTATCGAGCAGATATTCTCAATTCCGGGTGTCGGACAGCTGTACATCAAGTCTATTTCGTTGTTTGACTACGATGTATTTATGATGGACAGTATTTTCTATACATTTATAGGTCTTTTAGCGAACATCGTTGTAGATATAAGCTACGGCTTTATTGATCCTAGAATAAGAATGGGGGAGAAATAGTATGCAGGACAACAATTTAAACTATGAAAACATCCCATTGGAGAAATTTGAATTTGTTCATGATGGAGATAGAATATCCGACAAGAAATTTGAGGATAAGCCTATCAGCTACTTTAAGGATGCATGGATTCGTTTCAGGAAGAACCGCGCCAGCGTTATCGCAACGGTTATAATTGCACTTATTGTACTTTTTGCATTCATAACCCCTCTGTTTATAAGAAATTATGACTCAAGATTCATGGACGCTTATTATGCTAAGAAGGGACCTAGAAATGAGTTTCTTGCAAAGTTCGGAATAGCAGATGGTTCCGTTGCGCGTAAGTTCTCAGACAAGGGACTTATCAAGGCTGTAGCTATAGGTATGGGTGCAGAGGATCATGAGGGAAACGGCAATGTCACACTTGAGGAAGGACTTGCCAGCAGGTATCAGCCGATTATCAAGGGCTCAATAGGCGAACCTTCTATAACCTACGATGCTGCCAAGAAGGAGAAAAAGGTCTATGGTGCCAATATCGACACTTATCTTGAGGTAGGCTTTATGTACAACAGCATTGAGCAGTCCGAGTACAAGGATATCCTTAGATATCAGGAGGAGACAGGCATTCAGATATTATATCCTCTTATTGCGGACAACGAATGGAACTTCGACGCGTTAGATGCCAACTACTGGTACAAGACCAAGAAGGGTGCACCTGTCTATATTGATAAGAATGGAAAGGCCAAGACTATCGAGTATGGAGAGGGAATGGTACTTGAGGATAACTATGTCCGCGATGCTGACGGAAATCCGGTTTATTACGAGTACACAGGCGGTGGAAGCTATGATACAGCCCAGTATAGGGTAAGAGTTCTGTACTATAACTATTATCAGTATAAGAACGGCTTCGTACCTCAGTATATTCTCGGAACGGACAGCCAGGGCTATGACCTTGCGCTCAGGCTTGCAGATGGTATCAAGCTGAGCCTGCTTGTCGCTGTATGTGTATCGGTAGTCAACTTCATAATCGGTGCCGCTTATGGTGCGATTGAGGGCTACTACGGTGGAACAGTTGATATAGTCTTAGAGAGAGTCACTGATGTACTGAGCGGTGTTCCGTTCATCATCGTTGCCACACTGTTCCAGTTACACCTCGCTTCAAAGCTCGGACCGGTTGCCTGCCTTATCTTTGCCTATGTGCTCACAGGCTGGATCGGTACGGCATCAAGAGTGCGTACACAGTTTTACAGATTTAAGAATTCAGAGTATGTTATGGCTGCAAGAACACTTGGTGCGAAGGACAGGAGACTTATCTGGAAGCATATTTTCCCTAATTCACTTGGAACAATTGTTACTTCAGCAGCGCTGTCAATTCCGAGTGTAATCAACTCAGAGAGTATGTTGAGCTACTTAGGTATCGTTAAGCTTGGTACAGCTTCTACGACTTCGCTTGGTAACCTTCTTGCTGAGGCGCAGGGTATCTGGACTAACTACCCTCATCTTATGATATGCCCTGCATTAGTGCTTTCGTTACTTATGATATGCTTTAACTTGTTCGGTAATGGATTAAGAGATGCGTTCAATCCATCGCTGCGTGGTGTGGAGGAATAATATATGGATAAGATATTAGAAGTTAAGAACCTGAAAGTTTCCTTCCGTACACAGGGAGGAACCGTTAAGGCTGTTAGAGATATTTCGTTTGACCTTGAAAGAGGTAAGACACTTGCAATCGTTGGAGAGTCCGGCTCAGGTAAGTCAGTTACATCCAAGGCAATCCTTGGTATCCTTGCCGGTAACTCAATAATAGAGGGCGGAGAGATTCTGTATGATGGAAAGGATTTATTATCCATCACAGAGGATGAGATGTACAAAATCAGAGGTGATAAGATATCGATGATTTTCCAGGATCCATTGTCCTCCCTCAATCCAATCGTAAAAATCGGACGCCAGATTACAGAGGCGATGCTTCTTAAGAATAAGGCGAACAGAAAAGAAGCGAGAAATGAGTTCAATTCCCTTCTAAGGATATTGAAGAGCAACATGATTGCGGCTCAGGGACAGGGCTCAGAGGCAGAAATAACAGAGATGATAAAGACCTTCGACGGCTTTGCAACTCTGTCGACAAAGCTTGAGATGCCATACAATGATGCTATGGCTAATGCCGAGGAAATCAAGGCATCTGTTGAGGATCTTCTTTTCATGGTAGAGAAGAAGCAGAATCCTGATGTAAGAGAGAAGCTTACAGATTATGTTCTGATGCTTCAGAAGGTTCAGAATGAATTCATCGAGGATGAGTATGCTGCAAGGCTTACAGAGCTTCTTGATAATTATAAGAAGGAGAAGGACAGCTATCCGAAGAAAGTACAGGAGAATGTCGAGCTGTCAGCTTCTCTTGAAAAGCTGTTAAATGATACAGCCGGGCTTATGGAGGACATTATCAACCAGCCAAGACCTAATTTCTTCAGAATAGGTTACTATAAGCTTAAGGGAAAGGATAGCAGCATCAAGGGAAAGGGTGTTGAGAAGCTCAACGAGGAGGCACTTACATTCCTCAACGATAACTTCATGAACCATTTCCTTGAACTTGAGGATAACGGTATACGCTATTCATTTGAAAATGCACTTGAGAACAAGAAGAAGCTTCTTCCTAAGCTTGAGGAGGCTAAGAAGTACTACGAGGGCAGCTTCACAAAGGCTGAGGCTAAGAGCTATGCAAAGACTCTTGCCGATTTAGTTCCGGCTTCCATTGACCAGCTTGAAATCAATAAGGACAGTGTCGCATATACCTTCAGAAGCAGTCTTAATAAGGCTATCGATAAGTACTTCTCCGCCCAGAAGACCAATCCGAAGGAGGAGGCAAGATTTGCAAGTCAGTCTGCCAAGAGAGAGAAGCTTATCGCAAAGGGAAAGACTGTGGACTGGAAGGTTGTACCGAAGTCAGTTTATGACCTTGATGAGCTGAAGGCAGATATCGTGCACGTGGTAACACGTCTTGAGGACAAGTATAAGGCAGAGATAGCAGCAGCAGAGAACTTCGATGTCGAGGCAAGAGGAATTGAGATAGTTGATTTCTTCAAGACGAAGGCTTCGCAGGTTGTATATAAGGTAACTAAGGCGATGGCGAAGGAGAAGGCAATCAAGCTTATGGAGGAGGTTGGCATCCATGAGCCGAGACGCAGATACAATCAGTATCCGTTCGAGTTCTCAGGTGGTATGAGACAGCGTATCGTTATCGCGATAGCGCTTGCGGCAAATCCGGACATTCTTATCTGTGATGAGCCTACAACAGCACTTGACGTTACGATTCAGGCACAGATACTTGAGCTTATCAACCAGTTGAAGGTTGAGCGTAACCTTTCGGTTATCTTCATCACACATGACCTTGGCGTGGTTGCCAACATGGCTGATGAGATTGCCGTTATGTATGCCGGTAAGATAGTTGAGTACGGAACAGCGCAGGATATCTTCTATGACCCGAGACATCCGTATACCTGGGCTCTTCTCTCCTCAATGCCGGACCTTGATACGAGCGATAAGCTCGATGCTATTCCGGGTACGCCGCCGAATATGATTTATCCACCTGTAGGTGATGCATTTGCGGACAGAAATAAGTATGCCATGAAGATTGATTTCGAGAAGCAGCCGCCTATGTTTAAGGTAAGTGATACACATATGGCAGCTACATGGTTACTTCATCCTAATGCACCGAAGGTTGAGATACCTAAGATTATTACGGATCGTATTGCAAGAATGAAACAGAAAAGCGCAGGAGGTGAAATCTAATGGAAGCTAAGAATCAGGAGGTTTTACTTCGTGTTGAGAATCTTTGTCAGTATTTCGGTCCTACCAAGGCAGTTGATGGCGTAAGCTTCGACATTAAGAAGGGTGAGGTTTTCGGTCTTGTTGGAGAGTCAGGCTGTGGTAAGACTACAACCGGGCGTTCAATCATCAAGATTTATGATATTACAAGCGGTAATATATATTTTGAGAACCAGAGAATCTGTGCCGGAACAGGAAGCTATAAGCTTGCAATAGAGAATGCTAAGGCAGAGGCTAAGAAGGAGCTCAAGGAGCTGGACGAGGACTCTAAGAAAAATCCTTCCAATGCCGAGGTTAACAACAGGAAGAAGGCTGAGATTAAGGCTGAGCTTGACAAGACAATAGCCAAGAACAAGGCGCAGATAAAGAGCGCCGTGTTCGACCATAAGAACTGCGACAAGGAATACTCAAAGAAGCTTGTATCCGAGGTAAATGAAAGATATAAGAAGGCTATGGCTGAGGCTGGAAATGACAGCGCAAAATTAGCTGAATTAAAGAAAAAATACAAGGATGAATTAAGAGTAGCTAAGAATACACGTCTTATAACCAAGATACAGATGATTTTCCAGGATCCTATAGCATCACTTAATCCGCGTATGACAGTCCGCGAGATTATCGCTGAGGGACTTGTAATCAACGGAATAAGGGATAAGGAGTACATTGACGAGAAGGTATATGAGATACTTGAGATGGTAGGACTTGTAAGAGAGCATGCGGGACGTTACCCACATGAGTTCTCAGGTGGTCAGCGTCAGCGTATCGGTATCGCCCGTTCCGTTATTATGAGACCTGATCTGCTCATTGCGGATGAGCCGATTTCAGCGCTTGACGTATCCATTCAGGCACAGGTTATCAACCTTCTGAATGACCTGCGGGAGAAGCTTGGTCTTACAATATTATTCATCGCACATGACTTGTCGGTTGTTAAGTATTTCTCCGATAGAATCGGTGTAATGTATTTTGGTAATATGGTAGAGCTGGCTTCCTCGGATGAGTTATTCGCCCATCCGCTGCATCCTTACACCCGCTCACTGCTTTCGGCTATTCCGCTTCCGGATCCGGATGCCGAGAAGAACAGAGTCCGTATAACCTACAACCCTATTGCAGAGCATGATTATACAGTTGACAAACCATCAATGCGTGAGGTTGTTCCGGGACATTTTGTATATTGTAACGATGCCGAGGAGGCTCGTTATCGTGAGGAACTTGGTAAGTGAAAAAAGAGACAAAAAATAAGGTGATTTCATATAGTATTATTGCAGCGATGGGTCTGCTTATTTCCTTCGTATTTTTAAGACTCAGGTCATTTAATGCAGTGACATTGCCTGCTGAAAGGTACAGGCTGTTAGCGGATGCTTTTACCATTCCGGGTATCGCATTCATGATGTTCGGAGCCTTAATCTGGGTGGCGGGTCTTGGAGCACTGGACGGTATTTCCTTCGCGGTGAAGGGACTTCTCAGGAGACTTATTCCGGGTTCCCGTCTTAACAGTGAGGATAACGAAAGCTATTATGAGTACATCCAGAAGAAACGTGCCAAAAAGACTAAGGCGTATCTGCCACTGGTGCTTGTCGGTGCTGTGTATACCGTATTTGCGATAATATTTATAATATTGTTTTATCAGGTATTCTGACTTAAGAGGTGCCATTGAACTTCGGTTCAATGGCACTTTTTTAAGATATCCCGGCAAAAACTATTGACTTTTGAAGCGGGTTAGATTACACTAACATACGAAATGGAGGTAATAGACTATGGGAACAGTGATTGTAGCGGCAATACTTGTTGCAGTTGTTGGATTTATTGTCTACGGAATGGTTAAGGATAAGAAGGCAGGCAAATCCATCGTGTGTGGAGGCGACTGCAGTAAATGCAAAGGACATTGCAGCCATTGATTGAACGCAGAATAGGCAAAGCGACTGCGTTCATGAGCAAGTAGCGAAAGCGGATTGCGAATGTCCGCTTTACTAATAAAAGCGGTGCTACAGCCGCCCCGGAGGTATTCGGAATGTATATCTCCGGGGCGGTTTTTGTATATTGTATTTTTAAAAGAAATATGGAAAAAATGCTATAAAAATATTTAATTTTTCGAAAAAAATATGGTATAATTGTATAATCAAATAGCTGAAGTATTTGAGCTTGAACGCAGAATAAGCAAAGCGACTGCGTTCATGAGCAAGCAGCGAAAGCGGATTGCGAATGCCCGCTTTACTAAAAGAATAAAAAGTATGTTCAAAATGAAGGAACAGGAGGCAGCGTATGGAGATTAGAGAATTTGCAGATATGGATAAGTTTGAAGATATTATGAATAACTGGGCGAAGGCAACCGGACTTGCTACAGTTGCGGTCGGCGCAGACGGCAAATATATTTCCGGATGCTATAATTTTACGGATTTCTGTATTAAGCTCACAAGAGGGAGCAAGGAAGGCTGCAGAAGATGTGAGAAGTGCGACAGGGAGGGCAAGGGCGTGTACCACTGTCATGCAGGTCTCATCGACTTCGGAATTGACCTTGTTGTAGAGGGACAGAAGGTTGGCTCGGTTATCGGAGGACAGGTTCTCCCGGAGCATCCTGATGAGGAGAAGTTCCGTAAGGTGGCGAGGGAGCTTGGAATCAATGAGGATAGGTACATAGAGGCGCTTAAGAAGGTCAATGTCCGTACTGAGGAATCAATCAATGCTTCGGCCATGCTTTTAGGACAGGTGCTTAACAATTTTATCAATGCCGAATATTCCAAGAAGATAAATGGCAGTATTATAGGCAGCCTTACAGATGGTGTGAATGCGGCTAATCATCTTGTCGAGGAGATTAAGAAGAAGACAGGTGAGCTTAGAAGCATACAGAGTAAGCAGAAGATACTTGCACTTAATGCCAGCATAGAGGCAGCAAGAGCAGGTGAGCTGGGAGCAGGCTTTTCTGTTGTAGCGAATGAAGTCGGTAAGCTGTCGGAGAAGAGTTCATCAGTCAATAAGGATATAGAGGATATTGTGACTAAGATATCGGACGTTGTCTCATCAATGAAAAGTTAGAAAATAAATTCACACAAAATTAACTACAAATATGAGCACCAATCTGTTATAATCATTGATAGCGATTAAAGGATTGGTGCTTTTTATGTTTCAGAATAGGTTGTATTATATGATGAATAAGCCGGGAGGGTGTATAACAGCAAGAAGTGATGCTTCTCATAGGACGGTTATGGAATATTTTCCGGAGGAGCTGGCAGGAGAGCTGTTTCCGGTCGGGAGACTTGATAAGGATACACAGGGGCTGCTGTTTTTTACCAATGATGGAAGCTTCGACCAGCGCATTATGCATCCTAAGCACCATGCACCGAAGAGATATTACCTGTTCGCTACAGGCAGCTTAAGTGATGAGGCGATAGAGAGGATTGAGGAGGGGCAGACTCTTTCAGGTGAGGAGAAGCCGACCAAGGGCGCGGTAATCACAATCACCGAACGCGGAAGATATGAGGAATTTGAAAAACGGTTCACACCGAAGAAGCGTTTCAGGGATAATGAATTTAACAGAAACAGACCTGTATTTGCCGCGGAGCTTGAGATTTATGAGGGGAAGAAGCACCAGGTAAAGAGAATGCTTCTGGCAGAGGGCTGCAGGGTAATATACTTAAAAAGGATTGAGATAGGCGGAGTGAGGCTTGATGAGAGCCTTGCACCTGGTGAATACAGAAAACTGACAGAGACAGAGTACGATAAGCTGATGTCGGGTGATTGGAAGAATTGATTATGAAAAATATAGTTATAGGTATGCTTGCACATGTTGACGCAGGAAAGACAACTCTATCAGAGGGACTTTTGTACACCGGGAATGTGATAAGAAGGCTTGGAAGGGTGGATAATAAGGACGCATTCCTTGACACCGATAAACTGGAGAGACTCAGGGGGATAACCATATTTGCAAAGCAGGCAGTGATAAAGACGGAGAATACATATTTTACGCTGCTTGATACACCGGGGCATGTGGATTTTTCGGCAGAGATGGAGAGGACACTGGCAGTCCTTGACTATGCGGTGCTTGTCATAAGTGCTGCGGATGGTGTGCAGTCCCACACGCGGACGGTGTGGAAGCTTCTTGACCAATACCATATTCCAACCTTTATTTTTGTAAATAAGATGGATATGAGTGGGGCAGACAGGGACATGCTCATGGAGAATCTGCAAAAGGAGCTGTCCGGGTGCTGTATTGATTTTGATGAGAAAATAGATATTTTTAATGAGAATCTTGCAATGTGTGATGAACCTTGCATGGATGAATACCTTAAGGATGGGAGCATTGGAAAGAGTGCGATAGCTAATGCGATAAAGCATAGAATGGTGTTTCCCTGTGTGTTCGGTTCTGCGCTAAAGCTTAATAACGTGGACAGGCTTTTGTCTCTTATGGATGAATACACTGTCATGCCGGAGAGCGGCAGGGATGAGTTCGGCGCGCGTGTCTACAAGATTTCGAGGGACGCGCAGGATAACAGGCTCACATACCTTAAGGTGACTTCGGGTGAGCTTAAGGTACGCCGGCTTATCGGCGATGACAAGGCGGCACAGCTGAGAATATATTCGGGGGACAGATACGAGACTTGTGACACAGTATATCAGGGAATGGTGTGCGCAGTACTGGGACTTAACGGTACATATCCGGGAGAGGGGCTTGGCTGCGAGTATGGGAATATCCATGCCGTGCTTGAACCGGTTCTTGATTACAGGATTAAGCCTGTTGATGACATTACACCGGCTAAGCTGCTCCTGTCGCTTCGTGAGCTTGAGGAGGAAGAGCCTCAGCTAAGTATAGTCTGGAACGAGGAGCTTGGTGAGCTTCATGTAAAACTGATGGGTGAGGTGCAGACGGAGGTTTTAAAAAGTATAATAAAAGATAGGTATGATGTAAACGTGGAATTTGATGAGGGAAGTGTGGTCTACAAGGAGACTGTCGCAGGAAAGACCGAGGGCGTAGGTCATTTTGAACCGTTAAGACATTATGCGGAGGTACATATACTTATTGAACCGGGAGAGCGTGGCAGCGGAATAACGATAACTACACAGTGCAGGGAGGATATACTTGACAGGAACTGGCAGAGACTTATAATGACACACCTTGCCGAGAGGGAGCATAAGGGTGTGCTCACAGGTTCGGCACTGACTGATGTCAAGTTTACCATTCTTACCGGACGTGCACATCAAAAGCATACAGAGGGCGGCGATTTCAGGCAGGCTGTCTACAGGGCTGTTAGACAGGGACTTATGAAGGCGGATAATGTGCTGTTAGAGCCGTACTACAGCTTTTCACTTGAGCTGCCGCAGAGCTTTCTCGGGCGTGCCATGACGGATGTTGAGCGCATGTCGGGTCATTGCGGTTCCCCGGTCTTATCGGACGGTAAGGCAGTGCTTACAGGACGTGCACCGGTGGTGGGCATGAGACATTATCAGAGGGAAGTTAATGCATATACAAGAGGCGAGGGACATCTCACCTTATTTGCCGATGGATATGATGTATGTCACAATGCAGAGGAGGTTATAGAGCAGAGAGGATATATAGCTGAGGCTGATACGGCTAATCCGGCAGCTTCGGTGTTCTGTGCGCATGGAGCCGGATTCATTGTGCCATGGGACGAAGTGGAAGCCTATATGCACCTAGAGGCTGTTCTTTTAGATGACGGAAGCCTGCGCGGGCTTAACGATGAGGAGCTTAAGCTTATCAACCCCCTTGCGGCAAGGAGCGGTTCTGCCGGTAAGGATGATGACTACTACGCACTTGGCACGGATGAGATAGACGAGATTATTGCAAGAACCTCACATGCTAACAGCCATGACAAGGGTGCGGTAAAGCAGTGGAAGAGGTCTGCCGGCCAAAAGGCGGTGGTATATGACTATGGCACCTCCTCAGGGAAAAATAAGCCTGAGCCGAAGAAGGAAAAATACCTTCTTGTCGATGGCTATAATGTTGTATTTGCGTGGGATGAGCTTAAGGATATTGCCGCTGCGAATATAGACGGAGCGCGCGGAAGGCTTCTTGATATATTGTGCAATTATCAGGGAATTAAGAATGTCAACCTCATTGCCGTATTTGACGCATACAGGGTGCCGGGACACAAGACGGAGTACCTTGATTATCACAACATACATGTTGTCTATACCAGGGAAGCGGAGACTGCGGACAGATATATAGAGCGGTTCGCGCATGAGAATGCCTCAAAATATGATGTAACGGTTGTTACCTCCGATGGCCTTGAGCAGATTATCATAAGGGGACAGGGATGCCAGCTTATGTCGTCGAGGGATTTTGAAAAAGAGGTAGCTTCTGCGCGACAGAGCCTCGCTGAGGCATACAGTGCAGCCAACAGACCGGAGAAAAATTATATAGGTGACCATGAGATATTTAAAAATGGTATTTTGTCTGAAGATAAAAAAGATGGGTAGATAATATATACGGAAGAAAGCTTGAAGAAGTGGCGGAACCGGCTGCATATACTTATGCGGTTGGTTTTCGGCCGGAAATGGAGAATAAAATGAAATTCAGAAATGTTGATAAGAGAAGATTGGTTATTGTTGTGGCTGCTGTTATTATGATGGGCTTTGCGTTGTCATTCCTGAATAGGACGAACCTTGGAACAGACCCATGTACGATGTTTAATCTTGGAATGTCAAGAATCCTTGGTCTGAGCCTTGGAACATGGCAGGCAATTTTTAATTCTTTTTTGTTTATTTTTGTATTTATCTTCGCAAAAAACCAGATTGGCTGGGGTACTCTGGCAAACATGTTTCTTGTAGGCTACAGCTTTGATTTTTTTACGTGGCTTAATGATAAGTGGATACCTGCCGGGGCATTTGATCCGATGGCTGTGAGAATCCTCGTAATGATACCTGCGCTGTTCATTTTTATCATCGCTGCTTCGGCATATATGGGGGCTTCTCTTGGCACTTCTCCGTACGATGCCATTTCGTATATACTTGCCGACAAGATAAAGAAGGTTCCTTTCAGGGTTGTGAGAATATGCTATGACCTTGTTGTATGTGTGGCAGGCTGGGCTCTCGGGTCAACGCTCGGTGTGGTCACCGTGATTATGTCATTGGCACTCGGACCTGTCATCACATGGATGACGGATAACGTCATAGACAAATATATTATTTCAGATAAAAAATGATTGTATGGAAGGTAAAAAGCTATGGAAATTATGGATGAATATAAGCTTGAGGTGTTCAAGGACTATTTCGATTCGGGGGAGATAAGAAAATTCCGTGAGCTTATGATGTACTATGAATGTGCGATGCTTGAGGTCAAGACTAAGCTTGATGTCCTTAACAAGGAGCTTGCCCTGAAAAAGAGCAGAAACCCATTCGAGAGCATAAAGTGCAGAATCAAGACACCGGAAAGCATCGTTGAGAAGCTTGCAAGACGAGGTATTGAATTCTCGGTTGATAATATTGAGAAGGAGCTTAACGATATTGCGGGAATAAGAGTTATCTGCTCATTCCCGGATGATATATATGAGCTTATCAATTATCTGCTTGAGCAGGATGATATACGACTGATTGCAATAAAGGATTACATCAAGAATCCAAAGCCGAATGGCTACAGAAGTGTACATCTTATAATTGAGGTGCCGATATTCTTAACGGATATGAAGAAGCCGATGAGAGTTGAGGTACAGTTCAGGACAATCGCCATGGATTTCTGGGCAAGCTTAGAGCATAAGCTTAAATATAAAAAAAATATAAAGAAGGCGGAGGATATCTCAGAACAGTTATTTTATTGTGCGGAGCTTATCAGCCAGCTTGATGCGAGAATGCAGCAGATTCGCGATAAGATAGAGACAACTGAAGCTGAATAAAATATTGTAACATATAAGCTATAAATTATTGACGTAAAAGGGAAGTTGGCATTATACTATACTTATTGCCTGTTAATAAGCGATTTACATGCGGAATTATGCGATGCAGGTACCGTATGGAAGTATGCGTCAGGTTCAGAATATGAAGAGGGATTTTATTGATGAAAAAAATAACATTGGCAGGAGCTGTGATAGTATGCAGCATTGCGTTGTGTGCGTGCGGCAAGAATGCTAAGAAGCTCAACAATACAGGTATAGAATATTATAATGCAGAGCAATATGATAAGGCTGTAAAGGCATTTGAGGAAGCCGTTGACAAGGATAAGGACGGAAAAGCCGAATATAATGTTAATCTCGGAAAAGCTTATGTGGAGCTTGGAAATTATGACGAGGCAAAGAAGGCTTTTATGGCTGCATATACTGATGACAAGTCGTCAAAGGAGGCACAGTGGGGAATAGGTGTCTGCTCATATTTCCTGAGAGATTATGCCACATCTATGGAGTATTTTGGCAAGGTTGTGGAAAATATCAGCGTTTATGATGAGATAGACCTTGATTCGCTTCAGTATTACGCCTCACTCCAGACATACTATGGTGACAGTGCGGGAGCAATTGACAGTTATACGGTATTAATCAGGAAGAATTATAATGCCGGGCAGCAGTATTTTCTCCGCGGAGGCATATATGCCGGGCAGGGAATGGAGAATGAAGCAGTATTAGATTATGAGGAGGCATTGAAGGAATACTCCGATGATTATGAGATGTATTATAACATTTATTACAGCCTGCACAAGGCGGGCTTTGAGAATCGTGCCATCTCATATCTGAGGAGGGCACTTGAGGTTGACGGAGCGGATAATTTCGTTAAGGGCAAGACATATTATATCATAGGCGATTATGAGAATGCCATGAAGTTCCTTTCAAAGGCTATAGATGATGGAATGCAGGAGGCGGAATTCTATCTTGCGATGACTTATGAGAAGCTTGGCAATGGTGAAGAAGCGGTGAGCATGTACGAGGCATACATTAAGAGCTATCCGTCGGATGCCGGTGCATATAATCAGTATGGCGTGTATTGCATGAACAAGGGAGACTATAATTCTGCTCTTGGTTATTTCGCGGCGGGACTTGCTCTTGGAGATACAGATGCGAAGAAGGAGCTCATGTTCAATCAGGCATGCTGTTACGAATATATGTATCAGTTTAAGACTGCTTATGAGAAATTCGGTGAATATCTGGAGCTTTACCCTGATGATGAGGCTGCAAGGCATGAGTATGAATTTCTGAGTACCAGATAATTGGTTGTTACATTTAAATAGTGTTAGTGAATGGAGGCTGCAATGGCGGAACTTATAGATACAGCAAAAGACATTGAGAAGGTTATTCTCATAGGGGTGTGTACCTCTGAGAATGACGATACAGAGGAATCACTTGATGAGCTTGAGGAGTTGGTAAAGACTGCCGGAGCAGTTACACTTGAAAAGATGATTCAGAACAGGGAGTCGGTTCATCCGGGAACATATATCGGCACAGGTAAGATTGAGGAAGTTCGCGAGCTTGCGGAAGAGATAGGTGCAACAGGTGTTGTGTGTGATGATGAGCTTTCACCTGCACAGCTAAGAAATCTTGAGAGTGAGCTGAGAATGAAAGTCATGGACAGAACCATGGTCATTCTTGATATTTTTGCGAAGAGGGCTGTGACGAGTGAGGGAAAGATTCAGGTTGAAGCGGCACAGCTTAAGTACAGTCTTGCCAGACTTGTAGGTCTTAGAAGCTCCCTTTCGCGGGTAGGCGGAAATATGGCAGGCTCAATAGGTACAAGAGGTCCCGGTGAGAAGAAGCTTGAGCTTGACAGAAGACTTATAAAGGACAGAATTGTACAGCTTGGACGGGAGCTTGAGGATATAGAGGGGCATAGAAGCCTTGCCAGAACACAGAGAATGAGAAGTTCAGTCCCGGTGGCGGCTATAGTAGGCTACACTAATGCCGGAAAATCGACTCTTCTCAACAAATTGACACAGGCAGGTGTGCTTGCCGAGGATAAGCTTTTCGCAACACTTGACCCGACTACAAGGGGAATCGAGCTTGAGAGCGGACAGAATGTTCTTATAACCGATACGGTAGGTTTCATAAGAAAGCTTCCGCACCATCTTATCGAGGCGTTCAAGAGCACACTTGAGGAGGCAAAATATGCCGACATCATAGTGCATGTCGTTGACAGCTCAAGTCCTCAGATGGACACACAGATGCATGTTGTATATTCTACGCTTGCCGACCTCGGAGCAGGTGATAAGCCTGTCATAACCTTGTTTAACAAGCGTGATAAGTGTGAGAGTGATGAGCTTCCGAAGGATTTTAAGGCGGAGAAGGTAATATATGGTTCGGCTAAGACAGGAGAAGGGCTTGAGGAGCTAAAGAGCGCAATAGAGGAGCTTCTACGGGCGCAGAAGGTGTATGTTGAAAAGACATACCCTTATGATCAGGCAGGTAAGATACAGTTAATCCGCAAGTTCGGACAGCTTCTCTCGGAGGAGTACACGCAAGCCGGTATTATGGTGAAGGCGTATGTACCTTCTGAGATATATAGCCAGATATCGTAGATTAGATTAGTCGATTGCGAAACTCAGTATATTGCGACCGGACGTTGTGCAATTTTACTAGTACACTTCCGGACACGTTCGCACTCATTCGAACACGTAGCGGCGCATAAGCGGCTAAAATACAGCCGCTAAACGCCGACGCGTTCGAAAAGGTCCGGCAGTGTACTAGTAAAATTGCACAACTGTTTATTGGTAAAAATGAGTTTCGCAATCGCCTAACAGATTAGATGGATGGAAGGAGAACAGATATGAACATAATTGCGGCAGTTGATTCAAACTGGGCGATAGGCTACAGAAATGACCTCCTTGTGAGGATACCTAATGACCAGAAGTGGTTTCAGAAGGTAACCACAGGCAAGGTTGTTGTGATGGGAAGAAAGACGCTCGAGAGCTTTCCTAACGGCATTCCGCTCAAGAACCGTACCAATATAGTGCTCACCAATGACAGAAGCCTTAAGGTAAAGGATGCGACAGTGGTATACAGTGTCGATGAGCTGTTGAAGGAATTGGGGAAATATAAGTCAGAGGATGTGTATGTGATTGGCGGCGAAGCTGTATATGAGCAGCTGCTCCCTTACTGCGATACGGCACATATAACCAAGATTGATTATGAATATCAGGCGGACAGGCATTTTCCGAATCTTGACAGGCTGCCGGAGTGGAAGGTTGCCGAGGAGAGCGAGGAACAGACATATTTTGACCTTGAGTATACCTTTGTGAAGTATGTGAGAGGGTAATTGGGTATATAACAGATATGCAAATATATCTATAATGTGTAGGTTATTCTGTAAAAGTACATTACATAAAATGATAAACATGGACGATATGACCATAGGATAAAATAAGGGTGTTGAAAAATATTTTCACATCCTTATTTTTTTTTCATAGAATATACCATATTATCGAAAACAGGATGGTAGAGGTATGCTTGTTGTCATTGACCCGGGGCACGGAGGAAGTGATCCGGGAGCTGTATATAATGGACGTCAGGAAAAGGATGATGTGCTGAGGCTGGGAAAGGCAGTCGGGGCACTTCTTGAGGCGAGAGGAGTTGATGTTGTATACACAAGAGATGGGGACTTCTATGAGACACCTTTTAAAAAGGCACAGGATGGAAACAATGTCGGAGCGGATTATTTTGTGTCCATACACAGAAATTCCAGTGAGTACCCTGATCAGTATTCAGGTGCGGAGGTGCTTGTCTACAGCGACAGCGGCATAAAAAAGGAGCTTGCCAACAATATACTTGAGGGAATGGAGAAAGCAGGGCTTAAGAATCTTGGAATTGACGAAAGAAAAGACCTTGTCGTTTTAAGAAGAACTCGGATGCCTGCCGTGCTTGTGGAGGCAGGTTTTATCAACAGCGATAAGGATAATGAGACATTTGACAGGAATTTTGATGAGCTGGCGCAGGGGATAGCTAACGGAATTCTGCAGACGCTCGGCTATCCTGTATATACATCACCGGCAGCTACGACAGCGGATATGTGGCAGGATGATGGAAATATGGGGAATACTGGAAATATGGGTAACATGGGGAATATGGGAAAAGCAGGAAATGATGGTAACACAGGTGGCACAGGAAATGTTGGAAATGCGGGTAATATGAGGGACAGCACAGGGCTGCCTTATTCTGATGGCATGGACAATAATGCGTGGAGAAATGAGATGAATAATGATAGCGGCATGCGTTCGGACAGAGCTGATGATAATATGCGGAATGATAGAGGTAATGATGGTATGCGTATGGACAGAGGCAATGACATGCGCTGGGATGATGGGATGTATGATGGCGGAAACATGATGGGAGGTAATCAGCCGGGCAGGACGTTCCCGGACAGCACGCAGGATTATGGTGTGCGCGGAGGGGAAAGGTTCTACGATGAGAGTGCCGAGATTTTCAACGAACCGGGAACACGCTCCTGTAACTGTCAGTGCAAGGATGTGCTCTACCGCGTTCAGGTCGGAGCATACCGCAACAAGGATAATGCAGACCGTATGCTCAATTCACTTCTTGTGGACGGCTTCCCTGCATTCATCGTATATGACGATGGGCTGTACAAGGTACAGGTAGGTGCATACAGGAATCTCTCCAACGCGATAGCGATGGAGTATAAGCTTAGACAGTACCGCTACAACACTTATATTACAACGAAGTGATGTGTATACCCGTGTGGACGGTTCCAATGGGATGTTGGAACCGTCCGCATACTCAAAAAATTCAGGTCGCATACATATACTTTAAAATTCTTGGATTTTTCCAAATGATTGAGCTGCATATTTTATTAGTGCCTCAAGTGCGCGCTGCTTTGTTGAAAAATTATTTGCATTGACTTTGAAACGTGAATTGCGTTCCAGCAAAATGGGTATTCTGAGACTTTTTTGTCCATAGTACCCAAAACAATACCTCATATAAGTTTGCAATGAGGCTTTTTGGGTATATATGAGAAAAAATCATTTTCTTGCCCACAAAAACGCTGAAAACATCAATTATCAGGGGAGAATTAGACAGAGAACATCAATTTTTGGGTATAGTTAGAAAAAAACTGTATATTGCCCACGATATTCACAAAAATTGAAAATATGATTTGCGAAATGGGCACGGCAGGGCAAAGAGTGAGTTATATACCCATTGACTGGCTGCTCATTGGATGGATACAGTGGATTATCAGTAAAAATATGGATTTAAAAAGTTACCAATGAATGATGTTTTTTGCTTATTGCGATAAGTAGTGTGGCATGTTAAAATAAAAAGAATTGTGTTTTAGAACGAAAATTAAAACAGTCAGCAGATGAAAGCATAGAGCTATACAAAAGATTACAGAAATGTAAAAGCATACAGGGAATAGAATGAATAAGGAAAGCAAAGATACACAGAAAGGTAGAACGGACATGGAAGAAAATAAGCCGCATGTGCGCAGAAAGAGATATTCGGGAACACATCCTAAGAAGTTTGAGGAGAAATACAAGGAGCTTAACCCGGAGAAATATGCCGATACGATAGAGCATGTTATAAGCAAGGGAATCACACCTGCCGGCATGCATATTTCTATATGTGTGAATGAGATTCTTGATTTTTTGCAGATAAAGCCGGGGCAGAAGGGGCTTGATGCGACCTTCGGTTATGGTGGGCACACAAGAAAAATGCTTGAAAAGCTTGAGGGAGAGGGGCATATGTATGCACTTGACATCGACCCTATAGAGATTAAAAAGACTACCGGGAGACTGCGCGATGCGGGCTATGGGGAGGATATCCTCACGGTTAAGCAGATGAATTTCGCTGATATAGACAAGCTTGTGCCGGAGAGCGGACTGTTTGACTTCGTGCTTGCAGACCTTGGAGTGTCATCAATGCAGATTGATAACCCGGAGCGCGGATTTTCATACAAGGTGGATGGACCGCTTGATTTGAGGCTCAATCCGGAGGCCGGGGTGCCCGCTGCGGAGCGTCTTGCTGAGCTTGATGAGGACGAGATTGTCGGAATGCTTGTTGAAAATTCGGACGAGCCTTACGCTGAACAGATAGCGGCGCAGATAATGAGGGAGCGGAAGAGGAAGCATGCGATTGACACCACAACGGCACTCAGACAGGTTATAGAGAAGGCTCTTGAGTTCCTGCCCGAGGCAGAGCGCAGGGAGATGGTAAAAAAATCATGCCAGAGAACATTTCAGGCATTGAGGATTGACGTGAACAGTGAATTTGAAGTGTTAGATGCGTTTCTTAGCAAGCTTCCCGGCATACTTGCACCGGGTGGCAGAGTGGCTATTCTCACCTTCCATTCCGGTGAGGACAGGATGGTGAAAAAGTATTTTAAGCAGATGGAGAAGGACGGAATCTACAGTGAGGCTGCCAAGGATGTGATAAGACCGTCCGCCGAGGAGTGCGCGCGCAACAGCAGGGCGCGTTCAACGAAGATGCGTTGGGCGGTAAAGGCGTAGAATAATATATTTGCTGAGTTTATTACAGGCATCTGATATTAATTTCGTGACATAAAAATAAGTATGCCTCGGGTGTCAAAACATGCTGATTTAATTTATGAGTGTATAACGTATTATATTTATACATATCAGCTCCGTTGTACATAGCAAGATGTTCTAAGAACATCTAAGCTTCTCCAAAAAGTTGTGATATGCATAAATATAATACGTTATACACAGCTAGGTATATACAGCATGTTTTGACACCTGAATCATAAGTATACGACATTATCAAAATAAAAATATTATTGGTGCAAAATATTATTTAAAATATCATAAAGGACAGAAGGATCGAATTTAATGGACAAGAATATACAGGATAATTTCATAAAAATACTTGAGGAGGAGCTGATACCTGCGATGGGCTGTACGGAGCCGATTGCGCTTGCCTATGCGTCCGCGCGCTGCAGGGAGGTCTTAGGTGCGGCACCGGAGCATATAGATGCGTACTGTTCAGGGAACATGATTAAGAATGTGCGCTGCGTCTCCATACCTAATTCGCAGGGAATGATAGGAATTGAGGCGGCATGTGCGCTTGGTGCGTTAGCCGGTGATGCCTCCAAATGCATGGAGGTATTAGAGGCTGTCGATGACGCAGGAAGAAGAGAGGCAGAGCAGTTCGTAAACGACAAAAAATGTCATGTCGAGTTCCTTGACTCCGAGATTCCGCTTCATTTTATCATCGGGATGAAGGCGGGAACGGAGAGTGCTTCGGTTGAGGTGCGCCATTCACACACCAATATCACATGTATCAGGAGGAATGGTTCGGTGCTTGAAAATGTATCCGGGGCAGAAAATGCTGCCGGAGGGTGCGGTTCACAGGAAAATGGTGCCGCATGTGCAGACCGCTCGCAGCTCAGCATTGAGAACATAAGGCAGTTCGCCGATGAGGTCGACATATCGAAGGTGAGACAGCTTTTTGACAGGCAGATTCAGTACAATATGGACATAGCATACGAGGGGATGTCAGGAAATTACGGTCTGGGACTTGGAAGAGTAATACGTGAGACATACGCTGAGAGCGTAGTCACAAGAATGAAGGCTTACGCCTGTGCAGCCTCCGAGGCGAGAATGGGCGGCTGTGACATGCCTGTTATCATCAATTCGGGAAGCGGCAATCAGGGAATAGCCTCATCCGTGCCGGTAATCGTGTACGCGCGCGAGAACAATATACAGTCTGAAAAATTATACCGTGCGCTTGTATTTTCAAGCCTGCTCACCACATTCCAGAAGGAATTCATAGGAAAGCTCTCTGCTTTCTGCGGTGCTGTATCGGCTTCGTGTGCGAGCGCAGCTGCGATTACGTACCTTGCAGGCGGCACGATAAAGCAGATTAAGGACACGATAGACAACACACTTGCGAACATTCCGGGAATTATCTGCGACGGAGCCAAGATTTCATGCGCGGCTAAGATTGCGTCCAGTCTTGATGCGGCGATGATGGGACATTATCTTGCGATGAAGGGCAAGGCTTATGAGGCGTACACCGGAATCCTCAAGGAGGAGGCAGGCGAGACGATAAGCTGCGTCGGCTACATAGGCAAGGTGGGCATGCACCAGACGGATAAAGAGATAATCAAGATGATGCTTGAGGAGAAGTAGTAAAATGGCAGGGAAATTTTATGCGGTAAGAGTCGGAAGAACTCCGGGGATATATCTAAGCTGGGATGAGTGTAAGAAAAATGTGGATGGATTTTCCGGTCCTGTGTATAAAAGCTTCAAGACGCGTGCGGAGGCGGAAGAGTTCATGGGCAGCACCGGAGACAGCGCATGCATCGTAAATAGTGCATGCAGAGCATCTTCAACTACAGTTGATGAGGGGGGACGCATTGCAGGAAATGAACAGGCAGTGGATAAAAGCTCCGCTGCAATGGCGCTGGATACATTACCCTATGCCTTTGTCGATGGCTCATACAATATAGCTGCCAAGGTATACGGCTATGGCGGCTTTTTGGTACATGATGGTGTAAGAGAGGTGCTTCAGGGGCATGGCGATGATCCTGAGATGGCTTCGATGCGGAATGTATCCGGCGAGGTCGGGGGAAGCATGGCGGCAGTCAGACGCGCTATTGAGCTTGGAATCAAGGAGCTGGTAATCTACTATGACTATATGGGAATCGAGATGTGGGCTAACGGTTCGTGGAAGCGCAACAAGAAGGGAACGATAGCCTACCATGACTATATACAATCCGTAAAGAACGATATAAAGCTTCATTTTGTCAAGGTAAAAGGTCATTCCGGCGTTGAGGGCAACGAGGAAGCGGACAGGCTTGCCAAGGAGGCTGTAGGCATATAATCCGGGACAGGGGTCTGACACCGGTGTCCCGGCACATTGGGACACCGGTGTCAGACCCCTGTCCCAGCGTTGGAGGATAAAAACTTCATATAGATAAGCCCGGTCACATCCGCCAGAAACCAGCCGATAGGGATTGCTGCCCATATTCCGGTCACGCCGATGCTGCTTATGGAGGACAGTGCGTAAGCCAACAAGACACGCGCACCGAGGGATATGACCGTGAGAACGACGGACATTCCAGCTCTTTTGATGGCACGGTAATAGCCATATAATAGGAAGAGAAAGCCTATTCCGATGTAGAAGGCACCCTCTATTCTGAGGTAATGGACACCGGCGGCGATTACCTGCGTCTCCGAGGCATCTATGAAGATACGCATGAGAGGTGCGGCGAATATGAATACTGCGGCGGATATTATGAGGCTGAAAATGCCGCTCATAACGAAAGCGGTTTTGGTGCCGCGGCGTATTCTCTCCTGCTCACCTGCACCGAAGTTCTGCGCGACGAAGGTTGAGTAGGCGTTTCCGAAATCCTGCACAGGAAGGTAGGCAAAGGTGTCGATTTTTACCGCGGCGGCGAAGGCAGCCATGACAACGGTTCCGAAGCTGTTCACAAGCCCCTGAACCATGAGGATACCGAAGTTCATCACTGATTGCTGCAGGCAGGTGAGCGAGGATAGATTGAGTATTTCCTTAAGTATCGCCGCCGAAAAATGCCAGTCGGATTTTCCCGGAAGGAAGGAGCGGCATTTTATCAGCACATACACAGCTATGCCTATCCCCGACACATACTGCGCGATGACGGTTGCGAGAGCGGCTCCGCCAATTCCAAACGGGAGCACGGCGACAAATAGTATGTCGAGTGCGATGTTTAAGACGGCGCTGACCGCGAGAAAAATAAGTGATGCCGACGAGTTGCCGAGCGCGCGCAGCATGCATGAGAAAAAGTTGTAAAGTGATGTAGCCGGTATTCCGGCAAAAACAACCAGAAGATAGAGCCTCATTCCGGCGTAGACCTCGTCCGGTACGCGAAGGAACAGCATTATCGGTCTGATAAATGCATATACGGCGATATTTATGACAACGGTTACGGACATTATAAGGCTGAAAGCATGGAATATACTGCTTTTCAGGGAAACGTTATCACCACGCCCCTGATATATTGAAAAAAGCGCGCCAGAGCCCATGCACAGACCAAGAAATATCGAGGTCAGAAAGGTCATAAGCGTGTAGGCCGAGCCGACGGCAGCGAGAGCGTCGCGCCCTAACACCTGCCCGACGATGAGTGTGTCGGCTATATTGTAAAACTGCTGCAGGAGATTGCCTGCAATCATCGGAAGAGCAAAAAGAATAAGGGTGCTTCCTATGCGCCCTTTGGTCAAATCACGGTACATGTCAATCCTCTTTTCTGAGCTTCAGTTGCCTGCATACTTAAATATGTTAAGCTGCGGCAAGAATATATTATCAAGCTGTGGATATATCGTCAAGGCAGAGTTGCGTAATGCGTTTTTATACGCCAATGCAGGAAGCATTCTGTAAACAAAAGAGAATAAGCTTCCGATATAAGCATATATGGATACATAAATGAAGTATTTGTGAACGGACTCACATATTATGGGTGCATCGGACAGCAGCTGCACAGAAAAGGTGGGAAACATGGATGTTAATAATTTACAGACAGGTATGTCGGGACTTGCGGCTTCGGGGATGAATGTCACATGTACGCGAAGCTCATTGTATTCCAAATCAAAAAACGGAAAGAAATCATTGTCATACAATCCAAAAGAGATTTCATCGCAGATTCTGCGTGCGAAAAAGACTGTGGGGGCAGCACGGGTGCTTAGCCGTGCAAGGGCAAAGCTGGCAATGTTAAAGAAAGCGCAGGCTACAGGAGAATATGACAGCGCGGAGCTTGAAAATGCAATTGCACATGCGAAGAGAATGGTTGAATGTGCAGATATGAAGGTGAATAATCTGCGTGAGGAGGACAGGCTTAGGAAGAGGGCGGAGGACAAGGAAGAACTGAAGGTTGAGAAGCTAAGAAATGCCGGGAGACTTGAAAATCTCAAGAAACGGACACACAGGCAGGATGAAAATAAAGCATTGTTCGATGCGGATACGAAGTATTACCAACGGGAGGGGAACGGTATTGTGGGAGCAGCAGCTTCTGCGATTTCGTCAGCTGCCGCATCACTTGAACTGAGTTCTGTGTCAGGGCAGATGAGAAATTTAGAGATTACACAGACTGCGATAACTCAGAGCAGTGTGCGGGGACAGAGTATGGATGTAATTGTATGATATTGATAAAAATAGATGTATTTATTGCTTGATTTTTTATATGGCTAAATAGTTTAAAATGCTTGAATTTAGCGTGTTTATATGATATACTTTTTAGGTTTTGCAATAAAAGTATGGAGGGGGAATTTTAATGGAAAAATTGCATAGACAGAATTTAATTATAATTCTTGCAGGAATAGTTATGTTATCTCTTTTGACGGTGGTTGCTTTTGGTCTGAGTCCGCTTGCGATTAAAAACGCGGTGGTGCTTTTGACAGCGGGAACAGCAGTCATATTGTGCTGGAGATTTGTAAAAAATGACCTTGCAAAGGCACTGTGCATAACACTTATTCCATCTGTTGCCACAATAGTCTATGCGGCTATGTGTGGTGGTAATTCGGTAGCATTTCTGGCAAATTATGTTATTCTTGCGATGACTATGGTATATTTTGATAAAAAATATACATTCCGAGATAGAGACGCTTATGGCAACAACCGAAGAAAATTCGGCTATGATAAGCAATATTGTTGAGAGCATCGCGAGACAGAATGATTCGGTTGACAGCATGAAGGGCGAGATAGTCAATATTTCAGAGCTTTCGGAAAAACTCAGAGGACATTTTGTGGAAGAGTAGGAGAAAAATTCTTTGTAATTTGATTAGCATGTTTTGACCTGGCATCAATTTGTGCCGAGGACGGCACATATGCTGCTCAGGTTCGCTGTCCTTCAACGAACGTATTAAGGAGCTTGCAGCACTGAAGGTCATGGGCCTGCAGTCGACACAGATAAGACATCTTCTGACTGTCCAGAATATCTGGTTGTCAGTCATCGGAATAATCATCGGAACACCTCTTGGCAATATATCGCTCAATGCGATGATGAACAGCAACGGCGAGAACTTTGACATGGGTGACCTGACTTTTGAGGAGTTTGTTGAAAAGTACAATGAATTGACAGCGGAGCAGCTAGAGATGTGGAATGATATCTGGGGTGTGGAATATTAATCAAAAGGGATTGAAAAAAGTTAAAATCCCCACTTGACATTGGAATATATGAGTGTTATATTCTTTATAAATTTAACAGGCTAAACCGTTGAAGCGAAGGTAAAGGTAATTATGCTCCTACAGAGAGCCCACGTTGCTGAGAGTGGGTAGAACACAGGTTATCAAGTGGATCGCAGAGGGCACGGAACAAAGGCTTATATCGTGTGCAGCATAACAGAATGTACATATTGCCGAGTATTTCGTGACGTGCAGGCATACGTGAGTTGCCGGGGATATGACTGTATCCTGATAAGTGCACAGCGTGGCTGTGAAGCAAGGTGGTACCGCGGATTTGTAGATTCGTCCTTGGCAGAGAAGAGATTCTCTGCCAGGGACTTTTTTGTTATAGACGAAGGGAGAACACAATGAAAATTAACATTTCTTTGGATGAAGTTAAGAGAATAGCCGCAGAAGGTGATTATGACATCGTACCTATATGTTCGGAGCTGCTGTCGGATATCAAGACACCTGTTCAGGTTCTGCGAAGCCTTATGAATGTCTCCGAGCATTGTTACATGCTTGAGAGCATTGAGGACAATGAGCGATGGGGACGCTATTCATTCCTTGGGTTTGAACCTAAGTTTATCATAACCTGCAGTAATGGCAGGATGAGAGTCGGGGACGAAGAATTTCAGACATACGACCCGGACAGCCATATAAGAGAGGTGCTGTCAAGGTATAGGAGCCCGGTGATACAGGGGATGCCGACCTTCACAGGTGGGCTGGTCGGATATTTTTCCTACGATTATTTAAAATATTCGGAACCGACGTTAAGACTTGACGCGAAGGACACGGAGGGCTTCAAGGATGTTGACCTGATGCTGTTTGATAAGGTCATTGCCTTTGATAATTTGAAAAGCAGGATAATACTGATTGCAAATGTTCCGACCGCGGACATTGAGACTGGTTATGTGCAGGCTGTGGCAGAGTTAGAGAGGATGGAGGAGCTTATAAGACATGGTGAGTCGGTAAAGGATACAGGAGGGCGCATGACAAGTGGGATTAAGCCCTTGTTTTCCAGGGAAGAGTATTGCAGCATGGTAGAAAAGGCTAAGCACCATATATTCGAGGGCGATATTTTCCAGATAGTCCTGTCAAACCGTCTTGAGGCTGAGTATGCGGGAAGCCTCCTTAACACCTACAGGGTATTGAGGACGCTGAATCCTTCGCCGTACATGTTCTATTTTTCGGGAACGGATGTGGAGGTTGCGGGAGCTTCGCCGGAGACACTTGTCAAGCTTGAAAACGGAGTGCTTCACACCTTTCCGCTTGCAGGGACAAGACCGAGAGGTAAGACGGCGGAGGAGGATGACAGGCTTGAAAAGGAGCTTCTGGCCGACCAAAAGGAGCTTGCGGAGCACAATATGTTAGTCGACCTTGGAAGAAATGACCTTGGAAAGATAAGCAGGTTCGGGACGGTTGAAGTTGAGAAGTATCACTGCATAGAGAAGTATTCGCATGTAATGCATATCGGTTCAACGGTGAGAGGCCGGATAAGGGAGGACAGGGATGCACTTGACGCGGTCGACGCTGTATTGCCTGCCGGAACCCTGTCGGGTGCGCCTAAGCTTCGTGCCTGCCAGATAATCAATGACCTTGAAAACAACAAGAGGGGCATATATGGCGGTGCGATAGGCTACATAGATTTCACCGGAAACCTTGACACCTGCATAGCGATACGAATTGCCTACAAAAAAAACGGAAAGGTCTTTGTAAGAAGCGGTGCGGGAATCGTTGCGGATTCGGTTCCTGAGAAGGAGTATCAGGAATGTATCAACAAGGCGGCTGCGGTTGTGAAGGCACTTGAGGCGGCGCAGAGTATAGATGAATGATGGTGTGAAATCAGATACAATTACCTTTGCTTAGAACAATGACAGATAAGGTTTATATCTGATAAAAAATAGTACTGAATGTTAAAAATATGCAGTTAAAAATACAAACAGAGTTCTAAAAAGGAGGTCAGAAATGATTTTACTGATAGATAATTATGACAGCTTTTCATATAATCTGTATCAGCTTGTCGGGAGCATTGAGCCTGATATCAAGGTTATAAGAAATGACGCGATGACAGTCGGTGACATTGAGAAAATGAACCCGGATGGAATTATCATTTCACCGGGACCGGGAAGACCTGAGGATTCAGGAATCTGCCCGGAGGTGATAAGAAAGCTTGGAAGCAGATTTCCGATACTTGGTGTGTGCCTTGGACATCAGGCAATATGCATGACCTACGGGGCAACGGTGTCATACGCTAAGGAGCTTATGCACGGCAAGCAGTCGGACACAACGATTGATACGGACTGTGAGCTTTTTAACGGCTGTTCGAGGATTACGCCGGTGGCGCGTTATCATTCGCTTGCAGCGGTTGAGGAGACTATGCCGGAATGCCTGTCGGTGACGGCGCGCACAGCGGACGGTGAAATTATGGCGGTGAAGCACAGGGAATATCCGGTCTACGGAGTACAGTTTCACCCTGAATCGATTATGACGCCGGAGGGGAAGCAGATGTTGAGGAATTTCATTGAGCTGGCTGGAAGGAAGCAGGCAGAAGCCTAAATATAAGAGGTATAAGAAGGGGAAGAAAAGGCAGGAGTTTAAAATATAACAAAGGCAGTGGGAAAAAAATAAGTTTTAATAATTTGGAGGGTTTTAGATATAAAAAGCTGCCTTGTTAAAATGAAATATCAATTGAAGGAAATAAGATTACCACTATAAAAGGCTGGGATAAGCATAGAAAATAATTTGTATTTAAAGTAATTATATAAGAAAGCGGGGATTCAGGCATGATTAAGGAAGCTATTGTAAAGATTGTAGAAAAAGGTGATTTGACCTACGATGAGGCATATCAGGTGATGAATGAGATTATGAACGGTGAGACAACACAGACACAGAATGCGGCATTTCTTGCAGCACTGTCCACAAAGAGCACCAAGGCTGAGACGATAGATGAGATTTCGGGCTGTGCGGCAGCTATGAGAGAGCATGCCATCAAGGTTGAACATGAGGGTGATGTGCTTGAGATTGTCGGAACGGGCGGCGATGGCGCACACAGCTTCAACATTTCCACAACGGCAGCCATGGTGATTGCCGCAGCAGGGGTGAAGGTGGCAAAGCACGGCAACCGCGCGGCTTCATCTAAGAGCGGAACAGCGGATTGTCTTGAAGCGCTTGGCGTCAACATAAATCTTGAGCCGGAGCAGTGCAGGAAGCTCCTTGACACTGTAGGAATCTGCTTCCTTTTTGCACAGAAATATCACACTTCGATGAAGTATGTCGGCGCTGTCAGAAGGGAGCTTGGAATAAGAACCGTATTTAACATACTTGGACCGCTCACCAACCCGGCGCACCCGACATTCCATGTGCTTGGTGTGTATGATGAGTCGCTTGTAGAGCCGCTTGCACAGGTGCTTATGGAGCTTGGCGTGAAGAAGGGTGTTGTCGTATACGGCATGGATAAGCTTGATGAGATTTCAATAAGTGCACCGACCAAGGTATGTGATTTCGAGAACGGAAGATATAGAACCTACATGATAAAGCCGGAGGATTTCGGATTTAAGACAGTCGATAAGTCTGAGATTGTCGGTGGAACACCGCAGGAGAATGCGAAGATTACGGAGGGGATACTTGACAGAAGTATAAAGGGAGCTAAGAGGGAGATTGTACAGTTAAACGCAGGTGCAGGACTTTTTGTTGCAGGAAAGACAGCTACACTTGCAGGCGGGGTAAAGCTTGCCGGTGAGATTATCGATTCCGGTGCAGCCCTTGACAAACTCAACGAACTTAAGAAAGCGTCACAGGAAGTATGAGCACAATACTTGATACAATAGCTGAGTACACGCAGCTCCGCATAGAAGAGGAAAAAAAGAATATCTCCGCACAGGCTATGAGGCGGCAGGCGGAGGAGATATATAGGCAGGAGAGTGCAGCCGGGAATGACATGCAGAACGAAAATGATGTAAATGATGTGATGTACGGCAAAAAAGCCATTGCAGAGCATTTTTCATTTGAAAGGGAGCTTGCCCGCCCGGAAATCACGTTTATATGTGAGTGCAAGAAGGCTTCACCGTCGAAGGGACTTATCGCACCGGATTTTCCATATCTTGACATAGCAAGAGAATATGAAGCTGCCGGAGCAGGGGCGATATCAGTTCTCACAGAGCCTAGGTGGTTTTTGGGAAGCAATGATTATCTGCGTGAGATAGCCGCCGATGTAAATATTCCGTGTCTCAGAAAGGACTTCACGGTCGATGAGTACATGATATATCAGGCTAAGACGCTTGGAGCTTCGGCAGTCCTGCTTATATGCGCGATAACGGAGACGGCAAGACTTAAGGAATACATAGCTATAGCGGACAGCCTGGGACTGTCGGCACTGGTCGAGGCACATGATGAACATGAGCTTGAGGCGGCGCTTGACGCAGGCGCAAGGATAATCGGTGTGAACAATAGAAATCTCAAGGACTTTACCGTTGATATACATAACAGCGAAAGGCTCAGAAAACTTGTTCCGGATAATGTAATGTTCATAGCCGAGAGCGGAATCAGGACCGCGGCGGACATAGACATACTAAGAGCTGCTAACGTCAACGGCGTGCTTATAGGCGAGACACTAATGCTGTCAAATGACAAAAAAGGCATGCTTGCCAGGTTGGGACACGGGGTCAGACCCCTGTCCCAGATTGTGGGACAGGGGTCTGACCCCGTGTCCCAAGGGAGGTAGTGATATTGTCGAAGATAAAGATATGCGGTCTTAGGCGCGAATGTGATATAGAATATGCGAATAGGTTGATGCCGGACTATATCGGATACGTTTTCTGGCAAAGGAGCAGAAGATACGTCACAGCAGAGCAGGCGGCAGGGCTTACGGCTAAGCTTGACAGGGACATAACACCGGTCGGCGTGTTTGTCGATGAAGAGCCGCAGAGGGTGGCTCAGCTTGTAAGCGGAGGCGCGATAAGAGTGATACAGCTTCACGGACATGAGGATGAAGCGTATCTTGAGCGGATAAGAGGCATGACGGATGCACCTGTCATCAAGGCCTTTAAGATAAGAAGCAGACAGGATATAGAGCTTGCGAACTCATATCCGGCGGATTTTATCCTGCTTGACAATGGCTGCGGCACAGGGCAGACCTTCGACTGGCAGCTCATTTTGGGGATGAAAAGACCATTTTTCCTTGCAGGGGGCCTGACCATTGACAATGTATCCGATGCAATAGAAAAATATCAGCCCTACGCAGTCGATATCAGCTCCGGCGTGGAGACGGATGGCTATAAGGATTGCGGTAAAATGCAGCAGTTCGTGGAGAAATGCAGATGGCACAATACATAGACATAATGATTTTTGCAATTCCATTATAATATTTCAATAGATAAGGAGAACACACATGGCAGATTCACATGACAGCTTCTACACAGGAAGTACAGGAAACGGAAGGTTCGGCCAGCACGGCGGCCAGTACATTCCGGAAACACTTATGAATGCGGTTATAGAGCTTGAGAAGGCATACAATCACTATAAGGCTGACCCTGAATTTAACAAGGAGCTCAATACACTTTTAAATGAGTATGCGAACCGCCCAAGCCGCCTTTATTTTGCAAAGAAGATGACCGAGGACTTAGGCGGGGCGAAGATTTATCTTAAGAGGGAGGATTTAAACCATACCGGGGCACATAAGATCAATAATGTGCTTGGACAGGCGCTTCTTGCAAAAAAGATGGGAAAGACAAGGCTCATCGCTGAGACAGGAGCAGGCCAGCATGGAGTTGCGACTGCGACGGCAGCAGCTCTCATGGGAATGGAATGTGTTGTGTTCATGGGCGAGGAGGACACCAAAAGACAGGCGCTCAATGTATACAGAATGAGACTTTTAGGTGCCGAGGTCATACCGGTAAAGTCAGGAACGGCTACACTCAAGGACGCAGTATCAGAGGCTATGCGTGAATGGACGAACAGAATAGACGATACGCATTACTGTCTCGGTTCGGTTATGGGACCTCATCCGTTCCCTACGATTGTCCGCGATTTCCAGGCGGTTATATCAAAGGAAATCAAGGAGCAGCTCATGGAGAAGGAGGGCAGGCTTCCGGATGCGGTTATAGCCTGTGTTGGCGGCGGCTCCAACGCAATCGGGACATTTTACAATTTTATAAATGACAAGAACGTGAGGCTTATAGGCTGTGAGGCAGCAGGAAGAGGAATCGACACCTTCGAGACAGCGGCGACGGTAAATACCGGAAGGGAAGGCATTTTCCACGGAATGAAGTCATATTTCTGCCAGGACAAATATGGACAGATTGCCCCGGTTTACTCTATTTCAGCCGGGCTTGACTATCCGGGAATAGGACCTGAGCACGCATATCTTCACGATATAGGAAGGGCGGAGTACGTTCCTGTCACTGATGACGAGGCGGTTGACGCGTTCGAGTATCTGTCTAAGATGGAAGGAATCATCCCTGCAATCGAGTCGGCACATGCGGTTGCCTACGCTAAGAAGCTTGCACCGACAATGGATAAGAACCAGATAATAGTCATAACGATTTCAGGCAGAGGAGACAAGGACTGTGCGGCTATTGCACGCTACAGAGGGGAGGATATCAATGAGTAGATTAAAGGAAGCATTTAAGGACGGCAAGGCATTTATACCATTTATAACCTGCGGGGATCCCGACCTTGAAACCACGGCGGCGATAGTTAAACAGATGAGCGCAAACGGAGCGGACATAATAGAGCTTGGAATACCTTTTTCAGACCCTACGGCTGAGGGACCGGTCATTCAGGAGGCGAATATATGCGCGCTTGCGGGCGGAGTGACCACCGACAAGATTTTTGATTTCGTGAGGGAGATAAGGAAGGAAGTGAGCACACCTATGGTGTTTATGACCTATGCAAATGTAGTGTTTTCCTACGGCAGTGAGAAATTTATCTCCATCTGTAAGGAAATCGGAATCGACGGACTTATCCTGCCCGATATTCCATACGAGGAGAAAAATGAGTTCCTTCCTATCTGTAAAAAATATGATGTAGACCTCATTTCACTCATAGCGCCTACATCGAATGAACGTGCGGCGATGATTGCGCGCGAGGCGGACGGATTCATTTACCTTGTGTCATCGCTTGGCGTCACAGGCGTGCGCTCTGAGATTACAACAAATATCGGCGAGATTGTCGATATGATTAAGAAAAACACGGACGTACCGTGCGCGGTAGGCTTCGGAATATCCACACCTGAGCAGGCGGCGCAGATGGCGGCAGTCTCCGACGGAGTAATAGTCGGAAGCGCCATAGTAAAGCTTGCAGCCCGGTACGGAAAGGACGCACCGAAGTACGTCGGTGAGTATGTAAGGAGCATGAAGAAAGCGATAGGTTAGTGGGACACATGGTGTCAGACCCCTGTCCCAGCTTTTGGGACAGGGGTCTGACACCAGTGTCCCATTTTGTAACAATAGCGAAATATCTGTAACAATCCTGTAACTAAAATTAATATTTTTGTAACCAAATGTAAGGATTTTGTAACCACTGATGTGCAGTTAAGTGCTAACATAGTGTGCATAGAGGTGAGTTTTACAAATATACATAAGACATACGTGGGAGGTTACAAAATGGTGAAAAAAACAACATTGGCACTTGGGGCATTGGCGGTGACAGTCCTTATGACTGCGTGCGGAAGGGCAGACGGAAGCGGGAATACGGCGGCGCAGAAACCGACGGAGAGCATTATGCAGACCGATATTGCACAGTCCGGGGCGGAAAATGGCAGTAGTGGGAAAACAGAAACTACAGGAAACACACAAAACTCAACCGGTGAAGCGGCAAGCGAAGCTCCCGGCAGGATACCGGATAAGCCGACTGAGGTGCTTACCTGCCCGCTGATTGGCGGTCAGTACGGACAGGACATAGAACACAGCGCGGACTACAGATATAATGAGAATACCGACAGTTGGGATGAGATATACACTGTCGGTGATGTGTGCCTTGTTTACAGCGTGGCAGAAAATAAGCTCACTATTGAGTATGATGGCAGGACAGATGAGGTTGCGTGGGCGATACAGCATTTTGGCGGCGGAGTCGGAATGAGCATAGGGCTTGTCGATATGACATGGGACGGCAGTGAGGAGCTTATTTTAGAGGCGCATGACAGGGAGCTTGGATTGTACTTTGTGTATGATTTGAAAAATGAAAAGGATTTGTCGCCATATTACTGCACAGATGCGTCAAATATTTTCAGTGCGTATCTGAAGGAGGAGTATGCCGCGCAGCTTAAGAAGGAGGTCAACGAAGGCTTTACCGCTATCGGAAAGGACGGTATATTTTCTGATGTGAACGGCGATGAAAAATTAGTTTATTTCGGTCTCAGAAGCAATGCCGATAGTGTTGAAATGTTCGAGAATGTGGTCACGGAAAAGAGACTGTGCTATCACTGGTATAGTCCGGGCGCAGCGGAGACATATTGGAATGTTGATTTTGATTTCACCTTTGATGAGAGCGGATGTCATATAGGAAACATACTCACAGTTAACAAGGAAGTCATAAATGCCGTGCCGGAACCGGTAAAGCAGGCTCTTGCAGGCACAAAAGAGGTTATATATAGGGGAGAAGCCTTAGAGAATGTGGACGCCCTGGATGACATGCAGTATGAGCAGACCGGAAGGAGAATAGAGGCAGAGAGTTTCAGCGTGCTTGACTTTGATGGGGATGGTCTTAACGAAGTGGCAGTCATCGCTGAGAAGTGCTACATATTCCATACAGACGGCGATAAGGTCTATGTGTATGATATCAATTACAGAGCATTTTTAGACCTAAAGACGGATGCTACATGGAATGGCTCCGGCGGTGCCTCGAACTGGTATTATGTGGAATTTACAGGCTTTACAGACACGGAAATGCTCTACAATACCTATCTTCATATATATGAGGATACATACTGGGACGGAGATTATTACTCCGGGAACGCCAAGCAGCTCACCAAGGAGGAGGCGGATGCAATCATATCATCAGGCTCCGATGTGATGGCTAAGAGGTATAAATATTCTGAAAATTATTTCAAGCAGTGAATCGCTGGGACAGGGGTCTGACACCAGTGTCCCAACCGGAAGCCGGAAACCAGCCGTGGGACACTGGTGTCAGACCCCTGTCCCAGCCAGCCACAAAAATGAAACCGAAACCCCGGTTTCATTTTTGTGGTTTTTACATAGATTTTACATTTATTACATATAACCATGATAGCTGATTACGCAGATTTTACTTATACTAATCTGGGACAGGGACCTGACCCCTGTCCCAGATTTCTTTTACGCGGATTTTACATTCGGATGATTGGGGATTTTACACAGGGGTAGTAGACTGCTGATTGTAAACGAGAGGTGAAGCGATGATACGCACAGCTTATACAGCTTCGTTTATGAAAAAGAAAGAAAAAAGTGTGAAAAAGAATGTAAGCCGTGTTGCGGCTGGAAAGAGGCAGAGAAATGAGAAAGAATTTATTTAGGAAGTGTGCAGCAATGGTTGCATGTGCTGCTATGTCGATGATGATGGTTACAGGCTGTAACAGCAATTCGGCAGGAAATGGCACGACAGGCACAACACAGGGTTCAACGACAGGTTCGGCTGCAACTACAACACAGCAGACAGAGCAGGAGACGACAAAGACTGCTGAAGCTGATAAGAAGCTTTCCGGTACAATCTCACTTGCAGGTTCAACATCAATGCAGAAGCTTGCGGATGCACTTGCAGAGACATTCATGGAGGCTAACAGCGGCGTGACAGTTACGGTTGAATATTCAGGTTCATCGGCAGGTATCGAGTCACTTCTTAATGGAAGCTGCGATATAGGTGATGCTTCAAGAAACTTAAAGGACAGCGAGAAGTCCGGCGGAGCTGTTGAGAACATCGTGGCAATCGATGGTATAGCCGTTATCGTTGACAAGAATAATACTGTTGCAGGTCTTACAAAGCAGCAGCTCTCAGACATCTATACAGGCGCTGTAACCAACTGGAGCGAGGTTGGCGGAAGCGATACACCGATTGTTGTTGTAGGTCGTGAGGCAGGTTCAGGTACAAGAGGAGCATTCGAGGAAATCTTAAAGGTTGAGGATGCATGTAGGTACGCTGTAGAGTGCGATTCAACAGGTGCAGCTATGGCTAAGGTTGCTTCGACAGAGGGCGCAATCGGTTATGTATCACTTGATGTACTTGATGATTCCGTAAATGCACTTAACCTTGATGATGTAGCTCCTACCTCGGACAACATTGTTGCAGGTACATATTTCCTTTGCAGACCGTTCGTTATGGCTACCAAGGGTGAGATAAGCGAGCAGAATGAGCTTGTACAGGCATTTTTCGACTTCCTCAAGTCAGATGAGGGCAAGGCAGTAGTAAAGGCAGTCGGACTTATCACAGTAGACTAATAGAAATATTGGAAAATACATAAGAACGCTTCTACTTAAAAAGGTTATCACAAAAAGCAGTTAAAAAGCCTTCGTTGTAATAACCTGAAATTAAAAAAATTTTGGCGGCATGAGTGTGGTGCTAAGCATTACACCTTTGCCGCTAAGTGTCTATTTCTTATGTGGTATATCTGCCATATAGTGGCTGGGAAATGAGGTAAATATGAAAGCTGAAGTGATAAACTGTCCGAATCCGGCGATTGAGATTGCTGCAGAGCCGGCAGCAGGTAAGAAAACAGATAGGGATGTACCGGTAAATACTGATAAAGGAAATGATAAAGCGTTAAGAATAGCTGAAAATGAGTTTGAAAAAAGCAATTTTCAGAGTGACGCACAGATAAATATTTTTAAAGGAAAAATAACAAAAAATCTCATAGAGGTTATCGCTAAGGTCATCTTCACAATATCTGCCTTTGTGGCTGTGGCGGCGGTAATTTCCATCACAGTATATATGTTCATAAAAGGTCTTCCGGCTCTTGGGGAGGTCGGAATTGCACAAATCCTGTTTGGCACGGTGTGGGCGCCTACAGCGGCGGAGCCACATTTTGGAATATTATATGTCATCTTAACCTCGCTTGTGGGTACAGCGATGGCGATAGTTATTGGAGTTCCGATAGGAGTTTTGACAGCGGTTTTCCTCGCGGAGATAGCACCGCAGAAGCTGTCTAAGGTGGTTAAGCCGGCAATCGAACTGCTTGCAGGTATTCCGTCAATTGTCTATGGACTTATAGGAATCATGGTGTTAAATCCTCTTATGTTCAAGCTTGAGAAAATAATATTTGCCGGTAGTAAGACACATCAGTTTACGGGTGGCTCGAACCTTATATCAGCGGTTCTGGTGCTCGCGGTGATGATACTTCCGACAGTTATAAATATAAGTGAGTCTTCGCTTCGTGCGGTTCCGAAGCACTACAAGGCGGCTTCGCTAGCGATGGGAGCCACACATATCCAGACAATATTCAAGGTTATTATTCCTGCAGCCAAGTCGGGAATATTGACAGCAGTTGTACTGGGTATAGGACGTGCGATAGGTGAGGCGATGGCGATTACTCTGGTTGCCGGAAGTGCCGTGAATGTGCCGCTTCCGTTTAATTCGGTACGTTTCCTCACGACAGCGATAGTCAGTGAGATGGCATATTCGGCGGATACACACAGAAGGGTGCTCTTCACAATCGGACTTGTACTTTTCGTATTTATCATGATTATCAATCTGGTTCTGAACCGTATGATGAAGAAGGGGGAAAAGGCAGATGGCTGATTCAATTCTTGTAAAGAAAAAGCGTCCGTTTGACAATGTGGCATACGCGCTTATATACCTGTCGGCATTGATATCCGTGGGAATCCTTGTCGGAATAATCATCTATGTTACAATAAAAGGCTTAAGCAATGTAAACTGGACTTTTCTCGCCACAGAGAGAAGCGCATTGAAAGGAACAACCGGTATTGCTGGAAATATTGTGAACACACTCTACATAGTGGTTGTCACGATAGTCATTGCCACACCTGTCGGTGTTGGCTCAGCCATATACCTGAATGAGTATGCCAGGCCGGGAAAGCTTGTAAAGATAATTGAGTTCACAACGGAGACACTTGCGGGAATACCTTCAATCATATTCGGTATGTTCGGACTGGTGCTCTTCAATCAGGCTTTCCACCTTGGATATTCGCTCCTCACCGGAGCACTCACACTCACACTCATGGTGCTTCCGCTCATAACAAGAAACACGCAGGAGGCGTTAAAGACGGTTCCTAAGAGCTACCGCGACGGAGCGCTTGGAATGGGCGCAGGCAAATGGCACATGATAAGAACCATCATCCTGCCCTCGGCAATGCCCGGAATAATCACCGGAATTATCCTTGCGATAGGAAGAATCGTCGGCGAGTCGGCGGCACTCCTGTTCACTGCGGGTTCAGCCTACAAGCTTCCTAAGAGCCTTATGGCATTCTTCATGAAAATCAGGGAGGCGGGCGGTACTCTCACAATAGAGATGTACTTCCGTATGTCGGACGGAAAATATGGTCAGGCATTCGGAATCGGTCTGGTGCTCCTTGTGGTTGTGCTTGGTATCAATTTTATCGCAAAATGGATTGCGGCACGATTCGATGTGAACAGGAAAGGATAGGTACATATAAATGGATGAAAAAAAGAATTTACCGGAAAATATTTTGGATATAAAGAAGCTTGAACTGTGGTACGGTGAGAATCATGCACTCAAGAATGTCAATATGGAGATAAAAAGAAACGCAATCACAGCGTTCATCGGACCCTCCGGCTGCGGAAAATCGACATTTTTAAAGACTCTGAACAGGATGAATGACCTTGTGTCGGGAGTGCGTATTGAGGGGCAGGTGCTTCTTGACGGTGTGGATATCTATGACCCGAAGGTTGACACCTCAATGCTCCGTAAGAAAATCGGCATGGTATTCCAGCAGCCTAACCCATTTCCTATGAGCATATATGATAATGTGGCTTACGGGCCGAGAATACATGGAATAAAGAATAAAGCCAAGCTTGACCAGATTGTCGAGGAGAGTCTGAAGGGTGCGGCTATATTCGATGAGGTAAAAGACAGACTTAAGAAGTCAGCGCTTGGTCTTTCAGGCGGTCAGCAGCAGCGTCTTTGCATCGCGCGTGCGCTTGCGGTTTCGCCGGAGGTGCTTCTCATGGATGAGCCGACCAGCGCCCTTGACCCTATATCGACACTCAAGGTTGAGGAGCTTATGGAGGAGCTTAAGAAAAAATATACCGTTGTTGTTGTGACACATAACATGCAGCAGGCGGCAAGAGTATCCGATGATACAGCATTCTTCCTAGTCGGAGAGGTGATTGAGAAGGACAGCACGGACAATATATTCTCGCAGCCGAAGGATAAGAGGACGGAGGATTATATTACAGGACGATTCGGTTGATATAATGAGCGCAAGAGAGTCAACATGCTTGCATGATTGGCGAACGGCGAATTGGATCATGATAGTTGCGAAGCAACGGTAAGCACCGAAGGTGCGAATCATGATATAAGGAGGATTAGTATGAGAAGCAGATTTGACAAGGAGTTGGCACAGCTTAACAGCGAGCTCATAAATATGGGAACACTTATTGAGGAAGCTATACAGAATGCGGTTGGTGCGCTTGTGAACCAGAATGTGGAGCAGGCACACAGGGCGGTTGATTTCGATGTGGATGTCGACCAGAAGGAGAAGGACATAGAGAATATATGCTATAAGCTTCTTCTTCACCAGCAGCCGGTGGCAGGTGATTTAAGACTTATCACGGCAGCGCTGAAGATGGTGAGCGATATGGAGAGAATCGGCGATCAGGCAGCGGATATTTCGGAGCTGACGATAGCTATGTCACAGAAGCCTTATATAAAGAACCTTGAGCATATCCGTTCGATGGCAAAAGAGACAATGATAATGGTTATCGACAGCCTTCAGGCGTTTGTCGACAGGGATTTAGACAAGGCGCATGCGGTTATTGAACATGATGATGTTGTCGATGACTTGTTTATGACGGTAAAAAAAGAGATTATAGAGATTATACATAACCGCCCGGATGATGGCGACCAGGCAACAGACCTTCTTATGGTTGCAAAGTATTTTGAAAGAATCGGTGACCATGCGACCAACATCGCAGAGTGGGTAATTTTTTCGATAACCGGTGAGAGGTGAGCAATATAGCTTTAAGTCAAGGGTTCATAAGCTTTAGCATGTATTTGATAAATGCTTTTGGACTTTTGTCTATTGCATTATGCGTTACAGCATGATATATAAGATTTAATAGGTGCAGACGGATTTATGGTTTTTGATACCTGATGGACGGCACCGTAGGTGAGCTGCTCGCTCGGTTAGAGTGCTGGATGTTGTGTTTGTTATATCTGATGGACGGCACCGTAGGTGAGCTGCTGCTGCCCGGTACAGCGTGAAAAACTTTATTTTTTTATGAAATTCAGGCAGACGGGTACTTATACCGTAATTGTAAAAAATAGCTAAAAACTTTTATATTTTTCAGTAAAAATTATTTCAGGAAAAAAAGGAGGCAGGAATGGATATTTTCAGTGTTTTGAATATGCTTGGAGGACTCGCGCTCTTCCTATACGGCATGAATGCAATGGGGGACGGACTCGCCAAGGTGTCGGGAGGCAGGCTTGAGAGCGTGCTTGAGAAGCTTACAAAGAAAAGAATAATGGCTGTGCTTCTAGGGGCTGCGGTTACTGCTGTAATCCAGTCTTCTTCGGCTACCACTGTAATGGTAGTCGGATTTGTCAATTCCGGCATTATGAAGCTGGGTCAGGCGATTGGAATTATTATGGGTGCGAACATTGGTACCACCATCACGTCATGGATACTTGCACTCACGGGAATCCAAAGTGACAATATCTTTGTATCGCTGTTGAAGCCGAGTTCTTTTTCACCTATACTTGCGGTTATAGGATCGTCCTTCATATTATTTTCCAAGAAGGACAGGAAAAGGGATATAGGAACTATTTTAGTCGGCTTTGCCATACTCATGTTCGGAATGGATACGATGAGCGCAGCAGTTAAGCCGCTTGCCGATGTTCCACAGTTCACCAATATGTTCACCATGTTCACCAACCCTGTGCTTGGCATGATTGTAGGAGCGGTGCTGACAGCGGTAATCCAGAGCTCATCGGCTTCCGTCGGTATATTGCAGGCACTCTGTGCAACCGGTGGTGTCACGATGGCATCGGCGATTCCTATTATAATGGGTCAGAATATCGGTACTTGCGTGACGTCACTCATATCCGCGATGGGAGCGAGCAAGAATGCGAAACGTGCCGCGCTTGTACACTTCTATTTTAATCTTATCGGAACAATTATTTTCATGGTGGTATTTTACACTCTGAATGCATTCTTACACTTTGAAATACTTAATATGACAGCGAACGCATGGCTTATCGCACTTGTCCACTCATGCTTTAACATAGCTGCGACAATCATATTCCTTCCGTTCGGCGATTTCCTTGCAAAGCTTGCCTGTCTCACAATCAAGGATAAGGATGAAGCGCAGGAAAATGCGGAAGCAGGTTCCGTCGAGAAGGATATACAGGTGCTTGATCCTCGTTTCCTTGAGTCCCCTGCGTTCGCAGTACAGCAGTGTAAAAATGTTGCGGTAAAGATGGCTGATGTGGCAAGGGATGGCTTGTTCCTGTCTATGGAGCTTCTTGAAAGCTATGATGAGGACAAGGCACAGAGGGTACTTCACTATGAGGATATAGTCGACAAGTATGAGGATGAGCTTGGAACCTATCTGGTAAAGCTCAATGGAAAAGACCTCACGAAGAAGGACAGCCAGACCGTGTCAATGCTCCTTCATGTGATTGGAGACTTTGAGAGAATTTCAGACCATGCCGTGAACATCAAGGAGGCTGCCGAGGAGATGAGGGACAAGAAGCTCCATTTTTCCGAGAAGGCAGCGACTGAGCTTAATGTCTACACGACTGCGATACATGAGATTGTGAATATGGCATTTGATGCCTTTGCCACGGAGAATGTGGAGGCTGCTGGCAATGTCGAACCGCTTGAGGAGGTCATGGACTATCTCAAGGTGGAGCTGAAGGACAGACATGTAAGGAGGCTTAGAAAGGGCAAATGTACAATTGAGCTGGGCTTTGTGCTCACCGACCTTATAACCAACTATGAGAGAGTCGCCGACCACTGCTCGAATATTGCAGTCTGCCTGATACAGGTGGTAGGAAATGACGGCTTCGATACACATGAGTATCTTGACAATGTGAAGAGCAAAGACAATGAGGAATTCAGGATTAAGGTACATTGGTATAAGGAGAAGTATGAGCTGCCGTAGGATGGAAAAGTAAAGCGGACATTCGCAATCCGCTTTCGCTACTTGCTCATGAACGCAGTCGCTTTGTGAACTGTCAGTGGGAGCTTTTAACTCACACTGACATAAGCATCCCCCTTACCAACCGTTTAGTGCTCGACACACTTGAAGCGGGGGATTGCTTATTCTGCGTTCAATTTATTGAAGTACCGGAAATATATGGCAATGTGTGCGGTGATAAAAATTGCTTCAGTCTAAATGTGATAAAATTTCCGATGAGGACAGATAAAGCGTGGAATTTTTTGAAAGACAGGGCTTTTTATCAGTCCAAGTGTGACAAAAATTCCTATAAGGGCAGAGAAAACATGAGAATTCTTGAAAAAACAGTGCTTTTTCTCAGTCTAAAAGTGACAAAAATTCTAGGAAAGGCAGAGAAAGCAAGGAAATTTTTGAAAGACAGGGCTTTTTATCAGTCCAAGTGTGACAAAAATTCCGGAAAGGGCAGAGAAAGCGTGAGAATTCTTGAAGAACAGTGCTTTTTCTCAGTCTAAAAGTGACAAAAATTCCTAGAAGGGCAGAGAAAGCAAGGAAATTCTTGAAAGACAGGGCTTTTTCTCAGTCCAAGTGTGACAAAAATTCCTAGAAGGGCAGAGAAAACATGAGAATTCTTGAAAAAACAGTGCTTTTTCTCAGTCTAAATGTGACCAAAATTCCGACAAGGGCAGAGAAAACATGAAAGAAGGTAAAGAACATGGCATTGATATATATAGTTGAAGATGATGACAATATAAGGGAGATTGAAAGCATTGCTCTTGGCAACAGCGGGCATGATGTGAGCGGGTTTGCATGTGGCAAGGATTTTAAGAAGGAGCTTGCAAAGAGAAAGCCGGACTTGATTTTACTGGATATCATGCTTCCAGATGAGGATGGCATAGAGATATTGAAGAAGCTGCGCGCTTCCGGCGAGACGAAGAAGATTCCGGTTATCCTTGTCACTGCGAAGTCAACTGAGCTTGACAAGGTGAAGGGACTTGATATCGGAGCGGATGACTATATAACCAAGCCATTCGGGGTTATGGAGCTGATATCGAGGGTGAGAGCGCTGATAAGAAGAAGCATGGACACCGGAGCCGACAAGAGCATCCGCGTGGGAAATATATTTCTTGACAGCGACAGACATATCGTGTATGTGGATGACGAGCCGAAGGAGCTGACCTTCAAGGAGTATGAGCTGCTCCGCTGTCTTATGAACAACAGCGGTGTTGCCATGCACCGCGACAGAATAATGGAGCTGGTGTGGGGCGTGGATTTCGAGGGTGAGTCGAGAACCCTTGACATGCACATCAAGACGCTGAGGCAGAAGCTTGGAAGTGCGGGCGCAATGATTAAGACAGTCCGCAATGTGGGGTATGTATTAGAGCCATGAAAGAGAAGATATTAAGCCAGTTTTTGAGGATGACATTGTTCGCCATTGTGGTGACACTCTTTATGTCGGTTATGGTGTTCTATGAGCTTTTCAAAAAGCAGGTTTTTGATGATTTGAAAACCGACGCGGAGTTTGCAAGATACCTGATAAATGATTTTTCCGGTGAGGATGAGTTCGATGTGCGTGTCACATGGATAGCCGGCGACGGAAGCGTGCTCTATGACAATGAGGCAGGTTCGCTTGAGAATCACTCAGACAGACCGGAGTATATTGAAGCGCTTAAGACCGGCGAGGGCAGATGTGTGCGAAATTCGGACACACTTTCGAGAAGAATTTTCTACTATGCGATGAAGCTTGAGGATGGATCAGTCATCCGTATCGCCAAGGAAGCGAACAGTATATGGACCATATTTATGTCCGCAATTCCTATAATCATCGGTCTGTCACTTATCCTGTATGTGATGTGCTTTTTCCTGTCAAGGCATCTTACAAAGCGGATGGTGAAGCCTATAGAGGAGCTTGTAAACAACAGCGCGAATCCATCACTTGTGCCGGAGTACAAGGAGCTGATACCATTTGTCGGTGCGCTGAAGGAGCAGCGTGAGGATATTCTAAGAAGCGCCACAATGCGGCAGGAGTTCACCGCGAATGTATCGCATGAGTTGAAGACCCCTCTCACCGCGATATCGGGCTACGCCGAGCTGATAGAGAACGGCATGGTAAAGGGCGATGACAGCGTGCGTTTTGCCGGGGAAATCAGAAAGAATTCCACAAGACTTCTCTCACTTATAAATGACATCATCAATCTGTCGGAGCTTGATGACGGCGTGAAGTTAAATCTTGAGAGGATGGACTTATATGAGGCGGCGAAGAACTGCGTGAAGAACCTTGAAGTCGCTGCCGCAAAGAACAATGTCAAGCTGATGCTCCTTGGAACCTCTTCCTATATAAACGCTGACAAGTCCATGATGGATGAGGTGCTCTACAACCTGTGTGACAACGCTATCCGCTACAATAACAAGGATAAGGGCGGAAATGTGATTGTCGATGTCAGCAGTACCCTCGACGGCAAGGTGAAGCTCACCATCAAGGATGACGGAATAGGCATAGGAAAGGAACACCAGGAGCGCATATTTGAGCGATTCTACCGCGTTGACAAGAGCCGTTCAAGAGAGAGCGGCGGAACCGGACTTGGACTTGCCATAGTCAAGCATATCCTCACCAGCCACGGCGCACAGCTTGAGCTTGAGAGCGAGCTTGGAAAGGGGACATGTATCACGGTCACGTTTGAGGGGGCGAAGTAGCGGTAGAGTATGTAAAGTAGTGAAAGAAGTAAAAAGGAAAAGATTGATTAAAGATTTTCGGCGCCTGTAAGCCGGTAAGATTATTATATAAACCAAACGAGCCTGTACCATTCGTAAAGATGGTACAGGCTGTTTTTTATCTCATTCCATGTCTATATTTGATTATGGCATCAAGGATTTTGTATATATTCTGGTGTTCCTTCTTCGGCTGCTCAATGATAAGGTCATAGCACTTCTGTGCGGTTACGTCCTGCGGGTCGAAGGTGTTGATTCTGAAAAATAAGTCCTCCATGGGATATTCAAGCGCATTGCATATCTTTTCAAGGCTTTCGATTGTAAGATTCTTCTCTCCACGTTCAACCTGTCCTATATATGTCGGGTGCAGCCCGGCCTTCTCAGATGTCAATTCCTGACTGTAGCCTAATTCTGTCCTTCTAATCCGCAGTCTCTTTCCTACGGTTTCAGATATTGTGCTCATATTAAAATACCTCCACGCACATACTACAAATATTTCATAAATCGTTAAATAGACTATTGATATTCATTATTTTTTAATATATACTATAGATATAATTTTAAATAAAAGTATATTTATAGTAGTTACAATATCATTGACTATTATTTACATAAAAAATAAGAATATGAATGTTTAGGAGGTGAAATACATGATAATTAAAATTACAGAATATGAAGACGGTGGAGATGGATGCCTGCCAATTATATTTGGAGGATTATTTGTTGTAATTTGTTTTGTGATGTCATTTGTGTCGTGGTTAGGAATACCTAATATTTTTACATCAGATAATCCAGAAGATAAAAAAGCGATTATATTGTATTTGGTAGATTTATTTACTTCCTTGATAATCTATTCTGGTTATATATATGCATATAAAAATTCTATGAAAAGGTTCAACAACTGTTATGGGACAGAGGCTTCAATTGGATTGTTTGTCTTTGCTACAATAGTATGTTTTGTCATTTTATGCGTAGTGTTCTATGGATTTGGCTTGAATAAAATATTGTTTCCCAAGGACGGATTTCTGAGCATTTTGTTTATATTGGTGCTTCCTTGGGCACCGAATTTTATACTTTCTTTTATATATTTTTTTGTTATAAGTTAATCATTTTGCGTAAGTCGAATATTCCTGAACAATTAAACATGATTTTGAGTAATGCAAAAATTAGTAGTATTTTTTATATACAATATGGTATACATTTCAGACCAGATTGTTTAGGTTTTCCTTATTACTCTGTAAATCATATTAATAAAATAGCAGTTTAACTAAGCTTTAGTAATGAAAAAGTTAGCTTTATTATGATGTAATATCCAAGAATTTTTAAATTTATTTAGTAGCAAAGGAAAAGGAGAAAAAATAGTATGGACAAAAAGAAAAAAATAATTATTGTAAGTACAATAACATGCGTCGTATTAGCAGCAGTGATAGCTATACTTGCTTTTATGTGGAGTAAGCCGATTAATAAATTTAATCGTGCGGTAAATGAAGGAAAGATTAATCAGGCAGTAAGAATTTATAATACTTCTGATAACGATGAACAATATGATATGTCAGATTCTATTTTAGATAAGATTGATGAGTGTTATGATGAATTTTTGAATAACAATATAACATATGATGAAGTTGTAGATTTTTTAAAAATGGTTCAACATATAGAAAACGAAGATGTTAATGAAAAAATAACAATTGTTAACAGTAAGCTTAACACGTTATACGAATCTAAGAAAAGTTATTCTACGGCGGTGAACGCATATAATGATGGCGATTATGCGTATGCATATAAGATGTATAATAAGGTAATATACGAAGATACTTATTTTGAAAAGGCAAGTGAAGGAGTAAAAGATTCCAAAAAGAAGTATATAGAACAAGTATTATCAAATATTGAGAGCTGTAAGGCAGAGGAAAATTATTCAAAAGCAGTAAGCCAGATTAGAGATGCAATAGAAGTAATTGGAAAGAGTACATCGCTGGATGAAGAATTAGAGACTTGTAAGGCACTGTTATTAACACAGGAAGTTGAGAATATAATTAGTGAGGCTGAAACATATATCAGTGCAGGTAATTATGTTGATTCAATAAGACTTCTTGAAAATAAAAAAGAAATATATAATGATGACAAGCTGATTTCAAAGCTTATGGAGTATTGCAGTCTGTATTCGGATTTTATTATTAATAACATTAATTTGGAATATGCAGAAGGAAGACATTCTGATGCAATTGGTGAAGGAAGTGCAGCACTTGAGGTGCTGGGTGGTATAACGGAGGCAGAAAATAATATTGAAAATATTAAAAATATTATGAAAAATGTATATGTGGATTGGAAGGATGGATATATAGCTTCAGATGATTATATAGGTGCAATACAAGTATTAAATGACGCAGTGAGTACATTCCCTGATGATGCAGTTTTGCAGGGAAACAGGCAGGATTGCATAAATACATATATAGATAATGTTATTGCTGCGGCTAATAGTGCGGTTGTAGAGAAAAATTTAGAGCTTGCAACAAATATATGTGATATTGCTTATGATGTTATAGGTTATGATGAGCGCCTTATAAGTGAGTATGAATATATTGACAGCATGCAGCCAGTGTATCTGGATGAGCTTACCCCTGTAAATTATGATTCGAATATGTGGTCAAAGTGGCAATATGGAGTGACTCTTACAGATACATTAGGTAATAAATATGGAGAGTATGCGTGTGCGATTAGGCTTGGTATGTATAATAGTGCTTATTGGTATGGTACATCCTGGGCGGAATATTACTTAGGAAAAGAGTACAGAACCATATCAGGTGAAATTGTACCTGAAAATAAAACATCTACTGAAGGGCAGTGCCAATTTGTAATATATGCTGATGATGTTTGTGTATATCGTTCTGAGCCTATAACAAGAAAGAGCGCAAAAATTAGTTTTACAGCGGATATTTCGGGGGCAGAGTTTATAAAAATCATATGTGAAGGCTTAAACGGTCAAAATAGCTGTTATTTTTATTTGATTGACCCTAAGTTAGAAAAATAGAGTAAATAAGGAGCATGTTTATGAAAAAATGGTATGTGATGTTGATTGCCTTAATTATGTGCAGTATATGTGCATGCAGTAGACAGGAAAAAAATGCTGATAAGCAGATAGATGATAATACTGAGTATACAAATAATGTGGAAAATACTACAACAACAGAGCAGGATACAGAAGTTAATTCATTGAAGTCATCCGGTATATATGGATATGATGAGAATGATTTAATAATGTATTGTCAGGAAGTCGGTTTCCTTAATAAGGAAGGAAGAATATTTAGAATAGGAGACAATCAGAGCTGTGATTTTAAATTTAATGTATCATCAGTATGGAATACGTATGATAGTTATGATAAAACAGGACTTTTTGGTCAATATGCTATAGTTAGCGTGTTTGATTATATGGACTATAAAACAAGACTGTATTATTTAGATAGTGAAATTAGCCCAATATTGTTATCAACGCAGGATAATATTAATTCATACTATGAAATGTTAAAAAGTGATATTTCAGCAGACGGAAAGTGGGTTCTATATCTGGAAAATCCTAAATCAAAGGGAGATATGGGACGTATGGATGATTTTGATTTACGTTTGTACAATGCGAAGGATAATTCTAACGTTATTATTGCAACTAATGTACAAGGAGCAACATTTACATTAGATGGAGAACATTTAGTGTATTATGAAATGTCTCCAGAATATGTTGAAAATGGAAATACTGATAATAAGAGATTTACAGTAGTTAATTTAAAAACATTAGACGAGAGAAAAGTTTATGCTGAAAACGATTATGGAGATAACATTTATTTCACAGGTTTATGGGAAATTAAAGCCAATGGGGATATTTTAATTTTTAATTCTATAGGAGGAAGTGAATCATATTATGTGGATGGAGTTTCTCTTATTAGAAATAATGAGTTATATACATTGTTCGCAAGTGGCCAATACAATATAATTGCCAATAGAGATATGAGCGAAATGTTTGTGATAAAGGATGATAGAATTTTTTATTATGATATTGAAGAGTTGAAGAGTGTTGATTTAGGTGAAAACTACAGGATAAGTATTCCTATATTGAGTAGGCGAAAAAGTTTTATTTATAGTATAGATTCTTTTGATAATACGGTGTTTGTATCTGAAGATGGTGTATATTTGTGGGATAGGTCAACGCTTAATCTTGAAAAGATATTAAGCATGGAATGGTATCAGACGGAAGTCAGTATAATAAATTATTTTGAGTCGGATACAGTTATTGTTAAAGACTATAATAAATTATGTAGAATTGATAATATTAGTCAGACACCGGAAATAACAACTATTTTCACCACAGCAGATGGAAACATATCAGATACGATGTACGATATTTCACCATACCAATCTTTGGATGCTAATTTATGGTTTATTGTAGACGAAGATATAGATTATGTCCTGTATGGATTGGATAAGTATGGTAGGGTTCTACATAAAATATCAGGGGAATTAATAGACAGTTCAAATTTTAGTGATATAGGATATCTTCCTTATACTAATCAATATATATTGACGGCGTATGATTACAATGATAATGAGCATATATATACCATTGATGCAAATGTTGAACAGGTTAAGCTTATTGAGGATAGAAATGTTGAAGACGTATATACATTAACTTCCGTATGGATGGTATATTCATTAGAGGATGGTATGCTGTGTATGTACAATGGAGAAAAAGTAATAGATATAGGCTTACCTGCTGCTGATTAAGACATAAAATAAGACATAGTATTTTACAATAGAATAGCAATATATTAAAACAAGTAAAGCTGTGAATTGTCTGGTTTTACTTGTTTTTAGTTTGTAAATTTTTATTATTTTAAGCAATCATTAAATTGAAAAGGCTCAGGCAGTTATGCACCGACAAGCTCCCGGACTATATGCGTCCGTTTGAGTATGTGTTCCTTGATTCCATGCCTAAGAACGCTGTCGGGAAAACGGATATAAAGAGGCTGGAGAATTGGGACGGCAGAGCCTAAAAAGTGTTGCTAAAGATGATACATTATGCTATTATATCCATAATAGACAGCAAAATAAGGTTGATATTTTACTGTGAATGGCAGAAGGATTGGGGGAGGCATATATGTTTTTGAAATCGATGGTTCTACACAATTTCAGATGTTTTTCTGGTTTAGATATAGATTTTAAAAATAGGCTTACAGTGATAGTTGGTAATAATGGCTCTGGAAAATCAACAGTGCTTGAAGCTGCTACGATAGCGGCAGGAACATTGACGTCCGCCATGGATGGATTGACCAATTATGGAATCAAGAAAAGTGATGCACATTATAGATACTTCGATTTAGGAAGCAATGTGGATGTACAGCCCCAGTTTCCTGTTGAGATAACGGCAGTTGGTGATATCGACGGAAGAGAGATTTCATGGACAAGAAGCCTTAATTCCGCAAAGGGCAGAGGAGGTTTGGCTTCTGCTAAGGAATTGACTGCAATAGCCCAGTCATATCAGAACAGAATGAGGAATGGGGACAGAGAGCTGCGGCTTCCGATTATTTCCTATTATGGAACAGGACGTTTGTGGGTTCAGCATAGGGAGAAGAAGAACGATACATTTGAAAAGAACAATAGAAGCAACGGATATATAGACAGTCTTGATGGTGCCGCAAATGACAAGCTGATGATGAAGTGGTTTCAGAAGATGACGATACAGGAGCTTCAGAGAAAACAGGAGATTCCTGAATTTACTGCTGTGAGAACAGCAATGGAGCAGGTGTTTGCGTCAATAACAGGTTTTTCGGATGTGAATGTGCAGTTTAACCTGGATACAGGTGATATAGATGTCAATTACTATGACCAGAATAATGAGCATGTAAGGATTCCACTTTCGTTACTCAGCGATGGATATAAGTGTACAATAAGCTTAATAGCGGATATTGCATACAGAATGGCAATTCTTAATCCTCAATTGCTTGATAAGGTGTTGACGGAGACAGAGGGAATTGTCCTGATTGACGAGGTAGACTTACATCTGCACCCGACATGGCAGAAGCGTATTTTGAAGGATTTGCTTGATATCTTTCCAAGGGTTCAGTTTATCGTGAGCACACATGCACCGGAGGTAATCAATTCGGTACGGAGTGATTCGGTTGTTATTTTGAAGGATAATTATAGAAGTAATGAGTTTCTAAAAGTTGATTTATGTGACGAGGAAACATTGAGGAGCACATACGAGCTGTAGGTGACCCTAAGCTGCCGTATGTCGGTATAATTATCTGGTGGCTGGAAAAGCATATATAAATATTGGGTATGGGGATGGCATAATGTGAAAGAAGGTGCAGTATGCAGCAAAAAATTAGTATCGGTAAACAGAATTTTGCGGACATGAGGGAGAATAAATATTTCCTGATTGATAAGACAGTTTTTATTAAGGAGTGGTGGGATTCAGGGGATGATGTCACGCTTATAACACGTCCGCGTCGATTTGGCAAGACCTTGAATATGAGTATGCTTGAATGTTTTTTCTCTAATCGTTATGCAGGCAGGGTGGATTTGTTTGAGGGCTTGTCAGTGTGGGAGGATGAGGCATACAGGCAGATACAGGGGACGTATCCGGTAATATTTTTGAGCTTTGCGGATGTCAAGGCGGATAATATTCAGGACGCCAAGCGGCAGGTGAAGATGAAGGTAGCCGAATTGTTTGACCAGAATAGATATCTGTTAGATAATTACATGCTGGGTAACAACGAGAGGGATACTTTTAATAAGATTACGATAGGTATGGATGATACGTTGTGTAGCTATGCCGTAAATATAATGTGCCGTTATATGCAGCGCTATTACAATAAGAAAGTGATTGTATTGTTAGATGAATATGACACCCCAATGCAGGAAGCATATATACATGGATATTGGGATGAATTTACAGCTTTTCTGCGCAGCTTTTTTAATGCCACTTTCAAGACCAATCCATATCTTGAGCGCGCTGTTATGACAGGAATTACAAGGGTTTCCAAGGAGTCAATGTTTTCCGACCTCAACAACCTCAATGTTGTGACCACAACCTCTGATGAATACAGTTCTTGCTTTGGCTTTACAGAGGATGAGGTATTTGCTTCGCTTGATATGTTCGGGTTGTCTGATAAGAAGGCTGAGGTCAAGAAGTGGTATGACGGATTTACGTTTGGCCCACATAAGGATATTTACAATCCGTGGTCTATAACCAGCTATTTAGATAAAAAGAGGCTTGCGCCTTATTGGGCATCCACAAGCTCTAATGGACTGGTCAGCCGTCTGTTGCAGGCTGCTTCAGCGGAGATTAAGGAGCTTATGGAGGAGCTTTTAAGAGGAGGAGATATAGTTGTCAATTTCGATGAGCAGATTGTGTTTAACCAGCTTGATACGAATGAGAGTGCGATATGGAGTCTGCTGGTTGCGGGTGGGTATCTCAAGGTGGATGAGGTAGAGTATCGAGGAGAGCTTTTGGAGCCCTGGTATCATCTGTCGATTACTAATCTTGAGACTATGAGCATGTTTTCGGGTATGTTTAGGGGGTGGTTCGGTGCTGCGGCATCCAACTATAACAGATTTATTGCAGCAGTGGTTTCAGGGGATGTTGAAGCCATGAATGCATATATGAACAGAATTTCGATGGAAGTATTCAGCTACTTCGATGTGGGTGGAGACAGTTCATCTGGTGAACCGGAGAGATTCTACCATGGCTTTGTTCTTGGACTTATGGTTGAACAGGCAGAAAGATACGAAGTGCGTTCAAACCGCGAGAGCGGGTTCGGAAGATATGACGTTATGCTGATACCGAAGAAGGATAATCTGCCCGCAATTGTGATGGAGTTCAAGGTGCGCAATCCGGGCAGGGAGCAGACGCTTGAAGCCACGGCACAGTCCGCCCTCAATCAGATTGAGGATAAGAACTATGACGCAGAACTGGTTGCGCGAGGCATTCCGTGTGAGCGGATACGGCATTATGGGTTGGCTTTTGAGGGGAAAAGGGTGCTTATTTCTTCTTCCTATACTGATTCGGACTGAACCCCGTAATCTCCTTGAACTGCCGGTTAAAGTGTTCCACATTCTCATAGCCGCAGCTCTCTGCGATGTGCGCGACAGAGTCGGGCGTCATGGTGAGCAGGTAGCAGGCACGCTCAATGCGGCTTCTTATTATATCCTGAATTACCGGGACGCCGAACAGCTCCTTATAAATATGTTGGAAATATGATACACTCAGGGAGGCATCTTCAGCCAGCTCACTCACCGTCTTTTTGGGCGAGTGCTGGCTGTAGATGCCGTTTCTTATTTCATGGAAAAGCGGTCTGTGAACCTTCAGCTTGTCAGAAAGCTGTGTCTCAAGGTGGTAGGCATCGCTATATTTGTACAGTATGGTTCTAAGCTTCGCGTCAAGAATCTCCTCATGGTGTGAGCCGGTCTGGTGGAACTCCTGTCTTAGGTCGCGGATGAGCTGGCTTAGCTCCGTGTAGTCGGACAGAAGCGTGAGTCGGTTGAACGGGACGTCGAGGCTTAGCATGAAATCACTTATTGAATTATCTATATAATTATCTGCATTGCCGGCGGTAGCAGCATTACTGTTGCTTGAGTTGTCTGTGTCGGCATTTGAACTATCATCGGAAGAATTTCTATTTATATCCTTGTATGTATTCTTATTTTTGAATATAGTCTTATCCTTTCGTGTATTCTCATCCTTGCATGTATTCTCATCTGGAACATCGTCAAAGCTTATCCAGTCATTCACATATTCATTGTCATTGTAGTAATAAATAGGCGCATCCTTTGTGTATATTATAAAGGCGGGTGTGTTCACGTACTGTCTTATCAGCCCAGGGTGCCTTGCATTCCTGTCGAATGGCAGGTTGCCCTTTAGAAGTTCATCGGCGGTTGTTCTATTTTCATGCTCACCGCAGCAATATTGCTGGTATATGGTTTCCTCAGGAAATTCAAAGTACGCGTCACTTTTTACAAGGAGCATGAGATAATGCCCCATTCCGCCGGGACGTTCCATATTGATTCCATCAGGGTGGGTGTTGTTATAGCCCATGTAGCGTATTTTTAACATGATGTATATTCCTCCATAAATATAGTTGATATATGCGTTTGCAATAAACGGACGTTGTGCAATTTTACCGGCAAATTCACGTTTCACAATTACCTTACCTGTGCAGTTAATAATAGAACACACAGAAAATATTTATCAAGATATCGTATGTGTCTGAGGGTATAGAGCACAGATGTTTCTAAATATACCATTATAGGTCGGCGAAATAAGCATTCGAAAATGTATTTTGGGTATAAATAACTAAATACAATAAAAATACCCAAAAACAGTTTAAAATTAGTTCCTTTATGGGTATGGAATTAAAAAATGTAAAAAAAATCCCCAAAACAGAGACTAAGTACATAAAAAATAGTCTTAATGTGGGTATAGAATGAAAAGCTCTCTCTTTTATACCCACATATAGTGAAGTTCACGATGAAGTCCGTATAGTCTGCTTCAAAAAGTAAAAAGCAGAAAAAATCAATTTTATAACAGTATACATCATTGAGATTTGTTTGAAAAGTCATTATATTAGGTTGTACCTAAAGAGAACATATGTTGCTGTTGTGAGGTGTATATGGAATGTCCATATAAATATTTACATGAAGCATATATGAAAACGACTGCATTAGCAGCGAGTTTGGAGGACTTAAGAAAATGACGGCAATGAAATGGTTTTATTCGTACTTTAAAAAGTACCAGTGGAGAATGATTATCGGACTTGTCATGGTCACGATTACCTCCGTGCTTGCCATCGTAAATCCTAAGATAACAGGATTTATAGTGGATGACATCATAGGGGACGGAAGCAATATAAGGCTTGACCTGCTTCCGAGATTCCTGCTTCTTATGATAGGCGTTACGCTGTTAAGGGCGGGACTGAGATTCATATTCTTGTGGAATTTTGAGAACTGTTCGCAGGGACTTCTCTACGATATGAGGGACGATGTATACCGCAATCTGCTCGCAAAGGATTTCGCGTTCTATAACAACCACAGGACGGGTGATCTGATGTCGAGGCAGACAGGAGATATGATGGCGATACGTCATTTTATGTCGTATGTGTGCTATTCAACCTATGAATGTATACTGCTGTTTTCGATATCGCTGTTTATGATGTTCACGGTTGACTGGAGAATCGCACTTGCCATGCTGGCGGTGCTTCCTTTTACACTCATCAACACGATAATCCAGTCTAAGAATGTAAAGCCTAAGTTCGGCAATGTAAGGGAGCGTTTTTCAAGCCTCAATGCATTTGCACAGGAGAATATCAGCGGTAACAGAGTGGTCAAGGCATTTGCCAAGGAGGACTATGAGATTTCAAAGTTCGACACGGAGAACACGGAGTACAGGGATTCGGAGCTTGCGGCATCAAAGATATGGGTGCGCCATGTGCCGATATTTGAGCTTCTTGCCAATCTCCTCACCTTTGTGCTTATGCTTGCGGGCGGTCTTATGGTTATAAACGGACAGATGACTCTTGGAAATATGGCGATGATTAATGGATATCTGTGGATGCTTGATGCACCTCTTCGTATGGCGGGCTGGCTGGTAAATGACTGGCACCGTTTTACAACATCGGTTGAGAAGATATATGCGACAATCGAGGTGGAGCCTGAGATAAAGAATCCTGTGACAGGACCGGTTGACGAGAACGTGAAGAAGCCGGAGGGCAGCGTTGAATTTAAAAATGTGTCATATAGTATTGATGGTGAACAGATACTTAAAAATATCAATTTCAAGATTGAACCGGGTCAGAAGGTCGGAATTATAGGTGCGACCGGAGCGGGAAAGACATCGCTCATCAACCTTATGTGCCGCTTCTATGATGTTGACAGCGGCGAGGTGTTAGTTGGCGGCAGGAATGTCAAGGACATGGATTTAAGAGTATTGAGGCAGAGCATTGGAATGGCTATGCAGGACGTATTCCTCTTTTCTGACACGATTGAGGGAAATATAGCTTATGCGAAACCGGACTGTCCTTTTGAGAGAGTTGAGTGGGCGGCAAAGGTTGCCGATGCGCACGATTTCATCATGCAGATGCCTGAGGGCTATGACACGATAGTGGGTGAACGAGGTGTTGGACTGTCCGGTGGACAGAAGCAACGAATATCACTTGCCAGGGCGCTTCTTAAGGAGCCGTCAATCCTTGTGCTTGACGATACAACCTCCGCCGTGGATATGGAAACAGAGTCGCAGATTCAGGACGCGCTTGCAAGAATTGATAATGAGACTGTATTTATAATAGCACATCGTATCTCCTCCATTAAGGATGCGGATGTGATTATAGTTCTCTCAGATGGTGAAATAGCTGAGATGGGCAATCATGACGAGCTCATACAGAAGAAGGGCTACTATTATACGGTATTCATGCACCAGTATGGAGAGCATGATGCGGCGTAGCCTCCCGGCTATCCGGTTTCATCAGGATAGAAAACGATTGTGTTGCAGGCGGTTGTAAAACTGTGAATTTTTCAATGTATTTGCGGTAAGCTGCCGGAAAAAGATGTGGTGTAAAATATAAGTGTGACAGCTTGTTTTTACCTGGAAATGAGGATAAATATGGCAAGGAATAAATACGATATAGATGAGACTTTAGAGAGTAAATTTGATTTAAACCAGTTAAAACGTCTTGGGAAATATGTTGGCAATTATAAAAAGACCTTGATTACAGTTATAGTGCTCATGCTTATCTCAAGTGCACTTTCAATGCTCAATCCTCTGTTTTTGAAGGATGTAATGGACACGATTGAGCAGTGCGCGATTCATGGCACGATGGGCAAAGCAGCGGCTACACAGAGAGTTATCGTTGCGAGCTGTCTGATGCTTGCCGTGACGATAATAGTTGTGCTCATACTCAGATTTAAGATTAAGATGATGGCTGAGGTCGGGCAGGGCGTTATCCATGCACTGCGCCGTGATTTGTTTGTGCATTTGCAGGAGCTGCCGTTTTCCTACTATGACGATAAGCCGCATGGCAAGATTCAGGTGCGTGTGGTCAACTATGTAAATAACCTAAGCGACCTGCTCTCAAACGGTATTGTAAACACGATAACGGATATGTGCAGTCTTATATTCATTATAATTTTCATGTTAATGTTGAATGTGCAGTTCACGCTGGTGTGTCTGTGCGGATTGCCGATTCTGGCTGCGCTTGTGTGGATAATCAAGAAAAAACAGAGAAGGGCCTGGCAGATACAGTCTAATAAGCAGTCAAATCTGAATGCCTACATAGCGGAGAGCATAAACGGTATCCGTGTCACACAGTCATTTGTCCGCGAGGACGTTAACACGGATATATTTAACAGACTTAACATGGAGTCAAAAAAATCATGGCTGAATGCGGTCAAGTATAACTTCCTCCTAAACCCGGTGGTTCAGACAATCACGGTTGTGACAACGGCAATCATATATGTTCTGGGTGTCGCGTGGATTACGGACGGCTATGCGGCTATGACAGTCGGTACACTTGTTGCATTTACCGGCTATATCTCAAGATTCTGGGCGCCGATTACCACACTTGCGAACTTTTATAACAGTGTGCTCACCGCGGTTTCATATCTTGAGAGAATATTTGAGACGATAGATGAACCGGTCAAGGTTACGGACGCGCCGGATGCTAAGCCTATGCCTGAGATTAAGGGAGAGGTTGAGTTTAAGAATGTCTGCTTTGCATACGATGACGGTGTGCCTGTCCTTAAGAATGTAAGCTTCAAGGCGGGAGTCGGAGAGAGCTATGCGATAGTAGGTCCTACGGGCGCCGGTAAGACAACCATAGTCAACCTCATCAGCCGTTTTTACAATCTCACCTCAGGGCAGGTACTCATCGACGGAATAGATATCAGCAGGGTTACAATCAAATCCCTCAGAACCCAGATGGGTGTGATGATGCAGGACAGCTTCATATTCGCGGGAACGATCATGGACAATATCCGCTACGGCAATATGGAGGCGAGCGATGAGGATGTCATAAAGGCGGCTAAGACCGTGTGCGCTCACGATTTTATCATGGGGCTTGAGAACGGCTACTACACCGAGGTTAATGAGCGCGGAAGCCGTCTGTCGGCAGGGCAGAGACAGCTTATCTCATTTGCGCGTGCTGTTCTGGCAGACCCTAAGATTCTCATACTTGATGAGGCAACCTCAAGTATCGACACTGAGACGGAGATACTTCTGCAGAAGGGACTTAACGAGCTGTTAAAGGGAAGAACCTCCTTCATTATCGCCCATCGTCTCTCAACAATCAAAAATTCGTCATGTATTATGTATGTCGACCATGGCGAGATTGTCGAGATGGGAAGCCACGACGAGCTTATGAAAAATAAGGACGGAATGTATTACAAGCTTTATATGTCGCAGTATGATTTCCTGAATAAGAAATAATTGAACAGAAAATAATTAAATTAGGAAATAATTAAATAGCCGGGGCTGTGGAGGTAGAAAAAAAGGATTTGTGTAGTTTAGTGCGATTTGCGGCAGAAAATATGAGTAATTTAGTGTGAAAATTTACATAAAAGCAGTTGATTTTTACATGAACAGCATATAAGAAACCACCACTTTGCAGAAGTTTATTACACATCAGTTATGATGTAGCCGTAATATCTTATCCGCAAAGAGGTGGTTCCTTGTTTTTGGCGGGTCACAATGTCAAAAATCCTCACGCAGGCAAGCTTGCATCGGACTTCTGACCTTTTGACCCTGATATCTTGAATATTGCATTATTCTATTTCATGTATCTATCGAGGGATTGAATGCATAGAAGTTCTTTGCGTCAAGTCCCTCCCGCGTGATGTTGAGCGCTTCACCGAAGCGCTGGAAGTGAACAATCTCCCTGGCTCTCAAAAAGCGCAGCGGCTCAACAATGTCCGGTTCACTTATCAGTCTCAACAGGTTATCATATACGCTTCTTGCTTTTTGCTCGGCGGCTAAATCCTCCATAAGATCTGTTATAGGGTCACCCTTTACCTGAAATTCACATGCATTGAAGGGGATTCCGCCCGCTGCCTGCGGCCAGACACCAAGCGTATGGTCGACATAGTATGGTGCAAAACCTGATTTCTCTATCTCCTCAGGTGTGAGGTCGCGTGTGAGCTGGTGAACCATGGCACCGACTATCTCAAGATGCGCCAATTCCTCCGTGCCGACATCGGTAAGCACTCCCGCTACGCGTCTGTCTTTCATCGAATATCTCTGCGACAGATATCTAAAAGATGCTCCGGCTTCGCCGTCCGGACCGCCATATTGGCTTATAATAAGCTGTGCCAGCTTAGGATTAGGTTCCTTGATGTGCACAGGAAATTCCAGTTTTTTCTCATAAATCCACATTAATTATACGCCTCCATTTCCCAAGGCCATGGAAGCTGCTGCCACGGCCAGCAAGTATCTGAGCTTACACTGTAGAATGTGAGCGGGCCATAGAGACGCTCATATTCGGCTGCATGTTTTTCGTATGAAGCGCGATGCTTTTGAAATGCATTGAGCGCCTGAACGCAGTCCGGATGAGTGTCAAGGTACAAGCCAAGGTCAATCATCATGAACTCACACTCATGAATTTTTCTAAACAGGGCATTCCTGTCATTGCATGTTTCGTTCATCGACATCTGCCTCCTCTCATAAACGGTTTGAAAAGCGAAGGAAAGGCAGTGCCAATCATAAATGATTTTGATTCCTCGAATAATTCCTCGAATGCCTGAAATGGTACATACGCCATTGCGACAGGGCAGTATGGTGAAGGCATTACACATGACTGTGCAACACCATCTGCAGGTGTTATGCGTGGCTGCATCATACACTTTTTTTCAGCAGCATTAGGCATATCCTGATGTGGCGTATCGGCATTTTGATTACAGCATGGCTGTGCTGAAGCTGTATTTCGACCGTATCCGGAGCTGCTCTGCCTGTTCTGTGCCTGATTCGGACAGGTCATCATAGGCTGACGCTGCACCATGCGGTGATTGCCATTATAATAAGCCATATATGACTCCTTTTGCATATTTTATATAAATATAATATGAAGAAACCCAATATTTGTGAAAGCAGATGTTTGTTCTAAAATTATGTCGAAAAATGCAATATAAGCTTGTAATATAGATACAAAAAATGGTAATATGTAACATATTAAATATGTTGTTTTGGCTTGTGAAAATATAAGCACAATGTATTTTGTATTTATGAAGGTGTGGAGGAGCAGTATGGAAAACAAAAAATTTGACGGATTGAAGCTGTCGAACAGGACCAGTATGATAGCATACAGCATAATGAATATTATTCTTGTTGTATGCTATCTTGTTGAGGTACTCAAGAAAAGCAGAAGCATGGGATATTTTGCCGTGTTCTGTATCTTTGCACTGGTGCCTTATGTATTATGTCTGGCAATGTATTTAAAGGACAAGGGTACGAAATATTTAAAATATGCCATATCGGGCGGGTATGTAATATTTTACCTGTTTATAATTTTTACTACGGTATCGCCTGTCGCGTATGTGTATGCGTTTCTTATCGCTGTCATTCTTATCTCTTACAATAATATTAAGGTTGCGGCATGTTTTATGGGAACGGTATCGCTTGGAAATATTATCCAGGTTGCTTACAGTGCCCTGTCGGGACAGCTGGATATGTCGCAGCTTGCGAATGTTGAGATCAGGGTTGCATCGGTTCTGCTTTTTACAGGTTATCTTCTCATGGCGACTTATGTATCAAAAAAATGCAACGATACCCAGCTTGAGCTGGTTGAGGAGGAGAAGGAGCATAATGCGGCTCTTATGAGCGAGATTCTTGATGTGGCAGAGAAGATTACCGATGACATCAATACTGTATCCGGCAAGGTTGATATATTAGAGACTACAGCCAATAAGACCAAGGATTCGATGAGCGAGGTGGCAGCAGGAACGAACGAGACAGTTCGCTCCATCCAGGTACAGCTCGAAAAGACAGAACAGATTCAGGATACGATTAATAGTGTTGAGAAAGCTTCGGGAATGATTGTGGATAATGTAAATGAGACTAAGTCGGAGCTTGATTTATCGAAGAAAAATATGGATGAGCTTTTAAGATGTGTAAAGGTGTCAAATGATGCCAATGCCAATGTATCCAGGGAGCTTCTGCAGCTTCGTGAGCATACAGGTAAGATGCAGTCAATAATAGATATGATTAACAGCATTGCTTCACAGACAAGTCTTCTTGCACTTAATGCAAGCATTGAGGCGGCAAGGGCAGGGGACGCAGGCCGTGGTTTCGCAGTGGTTGCCTCTGAGATTTCCAATCTTGCCGATCAGACGCAGGGAGCTACAGGTAATATAACAGAGCTCATTGACAGTATTTCAGCAGAGCTTTCGGATGTTGTAAATGTTATTGAGGATATGATAAAGGTATCAGGAAATCAGAATCACGCAGCAGATGAGACTGTTAAGAGCTTTGTGAAGATTGCACAGAAGAATGACATGGTATATGACGAGGCAGGAAGACTCAGTGAGCTTGTACGCGAGTTAAATGATGCCAACCAGACTATAGTAGAAGGAATACACACGATTTCAGGTGTGACCGAGGAGGTTACGGCTCATTCCACGGAGACTCTTAAGGTGAGCGAGGATAATAGTGCTATTACCAAGGATGTCGGAAGTACCATTACAGGACTTAAGGAGCTTGCAGAACAGTTAAAAGGACTGAAAAAATAAAAAAATGCTGGATTTTTTTGTTCAGATGTGATATGATAATTAAGGCTGTTGCAGAAGGAATTCTGTAACAGTGTGCAGGATTAGTACATCGGTAGTATATCAGCTTCCCAAGCTGAGGAGGCGGGTTCGATTCCCGTATCCTGCTCTGTAAAAAGACGCATGAAGCTTTATGGTTCGAGGCTTTATGCGTTTTTTGTTTTTTCTAAGACATTATTCTTCCGATGCCGTTTTATTCCGGAATGTATCAGTGTGGGGCATTTGGATAGCCTGGATTATAATGATTTTACGTTTTGTACTTATTCTGTTCATAATTATATGCTACAATTGCCTAAAAAGCGCGTGGACATTATTGCAACTATATAAGGAAAAAATACATAGGAGATGGAGAGGGCTATGAATAACAATAATATTTTATTTTTTCTCACACCGAAGTGTGATGTGGTATATGTGTATGAGGATGCGAATATAAGGCAGGTGCTGGAGAAGATACGTTACCATAAGTATACAGCGATGCCTATTATCAGCAAGCATGGCAAATATGTGGGAACAATAACGGAGGGTGATCTGCTCTGGAAGATGGCTGATGAGAATATTTCTACCTTTGAGGAAGCGGAGGGGATACCGATTTCAGATATTCACAGGCGTGTGAACAATCGTCCGGTGAATGCCGAGGCACACATGGAAAGTCTGATTGATCTTGCAATCAAGCAGAATTTCGTGCCGGTTGTTGATGATGACAATGTTTTTATAGGAATTGTGACAAGGAAGGATATTATTCAGTATCTCTACAAAAACTATGATAAACAGGCAATGTGAATTGCGAAAGGTAAAATACGCAAGGTAAGAATGTGCGGAGCAGGCAGACGATAATTGATTATGGGTTATGTATAATCAGAAATTTTGGAATAAAAATTTTTAAAATTTTTTTTAGAAAAGTGCAACCTAATAAAAAATAAGCTGTGTATATAGGCAGGATGATAAAAACGGAGGAGGAAATGCAGGACAAGGCTATCGTGGAGCTTTTTCTGGAGCGCAATGAACGCGCAATCAGGGAAGCCTCGGAAAAATATAATCATTATTGCATGCATATTTCGATGAATATACTTGATAATATTGAGGATAGCGAGGAGTGCGTTAACGATGCACTGCTTGGGGCATGGAAATCAATACCTCCGCATCATCCGGAAAATCTGGCAGCATTTCTTGGAAAGCTGACCAGAAATGCGGCAATTAACAAGTACAATGCCAGACATGCAGATAAGAGGGCGGCAGGGGAATATGCTGTGTCCATTCATGAACTGGATGAGTGTATACCGGACATGAAGGATGTAGAGAGCCATGCTGACGCTGTTCATCTTGAACAGGTGATTGATGAATTCTTAAGAGGTCAGAAACCGGAGAATAGGAATATTTTCTTGCTCAGGTATTACTATAGCTGTCCGGTTTCCGATATCTCTAAGAGAATGGGAATCAGTGAGGGAACGATTAAGTCAACGCTGTCGAGAATCAGGCACCGCCTCAAGGATTATCTGAAGAAGGAGGGGGTATGGTGAAGAAAGGAGAGATACTTTCGCAGGCTTTATCCGGTGTCAGCGACGATCTCTTAGACGGAGCAAGGGAGCTTTTTGAAAAGAGTGAGGACGATGTAATTAAGACACAGGAATTATTCCGCAGGAAGAAGCAGGCTGTGAGAAAAAAAATGATATATGCCATGTCCGCTGTGGCTGCGGCATGCATTTTAATTGTACTTGGAAGAGGCATTACGGTATTGTCAGGAAAGGGTCAGATACCGGAGGTATATTACGACGGAGTCATGCTTGATGAAAGAGGTGTGACAGCCCAGGTGCAGAATGAACCTGCGGTTGTTTCATATTCTCTTGAAAGAAGTGCCGTTTTGGAGGAGTCTGAGTTTACACTTCATATTAAGGCGAGGGGAAGCTTTACAATAGAAGCATCCGGTGGTGAACTCATACCTTATGGGACAAGCGTAATGTCGGCGAGCGATGAGGCGGATATAGTCTGGGCAGTGCAGCCTGATGAGGAGGCATACCTTACAGTGAATGCGGGGACTTATTCTGTAAAGGTTTCAATGTGTTTCAATGAAGAAACAGGAGAGTGGAAGCTCAGGACACAGAAGGGGAATAATTAACAATTTTTTTATCAGGAGGAATTTAATTTTATGAGAAAGTTAGCTTTATTATCAGTTATGGCAGTGTCGGTTGTTGCACTCAGCGCATGTGGAAAGAAGGATAACAATGTAAATCCGGGTACAACAGAGTCAACATCACAGATTGAGACAACAACAGAGACAACAACAGAGACAACAACAGAGGCGACACAGGAACCGTCTAAGGAGGCGGATGAGAGCGATGCGCAGGGAGCGGTTAAGCTTCTTGATGATATCTGGGCAGTTTACGGTGAGGATGACAAGTTCCCTGCAGCAGGTGGGGATTACAATCCGGATAATGCAAGAGATGACGCTGCGGGAAAATATGGTCTTGAGGACTCTGCTGCAATAAACGATGTTTTTGGAATTGCGGAGGATGACGTTGCACTCATCGACGATGCGGCCTCCCTTGGTCATATGATGAATGCAAACACATTTACGGCAGGTGCTTTTCATGTGACTGACAAGGAGAATGTAGCTGCGATTGCAGAGCACCTTAAGGATGGAATTCTTGAAAAGCAGTGGATGTGCGGTTTCCCGGATGTTTTGGTTGTATATCAGGTTGACGATTATATTGTATCAGCTTATGGTCTTACAGATATAATTGATACATTCTCAGCTAATCTCTCAGAGGTATATCCTGATGCAGTTGAGTTATATAAGGAAAATATTGGATAATCGGTAGTATTATGAGTGTTGTTTGTGTTACAGACGTCGCAGACAGCCGGCACTGTAAAGAAATGTCTGTGAAATGAGGATTGGCATGATTTTTTCAAGTATTCCGTTTTTATATTGCTTCCTGCCTGCGGTGATACTGCTGTATTTTGTGGTACCGGGCAGAGGAAAAAATGTAGTACTTTTATTGGCAAGCCTTGTATTTTACGCATGGGGAGAGTTAAGATATACTCTCCTCATGTTGGTTATGATAACGCAGGGCTATGTATTTGGAAGACTTATAGACTCTAAGAGAAGGTGGTCAAAGCTTTTTTTGACCACCTCTGTTGTAATAAGTCTTGGTGTGCTTGGATATTTCAAGTATGCAGGATTTTTCCTTGAATCCTTCGGAGCCGTGACAGGGCTTGCTGTTCCGGTTCTTAAGGTCACTCTGCCTATAGGCATCAGCTTTTATACCTTTCAGGTGATAAGCTATGTCATTGATGTGTACAGAAAAACGGTTGCGGCTCAGAGGAGCTATATAGATATGGCGATGTATATATCTATGTTTCCACAGCTCATAGCAGGTCCGATTGTGCGGTATTCGGATATTGAGGGAGAGCTGCATGTGAGAAAGCACAGCACCGAAAAGACTGCCTGTGGAATCAGGAGATTTATAATAGGCTTATCAAAAAAGGTACTTATAGCTAACCAGTTAGGTGAGCTTATAGATGCCTACACGGGTGCAGCACAGCCTTCGGTGCTTTTTGTGTGGCTGTATGCAATTGCGTGTACACTTCAGATATATTTTGATTTTTCGGGCTACAGTGATATGGCGATAGGTCTTGGAAAGATATTTGGCTTCGATTTTCCGGAGAACTTCAACTATCCGTATATTTCAAAGAGCATTACGGAGTTCTGGAGAAGATGGCACATGTCTCTGGGGACATGGTTCCGCGACTATGTGTATATTCCGATGGGAGGAAACCGGGTGAAGAAGTGGAGATGGTTCCTGAACATTCTGGTTGTGTGGGCACTCACCGGCTTATGGCATGGAGCAGCATGGAATTTTGTCATCTGGGGGCTTTATATGGCATTTTTCCTCATCCTTGAGAAGCTCTTTCTGCTTCCGTTACTCAAAAAGAGCAGGGCAGCAGGGCATATATACACGATGCTCCTTGTTATGGTAAGCTTCGTCATATTCAGTGCTGCGACGATGTCCGATGCCGGAGCAGTCATTGCAGGGATGTTCGGGGCAGGAGGGCTTAGTGCTGTGTCTGCCGAGTCGCTCTACTACCTGAAGAGCTATGCCATAACACTTATTATTGCGATTGCAGGCTCGCTGCCTGTGGTGAGGAATGTTTTTGCGGGACTTGAGGGCAGGATGAAGGACAATAAGGCGGTGAACGCTATTTTTACGATAGGTGAACCGGTTGTGCTTGCAGCACTGCTTATTCTGGTGACAGGCTATCTGGTGGACGGATCCTTCAATCCGTTTTTATATTTCAGGTTTTAATATTAAATCTCTGAGAAATGGAGATAGATATGGAAAATAAATCAAATGGTTTAAAAAGATATTTGAATAAAAATATAATAGTGATTATTGTGACTGCGGCATGCATTTACGGATTGGCGCTGTGGAGCATTATTGAGCCGGATAATACGTATTCATACAGTGAGAGAAGGGGGCTTAAGACGTTCCCTAAGCTGTCTGTACAGACCTTGCAGTCCGGCAGATTTATGGAGGAGTTTGAGAAGTACACACTGGATCAATTCCCTATGCGTGACACCATGCGCACGTTTAAGGCGGTCGGCAATTATTATCTTTTTGGCAGGAAGGATAACAATGGGCTGTATATAGCAGACGGATACCTGTCAAAGCTTGAGTACCCGCTAAATGAAGCTTCGCTTGATTATGCTGCACTGTGCTTTGGTGAGGTTAACCGGAAATATCTTGAGGGTAAGGCAGGTGCCGTGTACGGTGTGATTGTACCGGACAAGAATTATTTTCTTGCGGATAAGAATGGCTATCCGTCCATGGACTATGATGAGTTTTACAGTCTGATGAAGGATAAGCTTGATTTTATGCAGCTTATAGACGTCCGCGGCTTGTTAAGCTATGACGATTACTACCGCACTGACACTCACTGGAGACAGGAAAGGATAGTGGATGCTGCGAGGGAGATTGCTGATAAGATGGGGGTTACTCTGTCGGCTGAGTATGAGCTAAAGCAGTTGGCTGCGCCGTTCCGTGGGGTGTACTATGGGCAGGCGGCACTTCCGATTGCCACGGAGACATTGTATTATCTTGAAAATGAAGCGATAAAAAACAGTACGGTAACGGATTACGAGACAGGTAAGACAGGAGCTGTATACGATATGGAGAAGGCAGAGGGGAATGATCTCTATGAAATGTTCCTCTCCGGTCCAAGATCGCTCCTTGTCATTGACAATCCATCGGCGGATACGGACAAGGAGCTTATAATCTTCAGGGATTCGTTCGGGAGCAGCATAGCACCTCTTTTTATAGAGGCATATTCTAAGATAACGCTTGTGGATATCCGCTATATCTCACCGGCATACCTTGGACGGTTCATAGAATTTGACGGGCAGGATGTGCTCTTTCTGTACAGCACACTTGTGTTAAATAACAGTGATACTATCATAAGATAGCCTATACCACACCATTTGCCTTTCTGTACTCTCTTGGAGACATACCTTTTATCTTTTTAAAGCAGTCTCCGAAGTAGTTGCTGTCATCAAAGCCGCAGTTCTCCGCAATCTGTGTGATTGACATGTCGGTATTGAGAAGAAGCCGACAGGCTTCGATAATACGCACTGTTATGAGGTATTCCTTGTAGCCGAAGCCGGTGCACAGCTTGAACTTGCGGGAGAAATATGATGGGCTCATATTGTACTTAACAGCTAGCTGGGAGAGAGAAAAGTCCTTTGTAAAATTTCCTGAAATGAACTTAGCGGCTTCGGAGATGACATCATCTCCGATTTCGCTGGCAGGATATGCGGAATCCGAATTTTCCTGACACCTAAGAACAAATAAAATAAGTTCATACACATATACGGCGAGCATGCTTTCGGAAAATATGTCTATTCCGTTATGCTCCCGTATTATTTTTGCAAAGAGTTCCTCAATATAATCTCTCCTGTTGGGAGGAATCGTTATCTGACGTTTTCCAAAGCACTTTTGAAAAGTGTCGGAACTAAGCTTGTTCATGAGCGGGGCGATGAAGGCATCGCTGAAAATCATGACAATTCTTTCGTGGGTGTCTCCGCCTATATAGGTTGTGCGGTGCAGTTCACCTTTAGGTATGACAATCAAATCCCCCTTTTTTACGTAATATATAGTGTCATTTATGAAAATACGTCTTGTCCCTGATAGAAGGTAATAGAATTCATAATATGGATGATAGTGGGCATCCTTCATTTCGGAATATGCCTTTCCCTTCACCTGGGTTATATCGAAGTCTTTCTTTTTGTCGCTTAAAATCATAAAATTCTCCATTCTACAGTGAAAATGCACTGTGCCTAAGGTGCTATTAGATATAGTAAGTTTTGAGACTTTTTTTGTCAATAAAAATGTAAAAAAAACAGTAATATATATGAAAATAATAAATTAAAACGTAGATATTACATTTAATATAGAGTAATATATATGATGTTGGGGTCAAAACATGCCAACTTAATTTACGAGTGTATAACATATTATATTTATGCATATCAGCTCCGTTGTACGAAGCAGGATGTTCTAAGAACTCTGATATAGGCTTTCTATACGTCCGCCACCGAAGCAGGCATACATCCTTGTATGCATTGCTTCTGAACCGGCATCCGTGCCGGTTCTGGCTAGTGTGTGAACAGAGTTCTAAGAACATCTAAGCTTCTTCCAAAAGTCGTGATATGCATAAATATAATATGTTATGCATGCTAAGTTTATAGCACATGTTTTGACCCCAACATCATATATATAAAATATATGAATGTTACAGCGTGCACTGGTTTTATGCTCGGAGATGAGGAGTAGTGTGAAAAATAAGCTTGATAGCATATTTTTCACACATGCAATTTGTTTTTGAGCGAAAACAAATTGCTTTGATGGCAGATGAGAAATCGCCTACGCGAGTTTCTCATCGCCTCCTCGCAATAAACCGCTCGGAGATGAGGAGTAATATGGCAAAGAAATATAATCGTGATCTGATTCTGAATGGGAGTATGCTGAGTGCAATTCTTTCACTTGCAATTCCCGTTGTAATTAACAGCTTTCTGCAGACGATGTATAACCTTACGGATACATACTGGCTGGGACATATAGGCAAGGAGGAGCTTGCGGCGATTAATCTTGTGACACCGGTCCAGAATATAGTTATTAATTTCGGAACCGGGATAACAGTTGCCGGGTCGGTGCTGATTGCACAGTACATAGGCGCGCGCGCCGACAAGGAGGCACGCAGGATGGCGAGCCAGATATATGCCTGTGCGATGATTTTTGCATTTGCCTGTGCGGCGATATGCTTTGCCATGGCTCCGGGGATTGTTTCATGGCTTGGAGCGGAGGGGGATATTTACAGGTACAGCAGGCAGTATCTGCAGATAGTGGTGCTGGATATGCCGTTTCTGTTTACGATAAATATGTTTACCGCACTTAATCAGGCTCAGGGAGACACGGTAAAGCCTATGCTTCTTAATCTGGTAGGAATTATTCTCAATATGATTCTTGACCCGCTGCTTATGGTGGTGTTCAAGCTTGGAATATCAGGTGCGGCGCTTGCAACATTGTCCGCCAAGCTTCCGTCTGCGGCAATAGCACTGTTTTCGCTCCTTAGAAAGGAGAATAACCTCCACCTTGATTATAAGAATTTCCGGTTTGAGAAGGATAAGCTTAGGGATATTTTAAGAATAGGGCTTCCGACGGCAATCGGCGGAAGCACAATGCAGTTCGGCTTCCTGCTTATGAGCAGGAATGTATATAAGTATGGCACGGAGGCGATGGCTGCTTATGGTATTGGAAATAAGGTCAACAGCCTTATAACCCTTCCGTCTAACGGTATAGGTTCAGCTGCAGCTACCATAGTCGGACAGAATATGGGAGCGGGTCAGGTCGACAGAGCGAAAAAGGGATATATATTGTCACGCAATATCTGTGTTGTATTCCTGTTTGCCGGAGGAATGATTCTCTCAAGAATGCCGGTATCCAGAGCCATAGTCGGAATTTTCAATAACGATGAGCAGGTTGTCGCGATGGCTGCGGATTTCCTGTCGATAATGGCATTCTGGTGCTGGACGAACGGAATATATAATGCGACATCGGGACTGTTCCAGGGGACAGGCCACACTGAGGTCACGATGATTGTGGATGCCGCAAGGCTGTGGGTGTTCAGATTTATGACACTGTTTTTCTGTGAGAGTGTGCTTCACATAGGAGTCCGCAGTGTGTGGTATTCGGTTGTTGTAAGTAATGCAATATCTTCATTCATTCTTTATGTAGTATATAGAACTAATATATGGAAGAAGAGTAAGATAAAAGTAAAGGGGGCAGACGCATGATTAACTTAAATCTTGAAAAACTGTACAGATATCCGAGAAATATGGAGCCTATGTGGGTCGCGGTTCCGGTGAAGAGGGGAAGACTTGGCGATGCATCGCAGGTCTGTGTGTATGATGGGGATGAAAGGCTGACGAGCCAGACAAAGGTGACCTCGCGGTATGATGATGGTTCAATAAGATTTCTTTTCACCAGATTTGAGGGAAATCTTCCGGGAAATGCAGGAAAGAAATTCGAGCTTTTTCTTGATGATGAGGATTTAAAAGCCTCAGGAAGAAAATGTGATATTTCGGATGAGAAAAATCCGGGTAGTAATAATGCAGATAATAATTCACACAATAGGAACAGTTCAGATAATGTGAATAATATCGGTATAAAAGCTGACAGCGCGGCGGTAAGCACCGTATACAACACCGATGGCTTCACGGTCGACACAGGTGCAGTGAGCTTTACCGTTAAGAATTATTCCCAGGGTCTGTTTGAGAGCCTTAGCTATGGAGACAGGCTGTATGAGAAGGGGCAGTTTAAGGGTCCTTATCTTACGGACAAGGCAGGAACACGCTATGAGCTTAATCTGAACAGATGGCGCGTGGTTGAGGAGGGCGCAGTGTGTACGATTCTTGCTGTGGACGGCTATAATGAGACTGAATCCGGCGGCTGTGAGGAGTCGAAGCACTATAGGTTTGAGATAAGACTTACCGTATATGCAGGAAAGCCCTGGATTGATGTGAGCTACAGGATCTTTAATACATCTGAGACACCTTTAAGTATTAAGTCACTTGTATTTTCCGTCATGGACAGGACTGGCATGGAGCAGGATGTATCGCTTGCCGCACTGGATTCGTCTGCGATGATCGATTCCACAGGCTGTGGTGATATAGGAACTGAACTGAAAAATGAAGGAGGTCTTATCTACAGGACCAGAGGCACTAAGGATTTGGAGACGATAGAGGAACTGGCAAAGGTCGAGAATATCCGAACCTGTGCAGGAGCCTCCAACTATAAAACGGATTTCATTATAGGAAAGGATGGTGCACAGGTCAACAAGGCTGCATATGACAAGGCACTCCTTATGGAGGGCAATGAGCACATGGCGGAGGTACTTTACGGAACCTTTTTTGCGGACAGGACGGATTCGGAGGGTGGAGTGTGCGCCACTATATATCAGGCACAGCAGAACTATCCGAAGGCGGTGAAGGCCGATAAGGACGGACTCTATGTTATGTTGGTGCCGGAGGGCTTTAACGATGTGATTATGCAGCCGGGTATGGCAAGAGAGCAGAGGTTCATGCTGCATTTCCATGCTGCGGCTGAGAGCCTTGCGGAGCTTGACAACAGGAGCCTTATCTACCAGATGCCGGACAGACCGGTAATTGCACCCGATGTATATAAAAATTCCGGTGCCGTGACGGATGTGTTCGCAGAAAAATGCTCACCTGAGATTGACATGCTGCTTATAGGAAAGGCGGATGCCAGGGCGCGAAGCTTCGGAATGCTCAACTGGGGAGATACGATTGACCAGAATTACACTAAGCAGGGACGTGGTGGCGGAGCTGCTGTGTGGGTTAACAATGAGTATGATTTTCCTCATGCCTGTGCACTTATGTACATGAGGATGGGGATAAGAAGATTTCTTGATTTCTGTATGGTGCATGCAAGCCACTGGATGGATGTGGATGTGTGCCACTACAGCAGTGACCCGCTTAAGCTAGGCGGTCTTACGGAGCATACCAAGGGACATGTTATTAATGGTGTCATGGTTCCGAGCCACGAATGGGTTGAGGGCTTCCTTGACTATTATCACCTTACAGGTGATGAGAGAGGGCTTGAGACTGCTGTCGGAATAGGGGATAACATTATAAGGCTTCTTGACACCCCGGCCTATGCCGTGGCGGGTGAGAGCAATGCAAGAGAGACAGGATGGGCACTTAGGGCGCTCACAGCACTGTACATTGAGACAGGAGAGGAAAAATATCGTATTAAATGCGATAAGATAGTCGGATATTTTGAAAAATGGTACGAGGACTATGGATGCTTTGCCGCACCATATACGGACAACACACTTATCCATGTAGGATTTATGATTTCTGTTGCGGTTGGCAGTCTTATGAGGTACTATAGAGTTAACAAAACGGATTCTCTGAAAAATCTTATTATGCTGGCGGTCGATGATATTCTTGACAACTGCATGTTAGAGTGTGGGTTATTCTACTATAAAGAGCTGCCTAGCCTTACACGGCTTGGAAACAATACGCTTCTGCTTGAGGCGATGGCTACAGGGTATGAGCTTACCGGAGACAGAAAATATTTAGAGGCAGGCCTGGGTACCATCAGGCGGGTTCTGCAGGAGCCTTATAAGCATGTCGGAGGTGATAAGCAGATAGTAGGAGATGCACTTGTCACATCAGGTGACTCAACAAAGAATTTTGCACAGAGTTTTTATCCGGTTGCGTATTACTATAAGTGCCTGGTTGAGGCGGGAATGGACGAGTATGTACACATTTAAGGATAATGTTCTAAAAATATCGGTCCGCAGTCTTGTGGAATTTATCTGCCGTAGTGGGGATATTGACACAAGACGCGGGCAGGGCGGGGACAAGGCTGCCATGGATGCAGGCAGCAAGGCTCACCGCAGAATACAAAAGCAGATGGGTTCACAGTATGAGGCGGAGGTTCCGATGAGAATGGAATTTCCGTCTCTTAATTATACCATCGTAATAGAAGGAAGAGCGGACGGAGTTATAACGGAGGATGAGGGGATTACCATAGATGAAATCAAGGGGACATACCGCAATTTTAAGTATCTTGATGAGCCGGTCAAGGTTCACAAGGCGCAGGCGATGGTGTACGCATACATAAAGAGCGTCAAGGATTCACTTGAAAGTATCCGTGTGATGATGACTTATGTTAACCTTGACACTGATGAGATAAAATATTTTACAGAGACCATCTCGTTTGCAGAGCTTGAGAAATGGTTCATGGGTGTGCTTGACAGCTTCAGAAGATGGAGCGATTTTCTCTATGAGAGCGGGAAAAGGAGAAAGGAATCGCTTCACGGAATGGATTTTCCGTTTCCGTACCGTGATGGGCAGAGGGATATAGCTGTCAGTGTCTACAGAATTATACGCATGCAGAAAAAACTTTTCATTCAGGCACCTACAGGAGTGGGAAAGACCATGTCCACGGTCTTTCCGGCGGTTAAAGCCATAGGTGAGGGGCTGGGTGACAAGCTGTTTTATCTAACTGCAAAGACCATAACGCGCACTGTGGCAGAGGAGGCTTTTTCAATACTGCGCTCTAAGGGCGCGTATTTCAGGACAGTGACGATAACAGCTAAGGAAAAGATATGTATGTGCGGCAAGTCGGAGTGTAATCCGCTTGCGTGTCCGTATGCCAAGGGACATTTTGACAGGGTGAATGAAGCCGTGTATGACATGGTGACACATGAGGACGTGATAGACCGTGCTGTGATTGAGGACTATGCGAACAAGTACACGGTATGCCCTTTTGAGATGTCACTTGATGCGACCTACTGGGTTGACGGAATTATATGTGATTACAACTATGTGTTTGACCCGGATGTATATTTAAAGAGGTATTTTTCCGATGGCTCATCGGGGGATTATATTTTTCTGATAGATGAGGCGCATAATCTTGTCGACAGGGCAAGGGATATGTACAGCGCAAGCCTCTGCAAGGAAGCTTTTCTTAAGGTCATAAGGCTTGTGGAGAAGGTGGATAAGCGCCTTGCTTCGGCACTTGCAAGGTGCAACAAGAATTTCCTTGAGCTGAAAAAAATATGCGATGATGTGATTGTTCTTGACAGTATCGGTGCGGTGACGATGGCGCTTAATTCACTTTTTGAGGAGTTCACAAGATTTTTTGAGGAGAAGCCTGAGTTTGAGTACAGTGAGGAGGCATCGGAGCTTTTCTTTGAGGTGCGGCATTTCCTCAATATGTACGACCTGATACAGGATAACTATGTGATTTACGGTGAGCACACGGATGACGGCTTTATGGTAAAGCTGTTCTGCGTGAATCCTTCGCCGTGCCTTGCCGGGCGGCTTGAAAAGGGCAAGGCGGCGGTGTTCTTTTCGGCGACACTGCTCCCTGTGACGTACTATAAGGAGCTTTTAAGCCAAAAGGATGATTACGCCATATATATCAAGTCTCCATTTGATTCAGGCAACAGGCTGCTGGCGGTCGGGTACGATGTGACGAGCAGATACACAAGGCGCAATGAGACGGAATTTCTCAAGATAAAGAGCTATATTGCCGACATTACTGCGCAGAAAAAAGGAAACTATATGGTGTTTTTTCCATCCTATGGGTATATGGACAGCGTGTATAAGCTCTACAGCGAGGAGGAACGGAGAAACATAATCGTGCAGAACCGAGGTATGACTGAGGCTGAGAGGGAGCAGTTCCTTGACAGATTCCGGGGAGCGGCGGCATCGGTGACAGGGGAAAAATCAGTGACAGAGAATACGGATTGGGGTGAGGCGGTCTTAGTAGATGATTGTGCAATCCGCAAAGAAAATAATAGCGAAGAAACGTCAGAAAGAGATTGTGTCGGCTTCTGCGTCACAGGCGGTGTCTTTTCGGAGGGTATTGACCTGAAAAATGAGAGTCTTATCGGCTGCATTATAGTGGGAACCGGTATTCCGCAGATATGTACGGAACGCAGACTTTTAAAGGACTATTATGACGAAAAGGATGGCAACGGCTACAATTATGCGTACACCTATCCGGGGATGAACAAGGTTCTGCAGGCAGCAGGGCGCGTCATAAGAACGATGGACGATGTGGGGGTCATAGTGCTTCTTGATGAGCGCTTTGCAAGGAGTGAGTATGTGAGGCTGTTTCCGGCGGAGTGGGCGGACTATAAGCTGTGTAATCTTAAGGAAGTGCCGAGGCTGGTGGCGGAGTTCTGGGATGGGCATAGTTAATATAGTAATATTTGGAATAAAAGGTCTTTATATTTTGAGCGGATTGCTTTATAATGATTAGGATTATGTAAAAGTGCGTTTTACAGGGTGTGTTATCAGCGTACCCGAAAATGCATTGGAATGAGGATTTATATGATAGAAGAAGTAGTAACTGTGGCGATGCCGGTGAGTGAGAAGATTGTTATCCGCAAGAACAGGATAATGTCGGAAAATCTTGACAACAGGGCTAAGAGACTGTCAATCGTGACCGGAATACATGGTGATGAGCTTGACGGACAGTATATATGCTATGAGCTTAACCGCAGAATCAATGAACATATAGAACTGCTTGACGGCATTGTGGATATATATCCGGCCGTCAATCCGCTTGGAATAGAGAGCTGTACGCGCGGTATGCCGATGTTCGACCTTGATATGAACCGTGTGTTTCCGGGAATTGAGAACGGTGCGACGGCGGAATATCTTGCGTCTAAGATTGTGAATGATATTATAGGAAGCGACATGTGCGTTGACCTGCATTCATCGAATATATTTATAAAGGAGACACCGCAGGTGCGCGTGTTCGACCAGTTTAAGAATAAGCTTATGCCGTATGCTTACCTTCTCAATGCTGATTTTATCTGGGAATATAAGATAAATACGGTGCTTGAGGCGACGCTTGCCAACAGTCTTAATCATCTTGGCGTTCCTACCCTCGTGATAGAGATGGGAGTCGGAAACAGGATTGAGAAGTCCTATGGTGACCAGATTATCGAAGGTATATTCAATCTCATGTGTGAGCTTGGTATGTGGAAGGGGAAAAAGACACCTGTAAAGAAGCCGATGATATCAACGGAGGGTGAGATTACAGTGATACATGCCAAGGTTACGGGATTGTTCGTGCCGGCGGATGGTGCCATGATGAAGTATGTACAGTTTGGAGAGCATATAGGTGACATAGTCGAACCGCTTACGGGAAGACTGTTACACCGGGTTGAGGCTCCGTGTGAGGGAAGAATATTTACGTTCCGAGAGTACCCTGTGGTATATGAGGGAGCTATCCTGTGCAGAATTTTTACAGGAGGTAAGCAGAATGGTTAAGAAGGAATTATATACACTTAAGGGCTATAACAGAGAAGATTTCAATATAACAGGCTACAGCTTCGGAAGTGGGGAGAAGGCTGCCTGTATAGTCGGTGCGATAAGAGGAAATGAGTATCAGCAGATGTATATCTGCTCCCAGCTTATCAGGGTCTTAGGTGAGCTTGAGGAAAGAGGACAGATAACTGCCAACAATGAGATTCTGGTTGTACCATGTCTCAACCATTATTCCGTCAATGTCCAGAAGCGCTTCTGGGCGATGGACAATTCGGATATCAACAGAAGATTTCCCGGAATACACGGAGGAGATACGACACAGAATATTGCCGCTGAGTTCTTTGAAAAGGTTAAGGGCTACAGCTATGGAATACAGTTTACAAGCTTTTATATGCAGGGAGATTTCATCCCGCATGTGCGCATGATGGAGACAGGGCATCAGAGCCCGAGTCTTGCCAATCTGTTCGGGCTTCCGTATGTGGTCATAAGAAAGCCGAAGCCGCTTGACACCACCACGCTTAATTACAACTGGCAGATGTGTGGGACATGTGCATTTTCGATATATACGAATTGTAGTGATTATATAGATGATGTTTCCGCAAGACAGGCAGTGGCAAGTGTACTTCGCTTCTTGACGAGAATGGGTATTATAAAGTATTATAACCATAGCGGATTTATTGCGCATGTACTTGACGAGGATGAGCTTATGGCTGTCAAGACCAACACGGCCGGGCTGTATCGTAGATTAAAGAGTCCAAGTGACCCTGTATATAGAGGAGATATCATAGGTGAGGTTATAGACCCTTATGAGGGGGAAGTGATTAATCAGGTCATTTCACCGACGGAGGGGATTATATTTTTTGCACATACAGCACCTACGGTTATGGAGAACAATGTTGTCTACAGGATTATCCGCAGACTTCATGAGTAATAAATAACGCACAAAAATATGTCATGGGACATGAACATGGAGGAAAAAATGAGCAAGGTTAGACGAGTTTATTCTGAGAAGATGCCTGCATTCGCTGTCAAGGCAAAGGAGCTAAGTGATGAGATTTCCAATTATCTTAACATCAACACGGTTAAGAATGTACGTGTACTTATCCGCTACGATATTGAGAATATCTCAGATGAGGTGTATAAGGATGCATTGGTTACTGTCTTTTCTGAGCCGCCTGTAGATTATGTTTATGAGGAGGATTTTGGAAAGAAGGCAGGCGAGAAGGTGTTCGCTGTTGAATTTCTCCCGGGACAGTTCGACCAGAGAGCCGATTCTGCCGTACAGTGTGTGAAGCTTCTCAAGGAGGACGAGGAGCCTGTTATAAGAACAGCCACCGTATATGTCATTGATGGAGACGTTACGGATGATGAGCTTGCACGCATAAAGAGCTTCTGTATCAACCCGGTTGATTCAAGAGAGGCTGATATGGCTAAGCCGGAGACACTTGTCACTGTTTTTGCTGAGCCGGCGGACGTAAAGATATTTGATGGCTTTAAGGATATGGATGATGACAAGCTGTCAGAGCTTTACAAGTCACTTGGTCTTGCCATGACATTTAAAGATTTTAAGCATATACAGAATTATTTCAAAAATGAGGAGAAGCGTGATCCATCCATGACGGAAATCCGTGTTCTCGATACATACTGGTCTGACCATTGCCGTCATACTACATTCTCCACGGAGCTTAAGAATGTAAGCTTCGGCGATGGAGATTACAAGAAGCCAATTGTTGATACCTACAATCGTTACCTTGCTGACAGAGAGGTTATCTTCAAGGGCAGAGATGACAAGTTCGTATGTCTTATGGATATTGCACTTCTTGCGATGCGCAAGTTAAAGAAGGAGGGCAGGCTTGAGGATATGGAAGTATCCGATGAGATAAATGCGTGCAGCATCGTGGTTCCTGTCACAATAGACGGAGTAACAGAGGAGTGGCTTGTCAACTTTAAGAATGAGACACATAACCATCCTACAGAGATAGAGCCGTTCGGTGGTGCTGCAACCTGTCTTGGCGGTGCAATCCGTGACCCGCTCTCAGGTAGAACCTATGTATATCAGGCTATGAGGGTTACAGGTGCGGGAGATCCTACCGTCCCTGTAAGTGAGACCATGAAGGGAAAGCTTCCGCAGAAGAAGCTTGTGCGTGGTGCAGCTAACGGCTACAGCTCCTACGGTAACCAGATTGGTCTTGCAACAGGCTATGTAAAGGAGATTTATCATCCTAATTATGTTGCAAAGAGAATGGAAATCGGTGCAGTTATGGGTGCCGCACCGAGAAAGAATGTCATCCGTGAGACATCGGATCCGGGCGATATCATCATTCTTCTCGGCGGAAGAACAGGACGTGACGGCTGTGGCGGTGCTACAGGCTCATCCAAGGTTCACACAGAGGCTTCCATTGAGACCTGCGGAGCTGAGGTCCAGAAGGGTAATGCACCTACAGAGCGTAAGATTCAGAGATTATTCAGAAGAAGCGAAGTAAGCCTTCTTATTAAGAAATGTAATGACTTTGGTGCAGGCGGTGTCTCTGTTGCAATCGGTGAGCTTGCCGATGGTCTTAACATCAACCTTGACAAGGTTCCGAAAAAGTATGCAGGTCTTGACGGAACTGAGATAGCAATTTCTGAGTCACAGGAGAGAATGGCTGTTGTTGTAGACAGGAAGGATGTAGATAAGATGCTTGCTTATGCGGCAGAGGAGAATCTTGAAGCTGTTCCTGTCGCTGAGGTTACACCTGAGAAGAGACTTGTCATGTACTGGAGAGGAAAGAAGATTGTTGATATCAGCAGAGCTTTCCTTGATACTAACGGTGCTCATCAGGAGACAGATGTACATGTAAATATCCCATCCAGGGACGGAAGCTGCTTTAACGCGCCTGTTGTGGAGGAGGTACGTGCTAAGTGGCTTGAGACTCTTGCAGACCTCAATGTATGTTCACAGAAGGGTCTTGTCGAGATGTTCGACGGCTCAATCGGTGCAGGCTCGGTATTCATGCCTTACGGCGGTAAGTATCAGCTTACAGAGGTTCAGACTATGGTTGCGAAGCTTCCTGTTCTTAAGGGTAAGACCGATACAGTTACAATGATGAGCTACGGCTTCGACCCATATCTCTCATCATGGAGTGCTTATCATGGAGCGGTATATGCAGTGCTTGAGTCTGTTGCGAAGATTGTCTGCGCAGGCGGTGATTTCTCCAAGGTAAGATTTACCTTCCAGGAGTACTTCAGAAGAATGACAGAGGATGCCTCACGCTGGGGTGAGCCTTTCAAGGCACTTCTCGGTGCTTATGATGCACAGCTTGGCTTCGGTCTTCCGTCAATCGGAGGAAAGGACAGTATGTCCGGAACCTTTAACGATATGGATGTTCCTAACACACTTGTATCGTTTGCGGTTGACGTTGCCAGGACACAGGATGTCATCACACCTGAGTTTAAGAAGGCAGGAAACAAGGTCGTTCTCTACACAATCAGGACGGATGAGTATGACCTTCCGGATTATGAGGCAGTTAAGAAGTTATATTCGGATATAAGCAAGGATATTGCAGACGGTGTTATCGTATCAGCATATACACTTGATGCCAAGGGAATCGCAGCGGCAGTCAGCAAGATGGCATTCGGTAACAAGCTTGGTGTTAAGCTTGATGCTTCAGCGGTCAGCGCCGATAAGCTTTTCGCTCCGATGTACGGCTGTATCGTAGCGGAAGTCGCAGCGGACAAGAACGGTGTTGCAGACGGCACTGTAATCGGTGAGGTTACGGACAAGGCTGCATTTGAGTACGCCGATGTAAAGATTGGTGTTGAGGAAGCACTTGCTTCATGGAAGGCTACACTTGAGAAGGTATTCCCTACAGTTGCCGTAAAGGGTGGCAAGGAGCTTGACACACCTGTATACAGCACAGATAAGGTATATGTATGCAGGAATAAGGTTGCCAGACCTACAGTGTTCATCCCTGTATTCCCGGGAACCAACTGTGAGTATGACAGCACCAAGGCATTCGAGCGCGCAGGTGCAGACGTGGTAACTAAGGTATTCAAGAACCTTTCAGCCGAGGATATCCGTGATTCGGCACATGAGTTCGCTGATGAGATTAAGAAAGCACAGATTATCATGTTCCCTGGCGGCTTCAGCGCAGGTGATGAGCCGGACGGTTCGGCTAAGTTCTTTGCGACAGCCTTCAGAAATGCGGCGATTACAGAGGAAATCAACAAGCTTATAAATGAGAGAGACGGTCTTGTGCTCGGTATATGTAACGGTTTCCAGGCTCTCATAAAGCTCGGTCTTGTACCTTACGGTGAAATCAGAATGCAGACACCTGATTCACCTACACTTACCATGAACACAATCGGACGCCACGTATCTAAGATGGTTTATACAAAGGTTGTCACCAATAAGTCCCCATGGCTTGCAGGAGCACAGCTTGGCGGAGTATACTGTAACCCTGCTTCACACGGTGAGGGCCGTTTCGTAGCCAATGATGAGTGGCTTAAGAAGCTCTTTGAGAACGGACAGGTTGCAACACAGTATGTCGATGTGAACACAGGAATACCTACAATGGATGAGGAGTGGAATCCTAACGGTTCATACATGGCAATTGAGGGTATCACAAGCCCTGACGGAAGAATCCTTGGTAAGATGGCTCACTCTGAGCGCCGCGGCGATTCGGTGGCTATCAACATCTACGGAGAGCAGGATATGAAGATATTCGAGTCCGGCGTGAAGTACTTCCTGTAATGTCCTGCACTGTTGGTGCCGGTCACCGACAGGTGCGGATATAGTTATAGTATTAAAAAATAGTTATATAATTGAGTGTAAGGTCAGAACCTGCATAGCAACATCAGCCGCCAAAGCCACCTGTAATTTATATCCGGTGGCGGAGGTGACAGGTGCTGCTAAGCGTGTTTTGGCGATTATGTATGCTGCCTGTGGACAGCAGCATTGGAGATTGAGATCAGTATGAAAAAAAGTGTTAAAAAAGAGATATTCGGATATCTCAGGATAATCGTAGCCGGCGTTGTGATTGCCGTGCTCCTCAATAAATTTGTTATCATAAATGCGGACATTACGTCTGAGTCGATGAGCACCACCTTTGAGAAGGGCGATAAGCTTATCGGCTTCAGGCTTAGCTATATATTCTCCAAGCCGGAGAGAGGTGATGTGATCATATTTGAGTACCCGGATGACGGCGATAAGCTTCTCATCAAGAGAGTTATAGGACTTCCGGGTGAGATGGTCATAATAAAGGATGGACTTGTGTATATCAACGGCAGTGAGGTGCCGCTTGAGGAGCCTTACGCCCATGGCGTGAGCAGGCAGGATTTCGGACCTTATCTCATTCCGGCGGACTGCTATTTCGTGCTTGGGGACAACAGGGATAACTCTAAGGATTCAAGATACTGGAAGAATACCTACGTCACGAAGAAGCAGATAATTGCCAAGGCATTGTTCAGATATAATAATGGATTTAAGATTATAGAATAGCTTATACTTTTTGTTTAGACCTGACACGTTTTACGTTACAGGTCTTTTGTTTTTTTAAGTTCCTTTCAGGGCAATATATCATGCCAAATCAGCTTTCGTGTCAAAAGTATCCCGTTCATGACGGGAGCATTGCTTTTTGCCACTCATCGGATATAATTTTATTAACGAATAGATATGGTGATGTTGGGGTCAAAACATGCCAACTTAATGTACGAATGTATAACGTATTATATTTATGCATATCAGCTCCGTTGTACGAAGCAAGATGTTCTAAGAACATCTAAGCTTCTTCCAAGAGTCGTGATATGCATAAATATAATACGTTATACATGCTAAGTTTATAGCACATGTTTTGACCCGAACCATAGATATGCATATAACAAGAAAGGAATGAGTAGAAATGAAAATATATAATAAAAATAAGAAGATGTATATGCTGCTTTTTTTTGCAATGATAGTCGTGCTGCTCGTATTTAAGATAATATATATCAGGCGTGAATATATTTATTTGAATACGGATTATAGTGTTTACGTTGTTATGTTTATGCCTTTTGCAATTTACTATGCACTAAAATATGTGGACAATATAACAAGTGCGACTGCATTGAATTGGCTCTGTACAGTTCCTATGAGTATGTATCTTTATCAGAGCGTGTATCTTCGTTTCAAACAATTTGATATGTTGGTTGTATATTCTTTAATGGGAATTTTTATAAATTTAATTGTATTTAAAAAGGTTAAATTGAAAGAATTTATATTGGCGGTATCTGGATATATAATGTTGAATATATTGACGCTTGCCGGGGCAGTACGGGAATTGGTTAATGCTGTTAACGGAAGGAATTATGAGCAGTGCTTGGTTATGAATATTATAAAGAATGCCAAATGTTTTAAAGCCTCGGCTGACTCGCAACAATACCTTGATGCCCTGCTTTATTTACCCGGCAAAAATTTGCGGCAGTATTTTATTGCAGAAAAGATAACACAATATGGGCTTTTGAATGTACTCTTTGTTTTTATTTTGATTGTCGGGGTATTGGCAGTTCTGTTATATAAAAATTATAAAAGAAATAACGAGGTATCTTTGATAGCCACGGCAATAATGATTATACAAAGTGTATGTTTTTTATTTGTTAACTTGGGCATTTTAAGAGGCTCTGTTTATGAGACTCCGTTTTTCAAAGAAAATACAGTCTATTCTGTCTGTCAGTTATTACTGTTGGGAGCTGCACTGGACATTAAAGGAAGCACTTTGAACATTGCGAAGAAAAGAATATGATTGTATGGTGTAAAAGGGATGTATACCGGAATGAAAAATGACATGATGTTAAGTATTTTGGTTTGTGACGATGACAAATATTTTTTTGAGATATTAAGAGACTATTTATGCAAAAATATGTATTTTAATAAGTCTGATTTTCTGTATTCCGGCAATAAAGAAGATATGCTTAAAACGTATAGGAAGGTAAAACCGGATCTTGTATTTATGGATATTGAAGTTGGCGAAGATATTGGATTTGATATAATAAGGGAGCTGCTTAAAGAGGGATATTCACCACAGGTTGTTTATATAACCAATTATGATTATTATGTTTTTGATGCTTTTGTTGGTCAGCCGTTAGGTTTTGTAAGAAAACAGAGTTTAGAAACCGACTTGGAAACTGTTTTACGGGAAGTTAACAGGGTGTTGGAGAAAAAGCTAAAAGTAATTGAAATTACAAGCGGAACAACTAAGTATACTTTAAAATTAAGTGAAATAATTGCCTTTGAAATATTTGTTCATGATATGACAGTGTATTATTATGACGATACGGAACTTACAGTGAGGTATACGCTGAAAAAGATAGAAAATGAATTGAATAAGTATGATTTTATAAAGATAAGCAGAAATACGTTAATAAATCTTAATTATATAAAGGATATGTCAAAAGATATGATTGTCATGAAGAATGGCAGAAGGTTTTACATATCATCAAGAAATGTGACAGAGGTAAAAAACAGATTTAAGAAATTTAATGAGGAAAGACATGATTAAGAAATACTTAAATATATTATTTTATATGTTTTCATTTATATTTATATATTATCTGCTTGTTTCCGGTACAAATTATGAGATTTTACCCAGTTTATTGGTTGTTGTAATTATCTTTATAGACATTGCAATGTATATTGCTGATGAATATGAAAGCAGTATTATAACAGAAAAACAAAAAGCAGCAGTATATTTAAAAGATTTGGAAAATCAAAGGGAGAATGTTGAAGCAATAGAGCAAAGAAACTTAGAAACAGAAAGACGAAATCATGATTTAAAAAAGAATGTAAGACTTATCAAGGACTTAATAGAAAATAACCGGTACGATGAAGCCAGGGAATATGTATGTAAACTGGAAGAAAAATGCAGCACATATTTTTCGTATCGGTTATATTCTAAGCATTCCGTGATAAACTCTCTTTTGAATTCCAAGCTTGAGTTCTGTCAATCAAATGGTGTTGATGTAAAATGTTTTGTCTGTGGAAAAATAGATGGCGTTGATGATGTTGAATTATATTGTCTGTTGGTAAATTTATTGGATAATGCGATTGCGGCGGCAATGTTGAGTGAGAAACCTTATATAAGTATATTTCTTAACTGTTCCGATACTGAGATTTACGGAGAGTTTATTAATACCATAAAGATGACAGATTGTTCCGGCTTTGAAGATTTGGTACCTGAAAATAATAAAGACGGACATGGATATGGTTTGCTGAATATACATGAAATAGTCAAAAATAATAACGGCAAGATTGATTTTTTACTGCTTGATTCTGATAAGGTAAAAGTTACCTTCAGGATAAAGAAATTGATGACAAAAAGCAGACGAATATGACAGGATTGTTGAAAAATCATTTTTTGGAACTATATTGAAACAAAATATTACCTGTATATTATGTTGCTAAAGATGATACATTGTGATAACATATTGAATATAGTTAACGATGGGCAGGAAGCGGATTGAGAATATCATTGACATATGATATATGATATATCATATATGGAGGGCATGTGGTTATGGGATATAATACTGTAAGTATAGGTAATCAGGGTTTTGATGATATAAGGGAAAATAAATATTTTTATATCGACAAGACAGGCCTGATAAAGGAGTGGTGGAGTTCCGGCGATGCTGTTACGCTGATAACCCGCCCGCGCCGTTTCGGAAAGACGCTCAATATGAGCATGCTCAACTGTTTCTTTTCAAATCAGTATGCCAATCGCGGTGATTTATTTGAGGGGTTATCTGTGTGGGAGGATGAGAAGTACAGGCAGTTACAGGGGACGTATCCTGTGATATTTTTGAGCTTTGCGGATGTGAAGCAGAATGATTTACAAGGAGCATTGTGGAAAATTAAGAAGATAATATTTAACATCTATCAGCAGTATGCATGGCTTGGTTCCTGGGAAGGTCTTATGGCAGTGGAGCGTGAACAGTTTGTGGGAATAACGCCTGATATGGAGGACACAGCTGCACAGAGTGCAATTCAGGATTTGTGCAGTTATCTGAGCAGATATTATAAGAAAAAGGTGATTGTGATACTGGATGAATACGACACTCCCATGCAGGAAGCGTACATTCATGGCTACTGGGATAAGTTTATGGCATTTATGAGAAGTCTTTTCAATGCAACCTTCAAGACGAACCCATACCTTGAGCGCGCCGTGATGACAGGCATAACAAGGGTTTCCAAGGAATCAATATTTTCAGACCTTAACAATCTTGCGGTTGTGACAACGACCTCCGACAGGTACAGCACAGCCTTCGGTTTTACACAGGAGGAGGTCTTTAAGTCACTTGATGATATGGGGCTTGGAGAGCGCAGGGACGATGTGAAGAGGTGGTATGACGGGTTTGTTTTCGGGGAGCACAGGGACATATATAACCCATGGTCAATCACCAACTTCCTGAAAGAGAAGAAATTAAGACCATACTGGGCATCGACAAGCTCCAATGGTCTTGTGAGCCGGCTCATACAGACAGCGCCGCCGGATATCAAGCAGATGATGGAGGACCTGATAAGCGGCAGAGAGATAGTTGTGAACTTTGATGAGCAGATAGTGTTCAGCCAACTGGGGAAAAATAAGAATGCTATATGGAGCCTTCTTATGGCAAGCGGCTACTTAAAGCCCGATAAGGTTGAGTATAAGGGTGAGCTGTTGGAGCCTTGGTACCATCTGTCGATAACCAATCTTGAGACGGTGAGCATGTTCTCCAATATGTTCAAGGGGTGGTTTGACAGTGACAGCTCCAACTATAGCGAATTTGTGCAGGCACTGCTTAAGGGCAGGCTGCGCGAAATGAACATATACATGAATGACATTGCGTTGTCAACATTCAGTTATTTTGACGTGGGGACACAGCCGTCGGAGAGGACACAGCCGGAGCGCTTCTTTCATGGCTTTGTGCTGGGACTGCTGGTTGAACTGCGCGACATATATGAGATAAAATCCAACCGTGAGAGCGGATACGGAAGATATGATGTCATGCTTGTGCCGAAGAGTGATGACAGAAAATACAATGCAATTATACTGGAATTCAAAGTGTATGATTCCTATGATGAAAGCACACTTGAGGACACTGCACAGTCTGCACTCAGGCAGATAGAGGAGAAGAACTATGACGCGGAGCTTATAGCAAGAGGCATAGAAAAGGACAGAATTAGGCACTATGGATTCGCATTCGAAGGGAAAAAGGTGCTGATAGCGGAATAGTAAGATATCGGTAACGGCTTTACACATGGCTGTATTAGAGAGCATGCGTGAAGCCGTTTTTTGCTGTCCGGGGGATGTCGGGGGAATCAGGTGTGAAGCCGCAAGTATTTCCGGTAAAATAAAGTAAAAAATATATTGACATTACAAAGAGGGTGTGTTAATATACCACTGTTGTGAAAATAAAGAAGAGTATCCGCTCTCACCTCAGCACATATATGTGACTCGGGTTAATATTCCAAGCTTTGACGGGCTGCTGACTGGTGTGCCCTTAAGCGTTGAGTATGCGGATGGTTTTCTATCTGCATTTTTTTTGCGAAAATATGATGGAGGTGCACTACAATTAGCGACTTAATGATTAACGAACAGATCAGAGACAGAGAAGTACGTCTGATTGGTGAAAATGGCGAACTTATTGGCATCATGTCTGCCAAGGAAGCGTATAAGCTGGCTCAGGAGGCAGAGCTTGATCTTGTGAAGATAGCTCCTACAGCTAAGCCGCCGGTATGTAAGATTATCGATTACGGCAAGTACAAGTATGAGCTTGCAAGAAAAGAAAAGGAAGCCAAGAAGAAGCAGAAGGTTATCGAGATTAAGGAGGTTCGCTTATCTCCGAACATCGAGGACAATGATCTTAACACCAAGGTTAGTGCAGCCAAGAAGTTCTTAGAGAAGGGCAATAAGGTTAAGGTAACCTTAAGGTTCAGAGGTCGTGAGATGGCTCATATGGCGAGCAGCAAGCATATTCTTGATGACTTCGCTAAGATGCTTGAGGAAGTAGCAGTTGTTGAGAAACCCGCCAAGGTAGAAGGCAGAAGCATGACACTGGTTTTAGCACAGAAGCGCTAGAATACAATATTTAAGGAGGATTTACATCATGCCAAAAATAAAGACAAGTAGGGCAGCAGCAAAGCGTTTTAAGAAGACAGGTTCAGGACAGTTAAAGAGAATGAAGGCTTACAAGAGCCATATCCTTACTAAGAAGAGCACAAAGAGAAAGAGAAATCTCAGAAAGGCTACTTTAGTTGACCATACAAATCTTAAGGCAATGAAGAAGATTTTACCATACCTCTAAGATAGAGTCGAATCGGGTAGAATTTTATAAGATATGCGGTGCATTGCCGAGATTATCGGTACGTGCTCAGAATAGAAATTTAGGAGGAATAATTCAAAATGGCAAGAATTAAAGGCGGATTAAACGCAAAGAAGAAGCACAATAGAGTATTAAAGTTAGCTAAGGGTTACAGAGGAGCAAGATCTAAGCAGTACAGAGTTGCTAAGCAGTCTGTTATGAGAGCTCTTACAACAGCTTACGCAGGAAGAAAGCAGAAGAAGAGACAGTTCAGACAGTTATGGATTGCCAGAATCAATGCTGCAGCAAGAATGAACGGACTTTCATACAGCAAGTTCATGTTCGGTCTTAAGAACGCAGGCGCTACAATGAACAGAAAGATGTTAGCTGAGTTAGCTGTTAACGATGCTGCTGCTTTCACACAGTTAGCAGAGGTTGCTAAGGCTAACCTTAAGTAATTGTCCATAATTACATGATTTTATAAGACAGTCTTGGGAACATATATGTTTCTGAGGCTGTTTTTGCTATATGACGCAGGGGTCAGGCATAATATTTTAAATTTTGTAAAAAAAATACACATTTTATAAAATTCCCTATTGCAAAATCCGGAGGATGGATGTATAATTGATTTCAGTTAAGGGAACAGCTTAACAGGTATTCCTCGATAGCTCAATGGTAGAGCACACGGCTGTTAACCGTGGGGTTGTAGGTTCGAGCCCTACTCGGGGAGCTTATTTTGGAGCAGGATATGTTATGTATCCTGCTTTTTTGAATTATATTATGCTTTTGATAAATTCATAGAGGTTTATATATGATGTTGGGGTCAAAACATGTGCTATAAACTTAGCATGTATAACGTATTATACTTATGCATATCACGACTTTTGGAAGAAGCTTAGATGTTCTTGGAACACCTTGCTTCGTACAACGGAGCTGATATGCATAAATATAATACGTTATACACTTGTAAATTAAGTTGGCATGTTTTGACCCCAACATCTTATATATTACCTTAGTTTAAATAAAAATTTTATTTCTGCACAATATGTCATTAAATAGAAAGCCCGCCGTTAAGGCGGGCTTTCTATTGTTACTTTCTAATGTTATTCTAATGTTAATTGCATAGAATTGTTAATGCAGTACAAGATTTACATTTGCAGGAAATTCTTGTAATCAACAAGCTCCTTAGGAACAGGAAGATTTTTTCGCTCCAGCTGCGAGATGACAAGATCAATGTGCTTTAACTTCGTCATGAACGCCTTGTTGCCGCCGGAAAACAGCTCCTTGACCATAGGGTTATCCGACAGCCGGTCACGGAATTCCTTTGAAAATGGGCAGTAGGTAAAGAGTATATGCCGCGCAATTTTATTTAATCTGAAGGAGCCGAGAGACTCATAAATCATCCATGTCTCATAGTCGTGCACGAATACCTCGCGATAATTGTTACGGCAGGAAGTGAGAGTAGACTTGATTTTTGCCTTGGCAGCTTCCGGCAAATCGCGGTTCTTTTTATAAAACTGGATATAGTCGCAGTATTCAGCCGTCAATGATGGCTCTGAAATGTTGTTCCAGTATACACCCTGCGAACGCTTGCACATTTCCCAACGGAAACGTCCTGTTACGCAGGTAAGAATGTTGGATACATTGATTGTAGGGAATATCGGAAGGATAAATCGTGCAGGTGTATCCTTTAATCTGCCCTCAATCTCCTGCCACATAAGACCTTCATTGCCCGCAACAGGCATAAGGATTACATTAGGGAGAACCTCAGACATAATAAATTCACGGTCAATCTCACTTTCCTTATTCTGATAAATAATCTCACGATAGAAGGCTGAGAAGTCCTTTCTTCGAATGGCATCTATTGAGGAGATTATCTTTTCGGCGGTGACAATTGAGGCACTGAAGCTTCTTGTGATTCCGTTTTCCGTGAGAACAGGGCAGAAATTGCTGCTTCTGCCGTGGACTACCCGGTTAGCGGATGTGAACATGTTCTCAATTTCGAAGCGGACCTTGGCATCATTGTCAGCAAGAGCAGCCTCAGCATCCTTGGCTGAAAGCTTTCCCATGCGCTTGCTTGTATTGATTGTCTCAGTGTAATCCATATCCATGGAGTTTTTGGACGGTTCCTTATCACCCCATAAAATCTCCCTTAACCATGAATAGATTGTATAGACGCCCTTTCCATTACAATCTTTTTCCACTATGAGAGATAATCTGTAAAGGTCAAGTGAGTTCTCTCTTGACAGAAGATTCTCGTCCATGTATCCGAAATTCAAAAACATGGATATAATAGGAGGTGTGGTAAGACTGTTGACAGCCTTGCAAAATACAAGATAATATATCTTGTAATACAGCTTGGAAATCTCGCGGCGGAGCTGCCTTGCTTCGTCTGAGGGTGATGTCTGCTGCTTCGGTATTCTGTAACTTTCCATAAGCTGAGTGAAGCGTTCAGCGTCTTCAGCCTCTATTTCGGAGTAAGCGAGAATACGCGGAAGTGATTTCTCAAGCTGGGACCATGCAAATTCTTCATCAAAATCATCACCTGTATCGGTTAATGCGGCAGGGGTATCCTCAATCGCCATGATAAAATCATCCTCCGGCTCCGGTTCAACATAGTCGACATTGATTTCCAGACGGTCTGCCATCTGTGAACAGGCATCATTGATGGTTGACAGGAAACGTACGCCATCGTAAATTGAGCCTATAGTAACCGGTAGACTGGCTTTGTAAAATTCGACCGCAGTCTTATTCGATATGGATGAGAGCGCGTTGAATTTGTCTAATTCCCAACGGGAAATACGGGAATCCGGGCGGTACTCTGCATCGACATCACGACATTTCATGGTCAGCTCAAGATATGTCTTGATTATATCGGAAATATGTCTGGACTGCATTATGGCAAATATACTGATATTGTCTGCCTGGTCATTCAGCACACGCGTTATGTCTGCGGAGGAAGAGACGGTGTATCTTTTCACCATGGTGTCCTCATCTGCGAAATAATTAAACACATACATTCCGTAATAACAGTCGGTTAAGCCGGCTGCTGAGCCGGGACCAAGATAATATGTACCATAGGTTGTCATGCACTTGATTCTGCCCTTGAGGATAATGTAGATTTCATCCACATCATTGCCACGGGTAGTGAGACGTTCACCGGCAGCATACGTCACAACACTGCCTGATATACTGTTATCCATATTTAATCCCCATTCTTAAAAATTATGTACAGTTTCCTGGGAGGTTGATATGGTTCGTAGAAGGTCATGTCTGATGTAGCGGATATGTTTTCTTTGAATAATACCAACTGTCTGAAAAAACTGCTGATTTATATAAAATAGTGTAGTATATTCTTGGTTCAATGTCAATAAAATTTACGTTGTCACAGTGACAGAATAGTGTATAATATAAATGTAAAGCGGTTGAAATGAAATAAAGAGTATGCCAAAGGAAATCAAAGGAAGGGAATGCACGATGATAATACATGATAAGAACAACTATATGGATATGATGTACAAGCTTTTAAATGCTCTTGGTTATAAAGATATGAAGAAAAATGCTGAGGATAGTATAGTCAGCATGACAGGCAAGAAGGATGGAAAGACTTATGCGTTTGCATGCAGGTATGATATAGATGCAATAAATGGTTCCGTTATGGAGGAGTTCATAAACGCAGCGAAGAAGCCGGGTGTGGACGTGCTTGTGTTTATGACCAACAGCTCATTTTCCACATCTGCCAAGAAAGCCGGTGATGCAGCAGGTGTTGAATTATGGGATAGGAATTACATAGATAGAATGTCGATAGGCGTGGATGTTGAATATGAAAAGCCTGTAGTAAAGGAAAAGAGCCATCTTAAGCTGTACATTGCTATAGCAGCAGTTGTGGTTGTGGTTCTGATTGCAGCGCTTGCATTGTACTTTTTCCTTCCTATGCCTATGCCAAGGTAAACGGAGCACAGGTGGGACATGGGGTCAGGTACATGTGTCCCGCCTTTTGGGACACTGTACCTGACCCCGTGTCCCACCGGACACCCATGTCCCATCCCAGTGTCCCACTTCGCCAGCCGGTAATCTTATTTATCCAGCCGCATATCCGACTGTATGCGCTTCTTATATTTTTCAGGCTCCTTCGCCATCTTCGCCATAGCCTCAAATGCAAAAAGAACCATAGCCTCTTTACAGCATGAGGCGTCATTCTTGCCTGTGTCATGCAGAAGGTCATAGTTCGACAGCTGCCATACGAACAGGTCTACAATTGAATAGTTCTCAATAGTGTAGCTGCACAGCAGGTCATGATGATCTATATAGTAGAGCAGCTCCTCATAAATATTCTCATTTTCCATGACAAGTGACCAGAATGAGTTGAACCATTCGTCACTGTTTCCTACAAGGTCAGAAAGCTCCTTGACCGCTTCCATCAGTTTGATTTTTCTTGCATCGTAGATTATGTTTGCCATGATATGCCTCGATTCAGAAAATATAATAAATTAAATTATTAGGTCATTAAGCAGTAATGTTTTTATGCAATGATGATAGTACACAATGTGGAAAATTACAATATAGCAATCGCAGTGTATTGTTATTTGTACAAATAAAATACCACATATCCATAGGATGTGTGGTATGAAGCAATGCAGTCGAAGGGAGTTGAACCCTCATGGACGTAAGTCCACATGAACCTGAATCATGCGCGTGTGCCAATTTCGCCACGACTGCATATCGATATATAATTCTGAACAGATAAGCTCTGCTCAATGAAGCTTTTATATAATATCATCTATTGTGTGAATTTGTCAAGATGAATATGAGAAATGTTGTAAATAGTTTTGTATATTCTCCAGCATGGGATGGTAAAACTATAGTGCCTGTAGGGTTTATGTTATGCTTATTGTTATGGTTATTGTTATGATAGCTGGATGAGCAGCTATGGAGTGAAATTGTGTATTTTGTAGAAAAAGAATATTTTTTGAAAAAAATTGAAAAAATTTCAAAAAAGTACTTGCATTCTTTAAAAAGTTATGCTATTATACATCATGTCGCTGGAACACAGCGAAGCACATAATAAGCAGTCGTGGCGGAATTGGCATACGCGCTAGACTAAGGATCTAGTCCATATTGCTTGGGTGCGGGTTCAAGTCCCGCCGACTGCACTGAGTTAAGATCTTGAGATTTCTCAAGGTCTTTTTGCTTTATAAGATTTGCTGAGCGTATTAAATTCCATAATCAGATATGACTTTGGTGTTCATAGAATTATAACAATTGCACTTCTTGTATTTTATATTCGTCTGTTGTATAATTACTCTAATAACGCTGCGCGCAGGCGCAGAAATTAGGAGGTCGCAATGGGCGAATTTTTTTCAGAATGGATTGTAAAGAGAAAGACACCGCAGAACGTGAAGATAATACAGACACTTCTCGTTATTGTATGCGTGCTTTCGTGCGGACTGCTGCCAATTCCGTATGTAGGAATACTGGCGGTTGCTCTTATTATTTTCCTCAGTTATCTCTATTTTAAGAATAATGATGTTGAGTGGGAATATGCTCTTGTCGAGAAGACGATGTACATTGATAAGATTATGAAGAAGTCTAAGAGAAAGAGAATGGGTGAGTATGACCTTACAAAGACCGAGGTTATGGCTCCGGAGGGTTCTTCGTATATAAAGGAGTATGACAACAGGAATCTGAAGTGTACCGATTTTTCATCCCTTATCCCGGAGAACAAGAAGTATGTGCTTATCATCATGGATGGCAATGAGATGGTCAAGCTTGTACTTGAGCCGGATGAGAGAATGTTAAAGGAGCTGAGGGACATTATTCCGAGACAGTTACATATCGATTAATCGGAAGACCGCTCTAAGACATTGCATTTTGTGAAATTAAATGTTGTGTATGAAGTATAAGGAAATATGGAACTTTCAAAATAATGTTTTTGATTTTAAAAATGTCATGTTGACATTTGAAAGTGGATTTGCTACTATTGATAAAATTATACAAATTAAGAAAGCGAGGATAATGAAATGGGTAAGATTATTGGCGATGGCATTACTTTTGATGATGTGTTGCTGGTACCACAGTATTCGGAAGTTACACCGAATATGGTTGATTTATCAACTAACCTTACAAAGAAGATTAGACTTAATGTTCCTATTATGAGTGCCGGTATGGATACGGTTACCGAGCACAGAATGGCGATTGCGATGGCAAGACAGGGCGGAATCGGTATCATTCACAAGAATATGTCCATAGAGGCGCAGGCTGAGGAAGTTGATAAGGTTAAGCGCTCCGAGCACGGAGTTATCACTGACCCATTTTATTTATCACCTGAACATACACTCCGTGATGCGGATGAGCTTATGGCTAAGTTCCGTATCTCCGGTGTTCCTATTACAGAGGGAAGAAAGTTAGTTGGTATCATCACTAACCGTGACCTTAAGTTCGAGCAGGATTTTGACAAGAAGATTCGCGAGTGCATGACAAGCGAGGGTCTTGTAACAGCCAAGGAAGGAACTACTCTTGAGGAGGCTAAGCAGATTCTTGCCAAGGCTCGTAAGGAGAAGCTTCCTATTGTAGATGATGATTTCAATCTCAAGGGTCTTATCACAATCAAGGATATTGAGAAGCAGATTAAGTATCCTTTATCAGCTAAGGACGGGCAGGGAAGACTTCTCTGTGGAGCTGCAGTCGGTATCACCAAGAATATAATGGAGAGAGTTGACGCTCTTGTTGAAGCTAAGGTTGACTGTATAGTCATCGATTCAGCTCATGGTCATTCCAAGAACATCATCGATACACTTAAGATGGTTAAGGCTAAGTATCCTGAGCTTCAGGTTATCGCCGGCAACATTGCTACAGGTGCCGCTGCGAAGGCTCTCATTGAGGCAGGTGTCGATGCGGTTAAGGTTGGTATCGGACCAGGTTCTATCTGTACAACAAGAGTTGTTGCAGGTATCGGTGTTCCTCAGATATCAGCGGTTATGGATGTATATGAGGTTGCCAAGCAGTATGGTATTCCTGTTATCGCAGACGGCGGTATCAAGTTCTCGGGAGATATCACTAAGGCTATCGCAGCCGGAGCAGATGTATGTATGATGGGAAGCATGTTCGCAGGCTGTGACGAGGCTCCGGGAGACTTCGAGTTATTCCAGGGCCGTAAGTACAAGGTATACCGTGGCATGGGCTCTATCGCAGCCATGGAGAACGGAAGCAAGGACAGATACTTCCAGACAGACGCTAAGAAGCTTGTTCCGGAAGGCGTTGAGGGACGAGTTGCATATAAGGGACTTCTTGAGGATACAGTATTCCAGCTTATGGGCGGTCTTCGTTCGGGAATGGGTTACTGTGGTGCACCTACTATTCCATATCTCAAGGAGAACGGACAGTTCGTCAAGATATCTGCCGCTTCACTCAAGGAGAGCCATCCGCATGATATCCATATCACGAAGGAAGCTCCTAACTACAGCGTAGACCAGTAGGAGATATACTGAATATTTACAGTATGAATGAACTTCAAGGAGTACCTGAATGAAAAAAGGTATGTTGATTTTATCAGGAGTATTAGGGCTGTCATTGATAGCCCTGGTGCTCCTGATTATGGTATATATAGGAAAAAATGAAATTGCCCGGAATAATAGTGGAAGCGATGGAGCTGAACAGACGGCAGAGCGTAGGGATGAGCAGGAGAGCAGCACCAGAGCTGCAGTTACACTTGTGACGCTTCCGAAGGACATAGAGCTTCCGGATTGGGCTGTGGAGTTCAAGACAACGATAACGGAGGATTACCTTCCGGTAAATGAATACTCAAGACCCGGTAAGGAGCTTAAGAAGGTCAATGCGGTTGTAATTCATTACGTTGGCAATCCGGGGACAACGGCAGCGCAGAACAGAAGCTACTTTGAGAATATCATTGAGACGGGGGAAGCGTATGTCAGCAGCCATTTTATCGTCGGGCTTGAGGGTGAGATTATCCAGTGCGTTCCGCTTGACGAGATTTCCTATGCCTCCAATGAGCGCAACGATGACACTATAGCAGTCGAGTCATGCCATCCGGATGAGACAGGAGCATATAACAAGGCGACATACGAATCGCTTGTGAAGCTCACAGCGTATCTTTGTATACTCTATAATCTTAACCCGGATAAGGATGTCATAAGACATTATGATGTTACAGGTAAGGAATGTCCGAAGTATTTCGTTGACTATGAGAATGAATGGAATCTGTTCAAGGCGCAGGTCAAGAGACAGATGAGTGAGAAATAGACAGGGGGTTGGGACAGGGGTCAGGTCCGTGTCCCAGTTATGGGACACAGTGACCTGACCCCTGTCCCAACCCCTTGTCCTGTCCACCTAACCCTGCGTCAACAGCTCAGAAGAATCTGCTGACCTTACATGTATCATTAAGGCTTGTCACCATAGTATCTTCAAATTCATCTTTCTGTCCCTCCGGAATATCGCTGTGGCGTATCATGGCAAGGACTGTGTTTTTCCGGAACATCATGTAGTAGCCGAACACGTTGGTGTACACATGTGTGAATTCATCGTACTTTATGAACTTATGTACATCACATTCAGGGACATCAATCAGGATGCCGTTTTCCATCAGGCAGAATTCACATGGAGCCGATTCGGATGGGTCACGGTGCTTGAGGTGATACCGGATGCTTGAGTTGAACTGTGTTATCACGATTATCGGATAGAACAGGAATACTATGCAGAGTATCGCCCAGAAGGTATCCATCGTGCCTGTGGTAAGCCTGTATATGCCGCAGGATATGCTTGTCGCTATAAGTGCAATTAAAATCAAAGTCTCAAGCTTTTCCCGTATAAAGCGGTTCCAGTAGGTTATCTTTTTGTATTCTTTGCCGTCGGGCTTTTGTGTTGAAGTGAATCTGATTACTGTATTCATAGTATGCCTTTCCTTTTTTATAGCTAATGAAACAAGTATAATACATTGTATGGAGTGCGTCAAATATTTATTGAGAGATATAAGCGGAGAGCGGAGCCAAAGGAAAAATGAGCGTACAGAATGTATATAAAGTATGCGGGAATCTATATTGGCAATATGGATATGATGTTGGGGTCAAAACATGCCAACTTAATTTACGAGTGTATAACGTATTATATTTATGCATATCAGCTCCGTTGTACGAAGCAAGATGTTCTAAGAACTCTGATATAGGCTTTCTATACGTCCGCCAACGAAGCAGGCATACATCCTTGTATGCATTGCTTCTGAACGGCATCCGTGCCGGTTCTGGCTAGTGTGTGAACAGAGTTCTAAGAACATCTAAGCTTCTTCCAAAAGTTGTGATATGCATAAATATAATACGTTATACATGCTAAGTTTATAGCACATGTTTTGACCCCAACATCATGGATATAAGGTTGACTTACATGCGTTAAAGTGATATTTTATATGAGATGGACAAATGTAATGTAGAAACAATACTATTTGGAAGTTAGAGAAATATCTCCAACCTTCAGGGCAGAGTGAGCGGGCATGAATATAATACTTGTCTGCAATTCTCGACTGGCAGTATAGTCTGCGACCCGCATACAGCGGCTGATTGGGTGCGATTCCCATACCAACGGTACAGTCCGGATGAAAGAAGAAGGCGTGAGCCTTTAGGAGGATTATAATGAATAAGAAGTCTTTTCTCAGTGTTCGTGCACTGACTGTGACTGCCATGTTTACGGCGGTATCCTATGTTTTGTATCTTTTCGGATTCAAGCTTCCGATTGTTCCCAGTTTTTTGACAATGGATTTTTCAGAACTGCCTGCTGTCATCGCGGCACTTTCGATGGGACCGGTGGCGGGAGTTCTGGTATGCCTGCTAAAGAATCTGCTTCACCTTGCAATATCACATACAATGTGGGTGGGTGAGCTGTCGAACTTCATACTCGGAGCTGCGTTTGTGGTTCCTGTGGGGCTTATATATAAGAAGCATAAGACGAAGAAGGGTGCTGTCATAGCGCTTTTAAGCGGAGCCGTGATAATGTCATTGGTCGGGGTTGTGTCGAATTACTTTATAATTTATCCGCTCTATGACAAGCTTGCTTTTCCTATGGAGGTCATAATCGGAATGTACACGGCTATCCTGCCGGGCATAACATCGCTGCTTCCGGCACTTCTGGTATTCAACCTTCCTTTTACATTTGTCAAGGCGATGGTGAGCGTTGTGGTCACGCTGTTCATATATAAGCCGTTGTCACCTATCATAAAGGGAAATTATAAATAGTGAAAGGAATCCGGAATCAGTCCATCTTCCGGATTTCTTTTTTTCTTGCATTGAATATGGTTTTGGTGGTAAAATTATTTTAATAGTGTGCCTGGGAATTAGAGGTGAATCTGTGTGGGGAACGTCACAGAGACGAACGATAGGATATTTTGATATCCCGGGCAATGCGTCACAGAGATTATACGTTCCCGGAATGGAGACTTACATGAATTACAACAAAGAAGTTTATGAGCTGGTTATGGAACAGAAGCTTGATGATATCACTTCGGAGGGCTATCTGTTCAGACATAAGAAGTCGGGCGCAAGGATAGCCATGGTTTCTAATGATGATGAGAATAAGGTGTTCTGTATAGGCTTCAGGACACCGCCTGCGGACAGCACGGGAGTTCCTCATATTCTTGAGCATTCGGTACTCTGCGGTTCGGCAAAATACCCGGCAAAGGATCCGTTTGTTGAGCTTGTGAAGGGCTCGCTCAATACATTTTTGAATGCCATGACATTCCCGGATAAGACAATATATCCTATTGCAAGCTGCAATGATGTCGATTACAAGAACCTCACTGATGTATATATGGATGCGGTTTTCCATCCTAACATCTATACAAGGGAGCAGATTTTTAAGCAGGAGGGCTGGCACTATGAGCTTGCCGATGTGGATGCTCCACTTACCTACAACGGCGTTGTCTACAATGAGATGAAGGGTGCATTTTCATCACCTACACAGAGAGTATACCGCATGTGCCTCAATTCGCTCTATCCTGATACGCCTTACGCTACTGAGTCCGGCGGTGACCCACAGTTTATCCCGGATTTAAGCTATGAGCAGTTCGTGAACTTCCACAGAACTCTGTATCATCCTGCCAACAGCTATATATTCGTGTACGGTAACTGTGACATGGAGGAGAGACTTGAGTATTTTGACAGGGAATATCTTGGAAGCTATGATGAGATTAAGGTTGACTCTGAGATTCCGCACCAGAAGCCGTTTGACAGGACAGGAAGGGTTGAGGGAGTGTACTCCGTGACGGAGGATGAGGGTACGGACAATAAGACCTACCTTGCGTACAATGCCTCAATCGGAGAAGCAGGTGATGTGAAGCTATCACTTGCCTTTACAGTGCTTGAGTATGCTCTCTTTAACGCGCCGGGTGCTCCTGTACGTCAGGCTCTTATAGATGCCGGTATCGGTGAGGATGTGAGCGGTTCCTATGATAATTCCATCAGACAGCCTATGGTGACTATTATGGCAGCAAATACCAACCCGGATAAGGAGAAGGAATTTGTAAAGGTTATAAAGGAATCACTTGAAAAGCTTCTAAAAGAAGGAATCAATAAGGATACATTGAGAGCCGGAATTAACTACAATGAGTTCCGCTACAGGGAGGCTGATTTCGGAAGATGGCCTAAGGGACTTATGTACGGAATAGATATGCTCAGCAGCTGGCTGTATGATGACAACAAGCCGTTCCTCAACATGCAGCTGGGCGAGGCTTATGCTTTTCTTAAGGAGCAGGTAGAGTCAGATTATTTTGAGCAGCTTATAAAGAAATATCTTTTAGATAATGCACATTCATCGGTTGTTGTGTTAAAGCCGGAGGTCGGATACACGGCTAAGCTTGAGGCGGATACAGCTAAGAAGCTTGAGGAGTACAAAAAGACACTCACAAAGGAGCAGCTTCAGGCACTTGTGGATGACACAAGGGCACTCAAGGATTATCAGAGTGAGCCGTCAACAAAGGAGGAGCTTGAGAGCATTCCGCTTTTGAGGAGAGAGGACATCGGCAGGAAGGCAGCCACAATTTACAACACAGAGAAGAGCATTGAGGGCGTCAAGGTCATCCACCACAATATTAATACCAATGGTATAGGATATCTGAAGCTCAGCTTTAACATTGACAAGGTGGAGGATGAGCTGCTTCCTTATGTGGGACTTCTCACCAAGGTTTTAGGCTCCATAGGCACGGAAAAGCACAGCTTCGTTGAGCTGTCCAATGCTATGGACATCAGGACGGGCGGTATAAGCTTCGGCAGTGCAGGAACAACATTTGTTAAGCCGGCGCAGGGCTACCGCTATGCACTCAATGTCACAGGAAAAGCACTCTATGGTGACCTTGCAGCGCTCACAGAGCTTATGGATGAGATTATGAACCATACTGTGTATGACGATTACAAGCGTCTTAAAGAGATTATCGGCGAGACAAAGGCCGGTATGCAGATGAGAATGCAGGGCACAGGAAATGCAGTGGGAATAGCAGAGCTTACAGCACAGATAAAAGAGAGTGCCATGATAAGAAAGCAGACTACAGGAAGAGGCTTCTACAGCTTCCTTGATGACGCTTACAAGAACTTTGACGATAAGAAGGAGAGTCTTGCTGCGGGAATGAAGAAGGCTGCAGCTGAGATTTTTGCAAAGTGCAATCTCATCGTGTCATATACAGCTGATGACAAGGGGTATGAGCTTATGAGCGGGCTTATAAAGGAGCTTATAGATAAGCTCAGTGCAGAACAGCTTCCTGTTGCCAAAAGAGCACTCACACTTAAAAAGACAAGGCTTGCATTAAAGACCAGCGGACAGGTCAATTTCGTATGCCGTGTCGGTGATTATGATAAGGCAGGTATAGAATACAACGGAGCCATGAGAATACTTGCAAACATGATGAACAGTGATTACCTGTGGAACAATGTCCGCGTAAAGGGCGGAGCCTACGGCTGTGGAGCAGCGTTTGGAAGCTATTCAAGCTCACTTGGCGCATTCTCATCATACAGGGATCCGAACCTTGAAAAGACAAACGAAATATATGATAAGGCTCCGGAGTACGTTGAGAGCTTCAATGCAGACGAGCGCGAGATGACCAAGTATGTCATAGGAACAATATCAGACCTTGACCTTCCAAAGACTCCTTCGGTAAAGGGTTCGGATTCATTTGAGGCATATATCAGCGGACTTACAGAGCAGATGCTCCAGAAAGAAAGAGACGAAGTGTTAGATGCAACTGTGGAGGATATAAGGGCACTTTCAGGTATGGTGAAGGCTGTGCTTGATGACGGATACTTCTGCGTGGTCGGAAATGAGGATAAGATTAATGAGGCCAAGGACATGTTCGATGTGATTGAGCCTCTTGCGTAAGAGATAATGGAAATGAGGAAAAAATGGCAGAATTAAAGACAGGCTTCGTGGCGCTCATCGGGCGCCCGAATGTTGGAAAATCAACGCTTATGAACAGGCTTATAGGACAGAAGATTGCGATTACCTCCAATAAGCCGCAGACAACGAGAAACAGGATTCAGACAGTGTATACAGAGGAGAGAGGGCAGATTATCTTCCTCGATACACCGGGAATCCACAAGGCTAAGAACAAGCTGGGTGAATATATGGTCAATGCGGCAAAGCAGACCATGAACGATGTGGATGTTGTGCTGTGGCTTGTGGAGCCGACAACCTATATCGGCGCGGGGGAGCAGCAGATTGCCGCGAACTTAAAGAACTGTAAGAAGCCGGTTATCCTTGTAATAAACAAGGTCGATACAGTCAAGAAGGAAGAGATTCTTAAGTTCATCGATGCGTATAAGAACATTGTGAGATTCGATGAGATAGTTCCTGTATCTGCGCTTAAGGGGCAGAATACGGATGACCTCATTGATGCCATCTTCAAGTATCTTCCTTGTGGTCCGATGTATTATGATGAGGATACCGTTACCGACCAGCCTATGAAGCAGATTGCGGCAGAGCTTATAAGGGAGAAGGCATTAAGGTGCTTAAGCGATGAGATACCTCATGGAATAGCCGTGACCATAGAGCGCATGAGGGAGAGAACTGATGGAAGCAATATAATAGACATCGACGCGACAATCGTGTGTGAGAGAGACTCCCACAAGGGCATTATAATAGGAAAGGGCGGAGAAATGTTAAAGAAAATAGGCTCCGCCGCACGTTTCGAGATAGAGCGCATGATGGATATGCAGGTGAACCTTAAGCTCTGGGTCAAGGTCAAGAAGGAATGGCGTGATAATGACCTTCTTATGAAAAATTACGGCTATGATGAGAAGGCTCTGAAAAAATAATGGCTCCGGTAACCGGTTATTCAGACAGAAAATTCAACGTGGAATTATCTGAATCGGCAGATGCGGAGACATTGGGTTGAGGTGTTAGGATATGGCAGAATTGCTTGAGGTGACGGGCATGGTTATCGCAGCGGGTCCGATAGGGGAATATGACAAGAGAGTTGTTCTGCTCACGAAGGAGCTTGGAAAAATCAGTGCATTCGCAAGGGGAGCAAGAAAGCCGGGCAATGCGCTGATGGCGGCATGCGAGAGCTTTGCCTTCGGAACCTTTGCAATCTATCCGGGAAGAAGCTCATATACGGTCGAGAAGGCTGTGATAAAGAACTATTTCCGTGAGCTTGCGGCGGATTTCGACGGCGCCTGCTATGGCTATTATTTTCTTGAATTTGCCGATTATTTTGCAAGGGAGAATGAGGACGGAGGCGCCATGCTAAGCCTGTTGTACTATTCGCTTAGGGCACTTCTGGACAGCAGAATACCCGACAGGCTTGTAAGAGCCGTGTATGAGCTTAAGCAGCTTGTGATTAACGGTGAATATCCTGAATTTTTCTGCTGTACAGCCTGCGGTTCATCGGAAAAGCTTGAGGGCTTTTCAATCGAAGCGGATGGGGTTGTGTGCCATTCGTGTCTTGGGCACCGCGGTGTCATGCGTATATCTCCCGCAACGCTGTATACATTGCAGTATATAGTGGCGACACCGGTAGACAGACTGTACTCGTTTACCGTTAAGGACGATGTGCTTGCACAGCTTACAGAGGTTATGCACAGGTGTGTTGATACCTATGTCGATAAGAGGATGAAATCGCTTGATATGCTTGAAATGGTGGAAAAATAATTAAAAATATGCGGGAATCATGGAAAAACATACATAAATAACGGCTGTTTAGATTTTTCTGTGGATTATTAAAGAGTTTTTACCTTGCAATAATATAAAATGTGTTGTAAAATTTTGCACATGCACAAAATGTGGATAAATTAAAATATGCAGTGATGCGGAAGTGAGGAAGATTATGGAAAAGACAATGGACAAGATTGTAGCACTTGCCAAGGCAAGAGGCTTTGTATATCCGGGTTCTGAGATTTATGGCGGTCTTGCAAATACATGGGATTATGGTAATCTCGGTGTCGAGCTTAAGAACAATGTTAAGAAAGCATGGTGGAAGAAATTTGTTCAGGAGAGCCCATATAATGTAGGCGTTGACTGTGCTATCCTTATGAACCCTCAGACATGGGTTGCTTCAGGACATCTTGGCGGCTTTGCAGACCCTCTTATGGATTGTAAGGAGTGCCATGAGCGTTTCAGAGCGGATAAGCTTATCGAGGACTGGTGTGCGGAGAACAAGTATGAGCTTGAGGGCTCTGTCGATGCGTGGAGTCAGGAGCAGATGAAGAATTTCATCGATGAGAAGAATATACCATGTCCTACCTGTGGCAAGCATAACTTTACGGATATAAGACAGTTCAACCTTATGTTCAAGACATTCCAGGGTGTTACAGAGGATGCCAAGAACACAGTTTACTTAAGACCTGAGACAGCGCAGGGTATCTTCGTAAACTTCAAGAACGTACAGAGAACATCAAGAAAGAAGGTTCCTTTCGGTATCGGACAGATAGGTAAGTCATTCCGTAACGAGATCACACCGGGTAACTTTACCTTCCGTACAAGAGAGTTCGAGCAGATGGAGCTTGAGTTCTTCTGCAAGCCGGGCACAGACCTTGAGTGGTTCCAGTACTGGAGAGGCTTCTGCCGTGACTGGTTACTCTCCCTTGGAATCAAGGAGGATGAGATGCGTCTGCGTGACCATTCACCTGAGGAGCTCTGCTTCTATTCTAAGGGCACAACCGATATCGAGTTCTTATTCCCATTCGGCTGGGGTGAGCTCTGGGGTATCGCAGACAGAACAGACTATGACCTTACACAGCACCAGAACACATCAGGTGAGGATATGTCATACTTCGATGATGAGACTAAGGAGAAGTACATTCCTTATGTTATTGAGCCGTCACTTGGTGCAGACCGTGTTACACTTGCGTTCCTCTGTGCAGCTTATGATGAGGAGGAGATTGGTGAGGGAGATGTCAGAACAGTTCTTCATTTCCATCCGGCAATCGCACCTGTCAAGGTTGGTGTGCTTCCGCTTTCCAAGAAGCTTAATGAGGGTGCCGAGAAGGTATACGCTGAGCTTTCTAAGACCTATAACTGTGAGTTCGATGACAGAGGTAATATCGGTAAGAGATACAGAAGACAGGATGAGATTGGTACACCATTCTGCGTAACCTACGATTTTGACTCTGAGACAGACAATTGCGTTACAGTCCGTGACCGTGATACAATGGAGCAGGAGAGAGTTGCTATCGCAGACCTTAAGGCTTACTTTGAGAAGAAGTTCGAGTTTTAAGTTTTATATGTAAAGTATTTTCCCCTTTTGGCGCGTATAGAGAATTTTGAGAGTTCTTTGTGTGCCGGAAGGGGAATTTTGAAAATGAAAATAAAATGGGAAAAGAGGATTGCTATGAATACAGAATGGTCATTGGAAGAGATTTATAAGGGATTTGACGATGAAGCTTACGAGGCGGATTTTAAGAAGCTTGAGGATATCACAGCTAAGTTTTCCGCTGCTGTAAAGGCAGATGACAAGGAGCTTTTAGCAAAGGTTGAGGAGCTGCTTTTACTTGAGGAGGCTATCACGGACACAGCCGGAAAGCTTAGCCTGTATATCGGCCTTCGCCAGTCGGTCAACACAGATGACGGTGCGATAATGGCTCAGACTAATCGTTTACGCAAGGCTGTCTCAGCCGGAAGTGCAGCTTTTTCAGCGGCTTCAAAGCTATATGCTGCAATACCTGATGTGGACGAGTTCGCCTTAGAAAGTGAGCTTGTAAAAAAGTACTCATATAAGCTCAAAAGGGAGAAGGAGAACGCTAAGCACTTATTGAGCGATGAGGTGGAGGAGATTATCTCACAGCTTGACATGACAGGTGGTTCAGCATGGGGTAATTTACAGACATATCTCACCTCAACCTTGAAGGTTGACTATGATGGCAGGGTAGTGACATTGTCCGAGATAAGAAATCTTGCATACAGCGCTGATGCAGGGGTTCGTAAGGAAGCTTATGAGGCAGAGCTGAAGGCTTATGAGAAGATTGCTGATTCAGTTGCGTTTTCACTCAACAATATCAAGATGCAGGTAAACACTCTCTGTGAGAAGAGGGGCTATGAGTCCGCACTTGACATGACACTTTACGAGTCAGGCATGAAGAAGGAGACACTTGATGCAATGCTCACAGCTATCAAGGAGTACCTCCCTGTATTCAGAAAGTACTTAAGAAAGAAGGGAGAGCTTCTTGGACATAAGAACGGGCTTCCATGGTATGACCTTTTTGCTCCGATCGGCAAGGCGGACAAGAGCTACAGCATTGACGAGGCAAAGGAATACCTTGTAAACTGTTTTTCAGGCTTTACGCCGGGAATGGCTTCACTTATGAAGGAGGCTTTTGAAAATTCATGGATTGACTTCTATCCTAGAAAGGGCAAGGAGGGCGGAGCATTCTGTGCCGATGCGAACTTCATAAGACAGAGCCGTATTCTCACGAACTATGACGGAACCTTCGGTGCGGTCGACACACTTGCACATGAGCTTGGCCACGCATATCACAACAGACAGCTTGAGGATGTCGCTGTGCTAAATCAGGGTGCACCGATGCAGCTTGCTGAGACTGCCTCAACCTTCAATGAGGTATTCCTTGGAAAATATGCGCTTGCACAGGCAGGCGATGAGGAGAAGTTAAGCCTTATCGACAGCGACTTAAGGGAGCAGACACAGTGCATAGTTGATATTTATTCAAGATTCCTTATAGAGTCAGCTGTATTTGAGCAGAGCAGGAACCGTTTCCTCATGGCAGATGACCTGAAGGAAATCATGCTTGATGCACAGAGACAGTCCTATGGTGACGGACTTGATGAGAATACAATGCATCCATATATGTGGGTGTGCAAGGGTCATTATTACAGCTCAGGCTTAAGCTACTACAATTTCCCTTATGCGTTCGGAAATCTTTTCGCACTTGGTCTTTACAGTCTCTACAAGAAGGAGGGCGGGAGCTTTGTTCCTAAGTACAATAAGATGCTTGCATCAACAGGCTGTCATTCAATCGAGGATGTCGCAGCGACAATGGGAATTGATGTGACGGATGTTGACTTCTGGAGAAGCAGCTTGCAGCTTATTGAGGCTGAGGTTGAGGAGTTCTGCAGGTTGTAAGTGGGTGATATGTAATTACGAAACTTAGTGTATAACTTACGGACGTTGTAAAATTTTGCTAGTACCCTTCCAGACACGTTCTCACTCATTTTAACAGGTAGCGGCACATAAGCGGCTAAAAGACAGCCGCTAAATGCCGACTTGTTAAAAAAGGTCTGGAAGTGTACTAGTAAAATTATACAACTGTTTAGATTTAAATTTGAGTTTTGCAATTACATAGGATTTAGTGATAGAAAGAGGGATTCGGTATGGAAGCTGATATAAGGCAGCAGGCGTATAATGCGGCTCATGAGTTATGTGAAATTGCAGGTCTTAAAAAGGGGCAGATTATGGTAATCGGCTGCTCCACAAGTGAGGTTGTCGGCAGCAGAATCGGAACTAATTCAGATGTGGATGTGGCACTTGAGCTTTTTCTTGGAATCAAGAAGGCACTTGACGAGAAGGGTGTGTATCTTGCGGCACAGTGCTGTGAGCACCTTAATCGTGCTATTGTTGTCGAGGAAGCAGCGGTTCCGGGAGCTGATATTGTGAATGTGGTTCCACAGAAGAAGGCGGGTGGTTCGTTTGCAACACAGGCGTATGCACATTTCGAGCATCCGGTTGTGATCGAGGAGATTAAGGCTCATGCAGGCCTTGATATCGGCAATACCTTGATTGGCATGCATCTGAAGGCAGTTGCTGTTCCGGTCCGCCTCTCCATCGACCATATAGGACATGCGGCACTTGTGGCGGCGAGAACCAGACCTAAGTTCATCGGCGGCTGTCGTGCAGTTTACGATGACAAGCTCGGTGTCGACCACAGGAATGATTAACAGCTAATTTAACACAATTAAGGAAGTCCCCCACTTCTATTGCATAGAGCAATAAGTTGGGACTTGCTTGATTGTGTTATGAGCAAGCAGCAAAGCGGATTGCGAATATCCGCTTGACTAGTATAGTATCGTGAATCAGTCAGACTCCTGCAAGGTATCTGTGAAGATATTTTGCAGGGGCTTTTTAGTGCTGGGCTGACTATTTATGTATTACGAATGAATAAATCGAATAAGTATTTTTCAATTGGATGAATATGAAAACCGTTGACAAAGTATTCTTATTAATATAATTTGATGATGTTGGAGTCAAAAATCAGAAAATGATAAGATAAAATAATAGAATTATGATACCTGAAAGCTTGACCATATAGATTATGTGGATGAGTGTCATAGCCTGTACTTACAAAAAATGAGCAGTGTATTATGGCGTAAAATATTAGTGGATAAATATAGTGTCTGGAGAAAATATGAAACCTGAAAAATTTATGACTTTTTTGATGAATGAAAAAAATGCGAGCCTTGAGCGCACCGGAAAACTTGCAGCAGATAATAGGAAGGACGAGGCGAACCAGTGTAAGATAGAGGCTAATATATACGGAATCTGTGCTACCTTGTATCAGATGGCATGGCAGCAGGCGGGTATGGATGAAGTTAAGGCGGATGCTCTGTTCAGGGATAAGGTCAGGGCAGTATCGGATGACTGGAGTGTGAGTCTGGAGGCTGCGAGGTCGCATAATGACGTTTCTAAAATACGTGCAGGTCAGACCAAGCTTGTGACTGTCGAGCTTGTGATGAAAAAGTATGACAGACTTGCAAAAAAGAAATTTTGGTTTTTTTAGATGTTTGTGCTATTATTAAATATAGTCAGGATGAAAATATATGGGAGACGGATAGATGTTTAAATGTGATAAATGTGGCTGCGAACACAATTCAAGAACGGTGTGCCCGAAATGCGGAGCCCCGGTTGTCATTGTAAATGAGGACTATCTGCTCAGAAGACAGCAGTGGGAGGAGCAGCAGAAAAATAACCTCCGCTACAAGAAAAAGGGAGAAAATAATGCTTCGGGGCTTGTCAGTGTTTCGGATAAATCGTCACACAAGACTTCGGGTAGAGCAGGTCGTCAGGAGGCTTTTGATAAAAACTCCAGCGAAGCTCTCACAAATAAAAAGGCGGAAGTCACAATAGCTGAGCGGTTTGTGGGGTTTAAAAACAGCTTTCTTTCCAAGCTTCGCGAGGTGAAGGCTGCGAGCACTGAAAAACGAAAGAAGAGAGAGAAGGAAAAGAATGCCGATGATCTGAAGGACAATAGACGCGAGCAGAGAATCAGGCAAAAGAGAAGGAAGCTGGTTTTTGCGGTATCAATTGCTGTTGGAGTGGCAGTGTGTGTCGGTGGAGTATGTGGCGGAATAGCCATATATAGAGGTATTGACAGGAGCGATGTGAGGTATTTCGACGGGCATCAGCTTATTTCCATAAATGACGGAGTGCTTCTTAATTTGGACAGGAATGGTGAAAGCTATTCGCTTCTTACATATACGGAAGCCCTGAATGCCGCTCTGCTCGGAAAAATAGGTGTTGAGGCCGGCGGTTCAGATGATTTGCTGATTGGCTGGAAGGATGGCAGTGAGAATATACTTGTATCGGATATGGGCGACATCACGGATGAGCATGTGTTTTCTCAGTCGGGAAGATGTATTGCCTATGTTCTGTACAGTGAGCCGGACGAGAAATATTTTCTTGTTTTATATGACCTTGGTGGCAGTAAATATAGTGTATATGATTCGGACAGAAGAATAAAGATAGTTGCCGTTGACGATGATGGAAGGGTTCTGTTTGATGAGCTTGAAACAGGGGATTATTCGACAGTTGTTGGAATGAATTTCTATGTTGCTGATTTGTCTAAGAAGCTTCTGATTGCTGAGAATGTAAAGACAGCGGATTATGATGAAAAGAATGACGAGGCTGTGTTTATTATAGAGGACAGGCTGTATTTGTGCAGTGTTTCAGACGCGGTGCTTGAAAAATATGATGACATGATTTCAGACAGGGAGCATATATTGGTAAATGGGGGTGTTGACTCCCTTGTCGACAATGTTTTAGATAAATCCCTGCTGTATATCACTGAGTCAGGGCTGTGGATTTACGAGAACGGCTATAGCTTTCCAGAGGTGGAAAAAGCCAATGCCTATGATGAATTTTATTACTGTGGTGATGGAAAGCTCTACTATCGAAACCAGAATAAGCTCTATTATGCATGTCAGGATATAAAGGAGATTGAGCAGGCTGTCAAATCCGCCAGAAAAGATGGGAATACGGACGTACAGGAAAATTTAGATTCTATACAGGCTAAGAAAGCAACGGTTGTTTTTGAGGACATTGATGGGGATATAGTTACCTCAGAAGACGGAACGATATGGTGTGTGTCAGAAGACGGAAGACTTTTTAGCAGTGCAGCAGGTGAGCTTGACAGCGATGTCACGGGGTGCATTGAACTTATCGGAACATCCGGCTGTGCCTATGTGAAGGACGAAAACCTGATTGTTTTAAATGAAAATGCAGGAAAAAGCAAAGTACTTGTCGAAAATGTAAAGACGGATAAAGGCTCCGGTTTTGCAGTGTTCAGCTCGAAAAAATACCTGTATTATGTCGACTCTAGCAGTGTATTGTGGAAAATTGCCAAAAATGGAAAAGAAAGAGAAAGCTTGGGATTTGCAAGTTTGGTCGGATTTTACGACAATTAAAATAGGATTGTTATAAAAATAACAAGAAAATCAAGCCTTTTTTGCCTGCTTTTGCAAAAGTGCATAATAAATGAAAGCACTTACATGTTTTTTGGGAAAGTTTGTTAAATTTTTTGAAAAAATATTGTGGAAATTTTCACAAAGTATGGTATACTCTTATTAGTCCTTGATATTGAGAGTGCCCGATACATATATCATTTATTTTAAATGGCTGGCATACCGTTATCAAGAAAGCAATACAGGATATTATGTAACAAAATCTATTGTGTAATTAGGAGGAATTACAATGGCTAACAAATGGGTATATACCTTCAAAGAGGGTAACATGACCATGAGAAACCTTCTCGGTGGAAAGGGTGCTAATCTTGCTGAGATGACAGAGATCGGTCTTCCGGTACCACAGGGTTTCACTATAACAACAGAGGCTTGTACTCAGTACTATGAGGACGGTCGTAAGATTAATGATGAGATTATGGCACAGGCTATGGAAGGTGTAGCCTGGATGGAGAAGGAGAACGGAAAGAAGTTCGGTGATCATAAGAATCCTCTTCTTGTATCTGTCCGTTCAGGAGCCAGAGCCTCAATGCCGGGTATGATGGACACAATCCTTAACTTAGGTCTCAACGATGACGTTGTTGCAGCTATGATTGCCGGTAACCCGGATCCTAAGTTCGAGCGTTTTGTATATGATTCTTATAGACGTTTTATCCAGATGTTCTCCGACGTAGTTATGGAGGTTGGTAAGAAGTACTTCGAGCAGCTTATCGACAAGATGAAGGAGGAGAAGGGTGTTAAGTACGATGTAGACCTTACAGCAGCCGACCTTAAGACACTGGCTGAGCAGTTCAAGGCTGAGTACAAGAACCAGTTAGGAACAGACTTCCCATCAGATCCTGTTGAGCAGTTAAAGCTTGCTATCGAGGCTGTATTCCGTTCATGGGACAACCCTCGTGCCAACGTATACCGCCGTGACAATGATATCCCTTATTCTTGGGGTACAGCAGTTAACGTAATGCCTATGGTATTCGGTAACTTAAATGACAATTCAGGTACAGGTGTTGCCTTCACCCGTGACCCTGCAACAGGTGAGAAGAAGCTCATGGGTGAGTTCCTCACAAATGCACAGGGCGAGGACGTTGTTGCCGGTGTCCGTACACCAATGCCTATCACACAGATGGCTGAGAAGTTCCCGGAGGCTTATGCAGATTTCATCAAGGTCTGCGATATCCTTGAGGGACACTACCATGACATGCAGGATATGGAGTTCACAGTTGAGAAAGGTAAGCTCTATATGCTTCAGTGCCGTAATGGTAAGAGAACAGCTCAGGCTGCTCTTAAGATTGCTTGCGATTTAGTTGATGAGGGAATGAAGACAGAGCAGGAAGCTGTTGCAATGATCGACCCTCGTAACTTAGATACATTATTACATCCACAGTTCGATGCCAAGGCTCTTAAGGCCGCAACACCACTTGGAAAGGGACTTGGTGCTTCTCCTGGTGCTGCCTGCGGTAAGGTTGTATTCACAGCCGATGACGCAGTAGAGTGGAAGGCAAGAGGTGAGAAGGTTGTTCTTGTCCGTCTTGAGACATCACCTGAGGACATCACAGGTATGAAGGCTGCTCAGGGTATCCTTACAGTCCGCGGTGGTATGACATCACACGCTGCCGTTGTTGCCCGTGGTATGGGTACATGCTGTGTATCCGGCTGTGGCGATATCAACATGGATGAGGAGAACAAGAAGTTCACACTCAATGGACAGACATTCACAGAGGGCTCAGAGATTTCTATTGATGGTACAACAGGTAACATCTACGCAGGTCTTATCCCTACAGTAGATGCAACTATCGCAGGTGAGTTCGGACGCATCATGGCTTGGGCTGACAAGTACAGAAGACTTAAGGTCAGAACAAATGCAGATACACCTACAGATGCCAGGAAGGCAAGAGAGCTCGGCGCAGAGGGCATTGGTCTTTGCCGTACAGAGCATATGTTCTTCGAGGAGAGCAGAATTGCTGCATTCCGTGAGATGATCTGCTCCGATACAGTTGAGGAGAGAGAGAAGGCTCTTGATAAGATTCTTCCATATCAGCAGGATGACTTCACTAAGCTCTACGAGGCTCTTGAGGGCAACCCGGTATGTATCAGATTCCTTGATCCACCTCTTCACGAGTTCGTTCCTACAGAGGAAGCAGACATCAAGAAGCTTGCTGCTGCACAGGGCAAGTCAGTTGAGGATATCAAGAACATAATCGCATCCCTCCACGAGTTCAACCCTATGATGGGTCACAGAGGATGCCGTCTTGCCGTAACATATCCTGAGATTGCGAAGATGCAGACTAAGGCTGTCATCCGCGCAGCTATCACAACCAAGAAGAATCATCCGGACTGGGAAGTTAAGCCTGAGATTATGATTCCGCTTGTATGTGAGGTTAAGGAGCTTAAGTTCGTTAAGAACATCGTTGTTGAGACAGCAGACGCTGAGATTGCCGCTTCAGGCATCGACCTTAAGTATGAGGTTGGTACAATGATCGAGATTCCAAGAGCTGCCCTTACAGCCGATGAGATTGCAAAGGAAGCTGACTTCTTCTGCTTCGGTACTAACGACCTTACACAGATGACCTTCGGTTTCTCCCGTGATGACGCAGGTAAGTTCTTAAATGCTTACTACGACACCAAGATTTTTGAGAACGATCCATTCGCAAAGCTTGACCAGACAGGTGTCGGCAAGCTTATGGAGATGACTCTCAAGCTCGGCAGACCGGCTAACCCTAACCTCCATGTAGGTATCTGCGGCGAGCACGGCGGCGACCCTACATCCGTCGAGTTCTGCCATAAGATTGGTCTTGATTATGTATCATGTTCACCATTCCGTGTACCTGTAGCTAGACTCGCTGCTGCACAGGCTGCTATTGCGGAGAATACAGGAAAGTAATTAGTGCAATTGTATTACAGCTTACATTACATCTGATTATAATTTTTCATCAGCCCCACATTTTTGTGGGGCTGATGTTTATATTATATTTCAGATATCATCTGGATATTGTCTGGATATTGTCTTGATGTCTCTTCTGTCCAGCGCGCTATGGCAGCGGGCTGTGGGCAGAGAAAATTCACTGAAAATCTATGGTTTCGTTAAAATTTCTGTCCAACGGTTGCTTATCGCATAGCTATGGGCAGAGAAAATTCACTAAAATCAATAATTATTTCAAAATACAAGTCAAAATCTCTGCCCGGCAGTTGCTTTTTATTCGGCTATAGGCAGAGAAAATCAAATAAAATCCCCAATAATCAAATAAATATCAGTCCAAAGATGGCAAGATTAGCTGTTATAGGCAGAGAGAACAGGAGGAAAAGGTTATAGACATTAAGAAAAAAGTAGCAGAATTAAAGCATACATTAAAGAAAATAGAAAAATATATGTCAAATTCCCCGGAGGGTGGTCTGAAAATTCAGAATCGCTGCGGAAAGACATACTATTACCATCAATATAAGAATATTGAAACAGGATTATATGTAAAGACATATATAGACAGAAAGAATGAACAGCTTGCAAGACGGTTAGCTCAGAAGGGGTATTATGCAAAAGTAAAGCCTTTAATAGAGAAGAAGCTGCAGGCATTGGAGACATTTGCTCAAGCGAAAAATGATGAAGAGATTGATAATGTTTATGACATGTTGCAGCAGGAGAGAAAGCAGCTTGTGGTCCCGATTAGAATAAGCGTAAACGAAAAACTCAGAATATGGCAAAATGAAAGTTATGAGCCGTATCAGAAATATAAGGAAAATTTGAAATATGAGACAGATAACGGAGAAACCGTGCGCTCTAAATCTGAGGTAATCATAGCTAATATATTAGCTAAAAATAATGAGCATTTATTATATAAATATGAGCGTCCACTGGAAGTGGTAATAGCCGGGCATACTCAGACTATCCACCCGGATTTCACGATAATAAATATCCATAGCGGAAAGATTACATATTGGGAGCATGCGGGGCGCATGGATGATGCACAGTATGCCGATGATTTTGTCAGAAAGATGGATACATATACTGAGAATGGCTTATTTCAGGGCAATGATGTTATTGTGACTTATGAATCTATAAATTGTCCTTTAAATATACACAATGTGAAGATGATTGTTAAGAAACTGGTAGAGGGATAAGTTTGAAACAAATTTTCAAACTACTTATTGGTGGCAATACTGCAAGCAATGCTTGCAGTATTCAGGGGTATAAAAATGATAGAGGGTGCAGGGAAATAGGGAACAGCATGAAGCATTATGTGGCTGATAGCCCTTTTACTGTTATGGGCGAGTCTATGAGTGCGGGCAGGTTGTATGACAAGATTGGAGATAAGGCGAAAAGAAAGGTAGTATTTGCAGCTGATGGTGGGGTTGTGTGCAGAATAATTAACACAGACAAAGAGCAAAATCCAGTGATAGAAAAAGAACAAAACAGCGATTGAGTAGTAAGGTAATAGGTTGGTTAGTATAGCCAATCTATTATTATAATAAGAATAGAGCTGGTTGGATGAGAAGCTGAGTGTTGTGTTTTTTGTGTGAAACTGTTTTGATTGTTTTGACCATATGCAATAATTTACCCTTGACAGTTCAAAATGACAAGAGTATAATTCATTTTGACAATGAAAGTTGTCAAATAGACAAGCAAAGTTGTCGAACGGAGGTGCTATATGATACTGCGAAATCGTTTAAAGGAACGCAGGGCTGCACTGAATGTTAATCAGCAGGAAATGGGATGCTTATGCGGTGTATCAAGGCAGACGATCAGTTTGATTGAACGTGGCGATTATTCGCCGTCCGTTACCCTTGCCTTAACGATTGCAAAAGTGTGCGGCGTCGCGGTGGAAGAAGTTTTTTATTTACAGGAGGAAGAAGATAATGGATAAAAATGAAATTAAGAGGGCAAATCGGAAAGCTCTGCCAAAATTTATGCTCATTATGGTAATATGCTTCATTATCGGCGGAACAATAGGCTTTTGCTCGGCAAAATATGGGCTGAATACGCTGGCGGGCGGAATGAAAAACGTGGGAATGTTTTTTGGGACATATATCGCTCCGTGGCTGATGTTAGCGGCAGCGGTAATTGTGCCGGTGATCTGCGTTCCTATTTATCAAAGCGCAACAAAACTACTCGCCTCTTGGGACGGCGAAAATGAGGAAATGTCCGATACGATTGACGAAAAAATATCCATCGTGCTTTGGGTAACAAGCTCAGCCCTTATCCTCTCTTACTTCCTTATTGCGGCATCTTATGCCAATGGATTTGAAACTTTTAAAACTGAAACCAGTGGCGCTCTGTTTCTTGCGGTCATTATCGGTTTCTTGATCATTATGATTGAATCGGTCATATTCCAGCAGAAATGCGTTGATACCACCAAAAAGATGAATCCCGAAAAAACGGCGTCCGTCTATGATACGAAGTTTCAAAAGAAATGGATGGAGAGCTGCGACGAAGCCGAAAAAGTTATGATTGGCAAGTGTGCGTTTAAAGCTTACGCCGCCACAAACACAGTTTGTACGATTCTGTCCATTGTGCTTGCCGTCTGTGCGCTTGTTTTTGGCATAGGATTCTTACCTTCTCTTGTAGTGTGCCTGATTTGGATTGTAAATCAGTCTGTATATTGTAAGGAAGCGTTAAAGTATTCAAAGGCAGGAAATAAGATTTCATGATGGAAACGCAGGAGGACAGGCAATGGGAAGTTATTTGGTGATTATTGCTGTGCTGATTATCTTTTTCTGCATCAGGAGAAGAAGGCGAACAGCAGCGGTTGCGTGGCAGGTACTAAATCAAAGAAAACAAAATAAGGAGAATGTTGTTATGAAAGAGCTTGCAAAACAATTTATTGGGGAAGAATGCATCATTTATACGATCACTTCAAATGACGGCAGCATACAGGGCATCATTAAGGAAATTGATGATGGAGGCATGGTCATTGAGAGAAATTCCGGCGAGCGGGAAATCGTCAATCTCGACTTTGTCACCCGTATCCGACAGTATCCGAGAAAGAAAAACGGAAAGAAAAAGGACTTTGTGCTGGACTAAAACAAAATCAAAAGCTGCAGGAATAGATGGTCAAATGAGGTCTTCCGTTAATCGGTCAATGGGTATATACTCACATTAACCGAAACGGTTAACGGAGGCAGCTTATGAATGAAAAATTTTATGATTTGTCGGAAGAAAAACAATCGCAAATATTGAATGCTGCATATAAAGTATTTGCAACAAATCAATATAAAAAGGCACCAACCTCGGAAATTGCGGCAGAAGCCGGAATTTCCAAGTCACTTTTGTTTCATTATTTTCATAATAAGCAGGAGCTATATATTTTTTTATGGAAGCATGCAGCGGATTTGACAAAAAAATACATGTGTAAATATAAGGTATATGAAACAGATGATTTTTTTGAAATGATGCGTCGAGGTCTGATGGCTAAGTGTGCAGTGATGAGAAAATATACATTTTTATCTCTGTTTTCCATTAATTCATACTTTGAAACAGAGCCGGATATTCAATCATTCATCCAACCGGATGTACAGGATGCTGCCCAAATGACAATGGAATTACTTCTGTCAATTCTGAATCTCGATTTAATCCGTAAGGATATAGAATTTGTTCGTATATATAAAGAAATTCTGTATGCTTCAGACGGGATGCTTAAATATTGGTACAGAACAGGAAATTATGATGTAACAGCTTTTGAGCAGGAATATCTGGAGATGATAAATCATTGGGAAACAGTTTACGGAAAGGGGACGGAAAATGACGGAAAACAGTTATAATACACCCTGTGGCTGCATCCATTATTTTGTAAATATAATAGATAAGCAGAAAATTACGTTAGTGTTTTTGCCGGGACTTACAGCAGATCACAGGCTTTTTGAGAAGCAGATAGAATATTTTGAGAAGAAACAGAATGTGTTTGTATGGGATGCACCGTCACATGCATTATCAAGACCATTTAAGAATAATTACAGTCTGTCTGACATGGCAGAATGGCTTTATGAAATCTTGGCAAAAGAAGAAATTTATAATCCCATCATTATCGGTCAGTCTATGGGTGGATATCTGGCTCAAATGTATATGGAATTATATCCGGATAAGATAAAGGGCTTTATCTCCATTGATTCTGCACCGCTTCAGAAGTCTTATATGACCGCAATGGAAATCTGGCTGCTTGAAAGAGCAGAGCCATTATATAGAATATATCCATGGAAAGCACTTCTCAGGGCTGGTTCAAGAGGGTGCGCACAGACGGAATATGGTCAGAAGCTTATGCGCAAGATGATGATGTCCTATGATTCGGATCCTAAAGAATACGCACGGCTTGCCGGCTTCGGGTACAGGATGCTTGCTGAGGCAATCAAAGCAGATTTATCATATCATATCAGCTGCCCGGCACTTCTTATCTGTGGGGAAAAGGATAAAGCCGGCTCGGCAAAAAGCTATAATAAGAAATGGCACCGGATAGAAGGTTTGCCGCTTAAATGGATAAAGAATGCCGGTCATAATTCAAATACGGACCAGCCGAATGAAGTAAACAGGCTTATAGAAAAATTTATCAGCGAGGTAGATAGGAAAGGAGTGTCCGGATGAAATTAAATATACAGTGGAAAAAGGTATTATATGGAATTGCGTTGATAGTTATTGGTATAATATTGGCTGCTCTTCATTTTATTGTGGCTGGAGATGGTATCAGGGATTTCATTTCCGGTATTATTGCAGTTATATCGGTATTGGTAATATTAGCAGGAACTTATATTACATTAAGTGAAATCAAAAACTATAAATGAAAAATTTAAAGTATGGTGAATGTTCTGCTGGGAGAGTGTAAAATAAAGTATGTAAGCTTGCTGCACAGGCTGTAAAGAATGCATGCCTTAATACCCCTGATACAACGGGAATGGTGCTTCATAGTGATCTAGGAAGCCGGTATACCGGTGAAGAATTCGAGGAATACTTACATGATTAGCGAATGTTACAGTCATTCAGCAGGAAGGGATACGGTAGATAAGGCAAAGGGGAAGGAGAAAGTAATATAAATTCCATAATTTTTATGTTGCGATGCGGGCATTTCCATAATAGAATAACGGTAGGAAAGAATGCAAATTACATTGAGTAATAGGCAGAATAACAGCCCTACTAATAACGGTTTGATACCAGACAGACGGTATCAAGTGGCACAGAATCACATGAGCTTGTGCAGCTTTTGAAATTGCTTTAAAAATAATTATTCAGTAATAAACGGCATAAGTAACATCACACCTTGCCATCACCTTTATAGCATTACTAAGGAAAGAGGGCTCTTACACTCTTACACCGAAGATGGCACAATCATCTTTCAGCCTGTTGCTGAGAAATTCCAATATAATTATCAATATATCTGCCCAAGGTATTTGTGTACCCGATTGTAGGCAGAGAAATTCCTTGAAAATCCCAGTAAATTAATCAATTATCAGTCCAAGAGCAGTGAAACAGTGTGTCATGGGCAGAGAAAAGCCGGGAACACAGTGAAAAATTCAGTCCAAGAGCAGTAAAACAGTGTACCATGGGCAGAGAAAAGCCGGGAACGCAGTGAAAAATTCAGTCCAAGAACAGTGAAACAGTGTGTCATGGGCAGAGAAAAACAACAAGTCCAGAAATACAATGTCGGATAAAAGTAGGAACTTATTACAGAATATCAGAATTGAAATATATATATTAAACAAAGAAGCTTGAAACCGCAGAAGTGCATGTTTATAATGACATTGATACAGCAAATTTTAATTCGTGGAGAGTGCAGAATGAATCAGATTTTATGTTCCACAGGAGCAATTATAGGGAAGCCGAATAATAATGATTATAGATTGTTGAGGGAATATGCACCGAAGCTTGAATGCGATGGTTTCGAGCTTATGATGAGCAGTTCGTGGTATTCGCATATAGACCAGGTGATAGATGATATTAAATCCTATAGGCTCTCGATTCCGGTTGTGCATAGTCAGAAATCGCTTGGAGAGTCTATGAGCGGAATGACGGTGCGATATTCAGGTGGAAGGTATAATGAATATGTTATGACGGAGGAAGAGGATAGAAAGAATTTTGAGGACGGAACAAGCAGGTTTGCCGCAAACCTCCGGTTAGCCGAGGGCGTAGGCGCGAAGAAAATGGTGCTCCATCTGTGGAATGGGATGGTGTCCGATAAAAATATTCAGAAGAATGTGGAAAGATTCGGAATATGGAAGGACATGGCGGATAAGGAAGGAATAAGCCTGCTGGTGGAGAATGTTATATGCAACACGCATGACCCGCTGTATAATATGAAGCTTATTGCTGAAGCGTATGCGGATGCAGGCTTTGTGTATGATACCAAGATGGCTGAGTTTCATAGGCAGACGATGAAGCTGTTCGAGCCGGAATACGAATGGATTGTGCGGCAGGGCAGGATAAAGCATCTTCACCTGAATGATTATGGCGGAGGATACATGGACTGGGGGAATATGGAGATTCTGCCGGTGGGAAAGGGGCATGTCGATTTTGATATGTTCCTGAGCCGGCTTATGTCCTATGGATATACAGGCGATTGTACCGTTGAGGCAACGGCAGTGAATGAGAACGGCGGTGTTGATTTCTATATGTTAAATGATTGTTTTAAAAGAATAAGAAATCTCCTTGATAACCATACCACTTAATTTTCCTTCGATACTCCATGGGTGTCATCTTCATGTACCTGCGGAAAGTGCGATTATATAAGATGGATAACGAAATGACAAGAGCAGATAATAAATTTGCTGAATATGTGATGGAACTTGATTACAGTAGTATTGGTTCGAGCGTGTATGCAGGGAATATCAGTTCTAGTGTGCTATCGGACATCATGGCAATCAGCCGCAGGGCTTTTAGAAGGCAGGATGTCATAGTCTATGTCGGGATTGACATGGACGAGGAGTATGATGAGGGAATGGTGTTTACAGGCGATGCTATAATCTACTGGCTTGATAGCGGTGAGGAGGTGGTGAGGATTCCGTATTCTGAGATTGAAAGGGTTGACTTTGATGATACGGATATAATTATTGAGCATGGCGATACAGAGCTCTCCATCACCTTGGGCGAGGATGCGGAGGATGAGAAATATCCGCGATATATGTATAATTTTATTATGGATATATTAGATTATGAATAGAAAATGATACTTTATTAAGCTTTCGATATAGTCAGTACAGGAAAGGTGTACCGATTATGTCTGGATAATAGTTGGATATAGCGAGTCCGATTGCCACATCAAATGGGGTAATCGGACTTCATGCTATAAAAAATATTACTTCCAAGGGGATTTCATTATGTTACTCAGAAGCAGTTAATAACGTCACTGCCCGCCCTTGCGAAAGCGATGAATTCATCAAGCTGTGCATGGCAGATAATGCTTTGACCGCCAGAAAAAGCTTCGTGTGTGAGCACATTGACCCAGTCACCCTCTGGAAGATATACCGCACGTTCGGTTTCGCCCTGTCTGTATATCGGGGCAAACAGAAGGTCGGCTCCGTACATGTACTGGTCTTCAAGGGTGTAACATATTTCATCGTCAGGAAAATCGAAAAACATAGGACGCATGATAGGGGCACCTGTCTGTGAATTGATGTCCATATATTGGCAGGTATAGTCTTTTAGTTTTTCACGATAACCTAATATTTTTTTTATTATATGATAATTCTTCTCTCCAAAGGACCATATTTCATTGTCACCGCCGCTTGGTTCAATGATGCCGGGGTGTCTTTCGGTGTAGGTCGACTGCCTTTTTCTTGCACCATGAAGACGCATCACAGGGCAGAATAATCCGAACTGGAACCAGCGTACAATTAATTCCCTGAAATAATCACTTTCTGTATCTCCGTTTAAGAAGCCGCCTATATCCGAGTTCCACCACGGAATGCCGCACATGCTCATGGACAGGCCGCTGGTTATACTCATTTTAAGATTTTCAAAGGTGGACGGAATATCGCCATTCCACACGATTGCACCGAACTTCTGGCTGCCCGGATAGGCTGCTCTGGTGAGAGATATGATTTCGTCCTCGCCGGAAGCCTTAAGACCATCGTAGAAGGTCTTGGCATAGTAATAAGGGTATAGCTGTGCTACCTGTGCACCATTGCCGAGATAGTATTTTAAGTGCCCCGGCTGCTGTGGGTGAACCTCAGGCTCTGCCTCATCGAGCCAGAAGGTTTTTATTCCATGCTTATAGTAGTTATTTTTTACCTTGTCCCATACAAATTCTCTTGTCTCGGGATTCATCATATCAACGAAAGTCTGCTGACCATAGAAATCGAAGGTTCCATATTGACCGTTTTCGGTTCTGACGAGCATGTTTCTCTCGCTCATTTCAAGGTAGTTTTCGCTCTTTGGATTGATGGTAGGCCAGATGGAGACTACAGGATGAATATCCATCTCTTCAAGCTCTTTTACCATCGCGGCAGGGTCTGGCCAATATTTAGGGTCGAATTTCCATTCACCCTGTTCAGTCCAGTGGAAGAAATCAATTACAATGGCATCAATAGGGATTCCCTGCTTTTTATATTCACGAGCTACAGCTAAAAGGTCATCCTGACTCTCATATCTTAACCTGCACTGCCAGAAGCCGGCAGCCCATCGCGGAAATTTAGGCGCATAGCCTGTGAGGTCACAGTAGAGCTTCATAATGTCAGCGGGAGTGTCACCGGTATAGACGAAGTAGTCTGCCTGATAAGCACTGTCAGCCACAAACATAGTATGATTTCTTGTTGTCTCACATCTTCCCGGGGATGGATTATTCCAGAAGAAACCATAACCAAGTGAGGAGTAGAGCACAGGAACAGTGGATTTGGTGTTATAGTGAATTATCTGTGAGGTGCTGCCTTTTCTGTCAAATAAATCAACCTGCTCCTGACCTATTCCATAAAAATGCTCACCTTCATTGGCATCGAAAATCACGCTGATCTTGTAGTGGTCGCCCTCAATATGCTGGTTTCTGTTACTGTAGTCACCTTCAAATCTTGTATGAAGAACAGGAGTATCTTTTTTAAAGTAGGTTATTATTCCGCCATACCATATCTGTCCGGCATCGATGGTTGCTTTCATAGCTCCATTTGTGATGGTTGCGAATCTACCGTCACATTCAATGTGGCAGTCATCGGCAGTGGCAGGAGGCAGTACAGTCCAGTTTTCATCAAGAATTTTACTGTTTTTGGTGCTTCTGCAGCGAAGACAGTTCATGCCATAGGGCTCGATTATTGTCAGTTCATCTTTTCTCTGGTAAATAAGTTTTTTTCCTTCAACGCGAATGTTTCCCATTGTGCAGGCTCCTTCCATATCTCTTATTTTGTGTAATTGTGAAATGTTGCAACTAATTAAAAATGCATTTCAGCCAAAAATGATGTTGTATGTATTATATTGCAAAAAAATAAAATATACTTGCTCAAAATAGCTATAAAGTTGTACTATATTGTTATAAATGCAGAATTGTAATGCTGCTTTCGGGATGAAGTGAAATGAGGATAGCTATGAAAAATAAAGAATTGTTGGAAAATGTGAAGCATTTTACAAAAGCCAGACCTTTTTCAATCCATAAGACTGAAATAGGTGCAGACAGTACGAATGCTCTTTATGTACATTATCATCCGGAGATGGAGTTTATTTATCTGGATGAGGGAAGCATGACATTTTATGTTGAGGGAAAACAGTACAATATGAAGGAGGGAGATGCACTTTTTATACCTCCGGCACTGGTTCATAATGCGGTAAAAAATACAGGTGTGCCGTGCGGGCACTATGCGGTTGTTTTTTCCGAGGAATGGCTGTTTATGGAGAATACATTTGAGAGGAATATTTATAATGAAATAATATATCCGTACAGATATGAATGTGTATGTATGCTTGGGAGGAATAATCAGGCTGACATGGAGACATTATTACTGTTGAAAAAAATTTCTGCTTTTATGCAGATGGGGCTTGAGGAATATGAGCTTTCCTTAAAGGGCATTCTGCTAATCTGTTTTCAGAGACTATATTCGCAGTACTTTGTCAAGCTTAGGACTTCAGATGTGAAAGGTGCTCCTAAAATGGAAATACAGCAGAGTATCAGCTTTCTGAATGAACATTTTGCAGAGGATATAAGTATTGTGGAGTTGTCAGCTTTAGCAGGGTACAGTGTAAGCCACTACGAACATAGTTTTAAGGCTTTAACGGGCAAATCACCGTTTGAATATCTTAATTATATAAGGATTATTCATGCTTCTAAGCTTCTTAAGTCCAGAAAAAAGCTGATTACGGATATAGCATCGGAATGCGGCTTTGACAATATCAGTTATTTTAACAGGGTATTTAAGCGCATAATGGGGATTACGCCGAATGCGTACAGGAAGCTTTTGGAATGAACTGTCAACAACATAAGCCTTAATATTTACATTTTCATATACAGACTTGTATTTATTAAGGAGAGCTTCCGGTATATCGGTAGTTTTTATAAGACTGTTAATTTTACCGGCCCGGTGATATTTTCAGGAAGTTTACTTCCGTCAATGATTACGGAACATCTGTAACGACCTATAGATTCATCAAGATTTGTAATTTCGATGATGGATTTATTATTTCTTATTGTCTGTAAAAATTCTGTGCCTGTTTCAAGTGGGGAGTCACAGGCGATGGTGACGGAAGCCTTGTTGGAAGAAGTTATCTTTGAAAGAAGGATTCGGCGGCGTTCCATAGGGTATTGCGGTCTGCATATTTCTGTGGGGCGTTTGCCGGAAGCAGGATTTCATTGTGGACGATACCACGCTTTTCCGGGTAGTGCTTCACTTTCTGGTCGTATTCATAGAACAGCTTTTCACCGCTCTGGTAGGCAGCGGCGGCAACCGCAGACTGCTGCTGACTTCGCTGTACAATCGTGATTTCGTTGTGTGGACAGGGCATTTCGTGTCACTCCTTTCTATGCTTGGTGGATGGGGTGGCGTTTTTCTACCTCATTTTGGGCAGAAAAAAAGCAGGAGACCTTTTTCAGATTTCCTGCTTGGTGTGCCGCTGTGTGGGCGGCGGGTATTTAGTTGTAAAAGTTCGGGACAAATTGACCCGATGTGTGGGTGGCAAATTGAAAGTTTTCTACTTTATACTTCCTAGATTAAAATCGTACTCATCAGATTCTCGTGGATTCTTGAAACCTTCAAACGAATCTACTTCTGTAAAGGAAAAGAAAAAACCACAGTTGGGGGTAGGAAATTTCTGGTGTTCCTTTCGGGTGTAGCCTTTGATGGACAGCAGATATTTTCCAGCAGGAACATTATACTTGATGTCCGTATAAATTGTACAGATACCATCTGGTGTTTCTGACTTATACCACCGTTCCCACGGGGAGTGGTAGTGCTCCACAGAACCGAAGTACCCCGGTGTGGTATAAAATTCTTCTTCCTTGATATGGTATTCCTTTGGCTCAAAAGGTTCAAGCTGTTCAATAGCAGAAATCCAAAGTCCATCTTTTACTTCCAGATTAAAGCCCTCATAGCTAATTTTTTGCACCCACTGGTCATCAAAGGGCTCGTCCTGCCCTTCCAATTTGATTGCATAATTATAGTGATCAATCCCTACCAACGGGATGAAAATTCCCTCTCGTTGCGTGTTCAGATAAAGCTCCTTATCCTTTTGCAGAAGACTTAACAGTTTTCTTTTCCGAATTTTCTCACGCTTCAAAAAATCCTGTAAGGTGTCTGCGGAAAATAAACAGATCCCATAGCCACCTGCAATTACCATTCTGTCCATAGCTTCTCCTTCCCAATACAATAAGCCACTTCCGATTTGTCGTCGACTTCATTATACTTTATTCGACCGTCAAAGTATAGAGAGATTTTGTAAAACTTGTCGGCTGGGAACAGCTTGCAACGCAAGGTGTCCCCAGATGGCAAGTCCACAAAAGGGTAGCTGGCGGCAATGGTGTGTCTATCATCATAAATTCAAAATTCATTCGGTGTGTTCCTCCTTTTTCTTTGCTCGTTTGGATAAATAATGAGGGCAGTCAACCACAACCGCCCGGAAGCTCTGCTTGCACCCATGCTGGCGTTTCCGGCATAATTCGTTGTAAGTGACACGCCCCCGGTCATTGAGGTAAAAGGAAAGCTCATGCTTCCTCTTTTTGCTCATTCTCGGCATATTGCGCTTCCTCCCGTTTTAGTGTATGGTT
>CDZY01043536.1_pt1 | contig 152851 bp, 182 predicted proteins | sample 557671 | NCBI WGS metagenome assembly CDZY01 (sample SAMEA3182091, study PRJEB8094) | gut metagenome | biome: human; feature: gut; material: Stool; isolation source: human stools | place: Canada | collected 2013-03-11
ATTTAATGAAATTAGTTCAGAGACATCAACTTTAGATGAAGCCTTTGACATTGTAGAAGATGGTAATTATATCATTTATTCAGATTGTGACAGCATGAAAGACGTTGCTTATCGTTATGTTGATGATACTGGACTACTCGAAAACATTTCAACGAGTGTATCAAATTATTTTGATTATGAAAAATACGGTCGTGAAATGGATATTCGTGGTTGGTATGTTGATTCTAAAGCATTTAACGGCTACATTTCAATTTTAAATTAAGGAGGTATATTATGAACTATTATGATTTAGATGGAATTCAGACAGAAATCAAAAGACAGATCGAAAGAACAAAGTGCTTAATTGAAAAATGGGAGAAAGTTACATATCCAACCAAAAAAGATGGTGCACCATTCAAAAATATGTCAAAGAATTTTGACGGAGCTACATATACGGCAAAAGATAATAGTGCAGAATTATCAATCTGTGGATGGTCTGAGTTCAGCGGTTATGAACACGACTCTATTTTTTGCCATGAAACAAAATACGAGAATAGGCAATATATACCTATTCTTTATGACGTAAATCAGATTAAAGAAAAGATCAATAATAGGATTGACGATTTAAAAGACAATCTTGTTTCATTAGAAAAACAGTTAGAAGTATCTAAAAAAGCATATACAGAATTCCAGGAAGTATATGAAAATATGAGAAATCAGCTAAAAAAATTAAGTGGTTGTGAAAATGAAAAGTATGAAAATACTTTGTTCCATGCAATCTATGGAACTATTGTTAAGCCATATTAGAGAAATAAAAGGAGTGTTTGAACGATGGAACAATATTTATATGCTGATGAATATGATGATAATGAGATTAAAATTCTAACGGTTGGACAACTGTTGGAATTTTTTAATAAATCGGATGATAAAAAGAACGGTTCAGACTTAGAAAGTTACATTCAAGACAATATCAAAATGGATCTTATTGAAGCGTTCTGCCCACATAAAGAAGCAGAAACGGTTGTATGTGATTTACAACCATTAGCAAAACAGTATATTTTACAAGAAGCCGAGAAGGTTTTTAATGGTATGCCGTGGGTTAACACTGAAGAAGAACTTGACAATGTGTATCATGAGAAAATCAAGAACTTATATGATACGGTTGATTTTTCAGAGTTTGTGGCGTATTTATAGATTGAATATTATAGACAAGTCAAAACACGGCTTGTCTATTTTGTTGAACTTATAAATAGAAATAAAGTCCCGTAAAGGGCAGAAAGAAGGAAAAATATGACAAAATACAGAGTGATTTATAGTTATTTTAGCGAACTTGTAACAGTTGACGAACCTACAACGGATTATGGTGCAATCTTAGATCTTGCGATCGATCAACTAGAATCTGATGGAAATATGGGTGTATTCATTACAGATGAAGATATAGAACGTGATGGGATCACTGATGATATGTATATTACTGGTGGAAATCACGGACTCAACTTATATCATGGTGGTAACTTCATAATAGAAAGAGTTGACGAGTAAAGAAAGAAGGAAGGAAGAACAATGGAAAATAAAACAAGATTAATTACTTTATCTGATAGTCCTGGAATGGATGGAGAGTTAGTTATTTTTAGAACAAACGCACCTGTGGAAAGATTGAAAGCGTTAGAAGTAGAAAGCTGTAAAGCATATACAAACAATACTGATATTCCAGTTTGGGCAGATGTATTGGAAAAAGAAGGTTATATATGCGATGTTGTAGATTCGCACAGTCATGTAACACCATATGAAACGTCTTTTGAATGGAAAGCAAAGTGTTATCCTTATATTACAGAATGTTATGACATTGATAATGTTATAAGTCTTATTAGTGGATCAGAAGAAGAGAGAATTGCAAATATTTTATTCAATATGTCTTTAGATATGGATTATGATAGCTCTGTTGATGACTACAGAGAGGATATGGAAATGCTGACTAAAAGTATTGGAAATTTATCTATGATAGATGATCTGCTATTTCATGTGTTACAGAATATTGCAGATGATAACGCAGAAATGGAAAACAAACTTGTCAATGCAGATGGATCTATTAACTAATTAAATGTCAATTTTATTGTAGGAAGGATAGAAAATAATCAATGGAAATTTTAGAACAATTTGCTGAGGTTGAAAAGTTAAATAAGAGCTTTTCTATAATTCCTTATAAATCTGATCAGATATTAAAAGAGATGAGGATTAATAATGGAAAGCAATATATTGATTGGACAAACATATTGCATGAAATGTATGAACTATTTTCAGAAGAAGATCGGAAAATATTATGTGATAAATTTCAAAATATTGTTGGAATGTCACTTGAATTATTCCTTGCTGGATGTATCTCAATTATGAAATATGAGAAGAAAGAGAAAGATCAGTGCGGCATGATGCATTTTAGTGATTATGGATTGTAGGAAGGATGGAAGTTTACATGAAAAAATACATAATAGATGTTGTAGAAACATATAAGAGATCAGTTGAAATTAAAGCAGAAACAGAGGATGAAGCAAGAGATATTGTAGCGGAAAAAATTAATACAGGAGATATTGATATTCCTTGTGATGGCGGTGGTTACGACTATGAGTACGAGTTATTTGCAAGTGAGGTAGAGGAAAGCGAAGTGTAATTTTTATGGACTGTTTACTACAGTCAGAGAAGATGATAATATATACATATTAGTTGAGATACAAGACAAACAAAAAAACTTAAAGAACAGAGCAAAGGAGAGTAAATTATGCCATTGGTTTTATTATTAATAATTATATTTATCGTTCCAGAGGACACTTTGGAATATATGTTAGGAGCTATTTTAGGTGGTGGGTATGGAATTTTAATGGTTATAGCATTTGTTGCTATTCTGTATGGGATTTATAAGTTCTTTTCCGATCTTTGGAATGGAAGGTAGAATGGAAAATATTATTTGATAAAGCAGATTATATATGGAAGGAGTTATGAATATGAATAAATTCAAGCATTATGGGAAAGATGTATGGGTTCAGACATTCACAGAAATAAACTGGGTAGATGGACTAAAGAAAAACGGATTAGAATATGTAGCACTTCCAGATCTTGAACATGAAGTATATAAATATGTTAAGAATGGAAAAGAGAGGTATGCTCTAATTCATTATCCTGATGTACCAGAGGAAACTTTACAGGAAGTGTATATAATAGAAAAGATCCCTGATGATCTTAGTTGGGATAACATAATAGAAGATTACAGACAGCAGAGTAGAGGATATGAACCGATGAAACTGCCAACACGAGCAAGGCTATTGTACGATAAAGCCGATCACATAGCATATGAATTGGAAAAAGAAGATCCAGATTTTGCTAAAAATTTTTGGCATAGACCTACAGGATATATTGATTCTAAACGATTTAAGTCGGCTCTTACTTTGCTTGGAACAAGTATCGAGGAACTAAGGGAAATGGATCATTCCGATACGCCAGAAATTGATGAACTAGAATTAGAGTGAATACAAATTAATATAGGTAACTAGGACACTTATGGAAAATTCCAGAGTGTCTTTTTTAATACAAATTTTTACATAAGAAAGGTGGAATTAATTATGAATCTAAACGAAATGGAAATCCCTTGCGATCCAATTTTGGATAAGGCAAAGAGAGATGAACTGGTGCAGAACACAGAACTTTTAAAACAAGTTACGATCAAGCCGATTCCGTGGCTCCCTGGACGAGATTATATCACTACGGAACAGGTAGCACGATTTTTTGATGGAGATGTTGACGAGGTTAAGAGATTGTGTGCTAAGTATCGCAAAGAGTTTTTAGACGATGGAATGGAAGTTAAGACGGTGCAGGAGATCATTGATGGTCAGGACGCAGCAACGGAAAAACAGAAGGGAAGAATCATGGTAACGTATCCGAACGGATTAAATATCTCATTCGGCTATAAAGGCGCTAAGGTGTTTACTCTTAAATGTTTAATCCGACTTTCACTACTGATGGAAACTTCAAGCCTTGCTGAGAACGTAAGACATTATGTTTTTATTAATGACTACATCACGATGGAAGAACGAAGAGAACAAGAACAGGTAGAGGCAGGTGTGCAGCTTGTTGACACAACGGAAATTTTAGGCAGAAGAATTGATCTGTATAGAAGCATTGAAGATCCGTTGTTCTTAGCAAGAGATGTTGCAGAATGGATTGATTACAGTAAGAGAGATAATGGAAAATATAAGACAGACATGATGTTACAATCTGTTGATTCAGATGAAAAATTTAAGACTAAAATTTTGACTGCCAACAATCTTGGCACTCAGAATTTAGGTCAATTAGACACTGATGGAAAAACTAAAGTTCCATTTTGGTTCCTCACAGAAGATGGACTCTATGAAGTGTGTATGCAATCACGTAAGCCGATTGCAAAGCAGATGAAGAAACAGATTAAAGAATATCTTAGAAACATCCGTAAGACAGGCGGTGCAGTTGACTTCGGGAAAGAGTCACAATTCATTGAACACTACTTCCCGTCATTCTCTGAAGATGTCAAGCTTGCTATGGTAACGGATCTGAGAACACAAAACAAAGAACTCAAAGAAGAAAATCAGAAGCTACAGAATGACAATAAGCTATTAGCAGCGGAAATTTTGACGTGGGATGATCGCAATAAAATGAACGCTGGAATTAGGAAGTTGGCTGCGGTAACAGGAACACAATTCTCTGTTATGTGGAACGAGCTTTATAAGAACTTGCAATACAAATATCAGATTGATGTTAAGAAACGTGGAAAGAAACCATTTCTACAGTGGATTCAGGAGCATGAATGGGATAAGGTATTGAAAGTCTTTTGTGCAATGTGTGAGGCTAGAAATTTATCTCCAACGGATATGTTCCAACAGACAGCACCAGTGGAAAATTTATATGATAATGAAGAAAGCGAGGACGATGAAGTATGGAATTAGAACAGATTATTCGGTATTCAGATGTATTTGTAGGAGTAATGATTACATTCAAAGTAATACTTATTATTGCAAATGAATGTTTGATGTTAATTAATGGAAAATATCCTACAATAGCTTACAAGAAGCATACAAACTTATTAGAGGATATAATAAATGTTATTGATAAACCAACTACTATTATTTTATGGACTTGGTTTATTATGAAAATAGGAACGGCATTTATTTTATAATTCCATATAATAATTTTGGCAAAGAACCGAACGGAAGGTTCTTTTTATTTTACGGAAATATTTGGCAGGAACCGATTTGGCAGGTCGGTTCTTTGTCAAATTTATTATACACAAACTAATAACTAACTAAACATATAATTGTTAATAGATAAGGTGTTGATTACATAGAGAACTAATAGGAATAGAATAGGTTTCTATTAGGATTGGCACACTAATAGTTGGAATTAAATGTTGATTTTATTCCTATTGGTTTACGGAATACAGTTATACAAAAATAATGAGTGTAGAGAAAAATAAGACAGTTTAGAAAGGAAGATAAAGAATGAATCTACAGTTAGTAAAAACGGAAAATTTTAACGATTTATCGTGTGATTTTTATAGTTCTGAGGACGATATTTGGATGACGAGAAATCAAATTGGAGAAGCACTGGAATATGCAGATCCAAGAAAAGCAATCCAAAATATTCACGACAAGAACAAGAATCGGTTTGTTGGAAAATCAAGTGTCCTCAAAACGAGGACGGTTGATGGAAGGAATAGGGAAACAGTTGTATATAATGAGCTGGGAGTATTTGAGATATGTAGATTAAGTCGTCAACCAAAAGCAGATGCCTTTATGGATTGGGCATGGAATATTATTAAATCTTATCGTCATGGAAAATTAAGAACAGGAACTCCTGTAACGACAGTAGAGCAATTTCTTACAGAACAGACAGAACTTATGAGGAAGATGGAAAGAAACAATGAACGCCTATACAATGTTACTATCAAAGGTTTCAATCAGTTAGCAGACATTGTGAAAGAGATGAAAGCCGAACGGAAAGAACTGTATAAGCAGATTGGTAAACATACGAAAGATATTCCAGTAGTGGATACGGAAAGTGTTATCGCAGAATACAAACTTAATGAATGGAAGTCTAACGTCTATGGAATCATTAATGATATTTTGAAAGAATCCGATGAGTTAGGAACTACCACGAGAGATATTCTTAGAGAAGCATATAACTATTTAACTAACACATATGGAATTGTGTGGGAACAGGATCGGAAAGAATACAAAGAGAAATACAATATTAGTGAAAGAGGTAATGTACCAACGATTGATCTTTGCTATGATAAATATCCTGACCTACTGGTAAGTGTGCTGGAAAAACTTCTGCGACAGTTTCGCAAAGAGAACGCACAGCCTGATTGGGAAGAAATGAAGATTAAGATTACCAATTATGCTAATCATATTGGAAATAAATCTAAAGGTGGAACTTCTGTTTATCGGAAAATCTACGCTAAGATGACAGAAAATGGTGTTAACTGGGACGAGTATGCTCATGGATTGTCTAAATCTCAGCTTATTAAAACAAATACAACTTTATATAATAGATTTTACGATGCAGCGGTGGAAATTATTTCAGAAGATTAAGGAGTGTGATATAATTATGAAACAAAACAGAAAAGGAGCTGTCTCGGATGGATAAATTAGAAAAGAGAAAAGAAGAAGCTAAAGAATATAGGAAATTAGTTGATAAATGTTTAGCTTTAATGGATAAATACGTGGGAATTACATTTGGTATTCCTGTATGGGTAGATCGTGGCTCTCATACACTAGAGTTTAAAAAGAATGGGACTGATGAATGGAGACTCCTAACAAAAGAAGAAGTATCTAATATTATTGAAAAATATGAGATATTAGATTCTGTAGCAACAAAGATTACAAAAGAAACCGATATGGGATATTGAAATGAAACAAATATTTGATCAGAAGGAGTGATGAAAAAATGAATATATTAACATTAAAAGGGAACGGAAAATCTAAATTTCTCAGTGATTTTATTGATAGTTCTCGATCAGAAAAATGTTTTGTAATCATATTTGAAGATAAAAACATTTCTCGCAGTCTGTTTTCAAGATGTGATAATTTTATTTTAGATGATTCGCAGAGCATTAAAGAGGAAATGGAAAAATATTTAGGAATTGTTGAGAATTGGAGTGACAAACTGGAATATTTAATAATATATAGTATAGATAAATCCGAAAAAGATATGATCAATTTGGATGTATATTATTTATTAAATCAGGTTAAAGATCAACCGTTCTTTAAAGAGCTAACTTGCATTGTAGCTTGTAAGGAATAAAGGAATTAAAAAGGAGTGTTTAAAATGGAAAAATCTAAAGCATATACACCAGAAAAACCATATATGTGTGTTTACGAAACAAAAGAAGATGGCATTGGCTATGCGACATTTGATAATGAACAGAGTTTATTAGAATTGTTAAATGAGTGCAGAGAAAACGGAGATAAGATTTTAGATGCCTGCAAGGTTGAGGATCGTTATGAATTCAAGGATGGAAAATTTGAGTCTAAATATCAAAGAATATATGAACATGCAATTATCAAAGCGATTAAAGATAAGCATAAGGAATTAGGTAATAAATTAAGAAAAGTAATTAATGAAAGGATCGCTATAGAAGAAAAACTAGCAGATACAAACATGCCGTATCAAAAATATATGCATTTATTGCGTGAGAAAGAGGATATTGAAAAAAAAGAAGAAAAGTTAAGTCAGAGAAAACAAATCGTAAGAGATATGTTAGATGTCTGCTATGAAGCGGTATGGGAATGTGACGATCATATAGATAAAATGAAACTTTGATAGAAAGGAAAGTGGTAAGTATGGCTAAATATGAAGGTACTTACGCTTGTGGGCATGATGGCGTAGTAAATGTGATTGGAAAAATGAGTGAAAGACAGAGAAAAGCTGACTATGCTTTTTCTCATTTATGTCCGAAATGTGCAAAAGAAGAAAAAGAAAGAAAAATTGCAGAAGAAAACAAAAAGTCTAAAGAACTATCAGAAGAATACGGATTTCCAAACCTAACAGGAACGGAAAAACAAGTAGCATGGGGTAATACCATTCGATTGGGTTTTTACAATGAGTTTGAAAACGACAGAACGGCACAGTCTATTATTGAGAATGAAACGACAGCTTCTTTTTGGTTAGACTTAGACCGATTTATTAGTAAACAAGATTTTCTGCGAAAATATAAACGAACTAAGATGGAGAAAGAACGTCGAGAAAGAATCATTAGTATTGATGCTGTGGCACCAGAAAGATTAGAACATGAAGGTGTTGTGGAAATTGTTAAAAAACTTGATAAAATATGCCTGTTTTACCTGAAAGATCAGGACTTCATCAATTTGGTTAAATCAAAAGATTATAGATGGAATGAAGATGATTGTTGTTGGTGTCGTTGTCTGACCGAGAAAAGCGGAAATTATGCTGATAGAGTAGCAGAAATTGGACATGGCTTATTGCAGAATGGATTTGCAATTTGTATTCACGATAGCGAAATTACAGAAATGGCAATCAGTGGAAACTATAAAAAAGAAAACACTCGTTGGATTAATTACGATTCAGAAGATAAAGTTCTAACGTTGCGTTGGAGCGCAAGGAGTAATGAAATTTACAATGCTGCAAGGAAAATTATGAATAATCGGTATAGTCGGGATAAAGGGTGCGTGGAAGTACCTATAGCCAATTACAGGTCTGTAAATAACTTTGCGAAAAAGTATGATTTTTGTTATACTGAAAATGCACTTGATGCTATCGAACAGTACAAAAAAGAAGTCAGAGAAATGAGAAGGGTTAAGGTGGACAAGTAATGGAATATATTAATCATTATACTCTGTTGACAGGACACATGAGAAGATCTTATTCAGAGGAAATCAGTAGTGAAATAAGAACTAGAATGAGAGAGCTTATCGAATTTGATAGGAATGTATCATCTAATTACACAGTACCGTTTATGGATGGAACTAAATTGCATATTACTGCGGATAGATCTTTCTATTGTGCAGAAGTTATATTAGAAGCTGAAGGCGAAAATATTGTATTGCTGACAACAGTAGGATGCAAAGATAGAAGCGGATTATCCCTTGCAATGAAATCAATAGAGTGTGCTTACAAAGATTTGTTTGGAAAATCCTTGGGCGAATATCATCCTGAACTGCCGTTCATTGTAGATATCCCAACGCCATTTTGTACCATAATTTCAAACTGGTCAGGAGATTTTTGCAGAACCTTAGCGTGGTCGGTTTTTGATGATAAAGATGATCAACCGATAGAAGAAAACGTAGAAACAAATACAATTCGTAGAAGTGTAGAAGATCTTCACGGAGTAAAGAAAGATAATTATAAAGGACTTCCAGAGGAATTAAAAGAATTCAATTATTATTTTGCTGATTGTGGACATTCTATCCTTGCAATTCCAGAATGTAAGTTAGACGAAGCAATTAAAGATGGAGATTTGGATATGTTTGAATGTCCGTTCCCTGTAAAATATGTTCTTGAAAAAGGATATAGAATGTATAAAGGTCATGTAGTTTGTGACGCAGAATATCATCCTGCATTTGGGTTAGTAATTGACGAAGAATGGGATGAATTTTAGAGCAACTTAATAAGATAGAACAAGTTAAAGCATATCATTTTTTGTAATGGTATGCTTTGAAAATATAGAAAGGAATGAGAGTAGGTGGAAGATAAAGAAAAGAAATTTATATCAAAAGGAGATATAGATTTTGCTTATGGTAAAGATGGAGTTGATGCAATTAAGCTTAATTTATCCAAAGGTGATTATGAGTTATATTATGAGCTTTACGGTTGGGATTGTGATAGTATTCTGATCATGAATCCTGATATTATTAGACCATTGTAGAAATTGAATAACAGAATGAGATTGAGAAGCTTATGGCTTCTTTTTATTTTGCCTAAATTTAGAGAATAGGAGTAAGAATTATGGAATTAATCGAAGTAGAAATTAGACCAGAAGTACGTGAACAGTGCAATAATTAGAGAGGAGATTGGAACAATGAAATTATACGGAACAGTGAATACAGAGGTTGATGTGAGTAAATATAATATATTAATAGCTGCGGCTCAAATACTATACGATGGACATCTATATGATAGTTGGGGAATTCATACAGAGTTATTGGAGTCAGATCATAGAGAAAATAACACTGGTAAAAGAGCATTATTTAAGGTTGAAGATATATCATATCATGGTTCCCCAGTATGGAAATATACATTGATTACTGACGATGAAAATGCAATAAATGATTTTCTGTTGGCACAGGAAATAGAAAAAGTAATTAAGAGAGTGTAAGAATAATTAAGAGAGGAGAGATTATCATGGCAGCAACACAGTTTGAAGTTATTAAAACAGCAAACAATAATAACGCAGAAGAACCTGAAGCAAAGATCAAAAGACGTAAGGACGGAAATCCTAAATGGACTCGATCTAATAAACAAAAAGGCGTATCATCTTTAGTGTATCCAATTAAGAACAAAGAAAAATTTGCAGCCTTTAATGCATATTTTAGAGACCAGATTGATAAATCGTACACAGAGTACAAACGATATGTAGCTGCCAGAAACAATCTTTTGGTTGCAGTTGGAAACAATACAGCATATCGTATCTCTGATATCGTCAGACTCAAATGGGGCGATTTATTAGACGATAAGACTCGTAAGCAGGAAAAGAAAACAAAGAAATTCAGAACTGTATACTTTAACGATTTGGTAACTGAAGCAGTGGATATTTTCTTTGAAGCTGTTGCAGGAACTAAATATGATGTCAAGATTGATGGCGAAGTGCCAATGGATGATTATGTTTTTGGAACATGTAAGTCTGGATCAGGACACATGACTGAAGCAAATGCTTTGGATTTTGTTAAAAAAGGTGCTAAAGCAGTTGGAATTGAGGACAATATTGGTACGCATACATTACGAAAGAACTTTGTGTATTGGACACTTGTCGATCATAAAGATGATCAGAACGTATTGTATACACTTATGAGATTATTGAATCATAGTAGCCCTGCAATGACATTTCTGTATGCAACAATCACAGAGGAAGAAACTCATGTATTGTTTGATGATATTGCGCAGACATACAAGGAAATTATCAGTGGGGCTTTTAACGGATTGAAGGAAAATGTTGTTAATGTGAGTTATGATAGAGTTATGGAGATTATCAAGTTTGCTTATAAGACTGGCAAAGATGATGCAGATCAAGATGATAGAGTACATGAAGATAATATGCAGGCATTAGAAGAGTTATTGGAAGGAGTAATTGTATGATATTTGTAACAGGAGATACACATGGGGATTGGATGACTCGATTAAACAGTCGTTCTTTCCCAGAGGGAGTTGAGTTAACCAAAGATGATTATGTGATTATCTGCGGAGATTTTGGACTGTGGCATGACACAAAAGAAGAACGATATAATCTGGAATGGTTAGATAACAAGCCATTTACTACATTGTTTGTATGTGGGAATCATGAAAATTACGACCGCTTATATCAATATCCTGTAGAGAAATGGTGTGGCGGAAAGATTCACAAAATCAAAGACTCTGTATTTCATCTTATGCGTGGACAGGTGTTTGAAATTCAAGGAAAGAAATTCTTTACATTTGGCGGTGCCAGTTCCCATGATGTGCAAGATGGAATTTTAGAGCCAGACGATCCAAGAATTAATGAATGGTACAGAGATTATGACAAAATGTTTAGGATTAATCATGTGAGCTGGTGGAAAGAAGAATTGCCATCTGATAAAGAGATGGCAGAAGGTGTGATGAATTTAGAGAAAAATGACTTCCAAGTAGATTACGTTATTACACATAGTCCATACACATCTGTTTTAAGACAAATGGATCAAGGATCAGGAGTGTACAAATCTGACAAGTTAACGGATTATTTACAGCAAATAAAAGACAAAGTGATTTATCAAAAATGGTTCTTTGGGCATATGCATGTGAACCAGAACTTTCCAGAAGATAATGCGATTGCAATTTACGAACAAATTATTAGGATTTTATAGGAGAATTTTGTATGAAGATAAATACGATTAGACAAAATAAGGAAGAAAAGAAAGCAAACCAGAATCTTATGTGGATTTCAGCAGAGATTCCACCATTAAAACCAGATAATGCATCACGTTACATGAGGTATAAAACATATCCTGTTATTGTGGATTACAAATATAATGATGGATGTGTGGACGAAGTGCTTGATTTTTGTGACTATGATTTTGAAGAAAAGAAATGGAAACTGGATAAGCCTCATAAAGTTAGACAGTATTTCCCCCTTCCAAGTAAGCACAAAGTAAAGTGTTCGAACAAAAAGAGAACATCTGTTCGAAAAATATCTTGATTTTGTTCTATGGTAGCATTATAATAAGAAATGTAGAGATTCTTTGTTCACAACAAAAATTAACTTTCTTTCTTGCACCTATTGACAGGGTGCAAAAAGTATGGTATATTTAATTCATGAAAACAAAAAATGCAACTGGGGAAAGTTGAGGGACGTAAAAATGAACGGATATACTAACAAAGAAAGAAAAGGAAACGATAACAGAAAAAGAAAAGAATATGTATATGGCAAATATCAAAATCCTCAAGTTTGGGGAATATATTTTGCAGATTTGCCGAAAATTGAAGGTAGTCATATCTTGCATGGGAAAAGACCAGTCATCGTATATTCTAATAATATTTGTAATAATACGAGCACAGAGATTAACGTGTATCCAATTACAAAAAAATTAAGGAACTGGATACCGACACATGTAACCATTTATCCAAATACCAGTAATGGATTAAAAATGGTATCGCAGGTGTATTTAGAGCAAGGAAGAACAATTCCAAAGAATAATCTTTTAGAGTATTGGGGAAGAATATCTGAGCTATCTTTAATGTTAAAAATAGGACATGGCATTTTAATACAAAACGGCATGTTATCGTACATGAATGCAATGGCATCCTAGAAATGGAGAATGTTATGAATAATAAAGAATTGATACAAAATTATATAGATTCTCACGTATCAGAATCACGTCGCCCAACATGGAATTGGTTATTAGATTCTGATATTGCGGACGACAATAAATCTGGGTTAACGTATGCACCAGGTACAATCCAAGAGGCTATATTATCAGATACTAGAGGTAAAAAAACCAAAAGTATGAATTCTATTAAAAAAAGATATGACCAGCTCGTTAAACTGTATACTTATGCATATGAACAAAATTATATTAAATATAATCCATTTGTTAATGATAAATTTATAAACTTGCAATTAGCAGTTGATATATATTTCTCAAATAGAGTTAATGTTAATTATGTTACACCAGATAAAATAAATGCGTTTATTTCGAATCTGATGTCGTGCAATGCATCAGCCGATACCAAATTAAATACTAGATTTCACATTGTGAGTTTATATAATGGGATAAATGGAAAGGAGTTAAGAAATCTAAAATTCTCAGATATTAATCAAAATGATTTAACAATTTTTGGGAAACCAGTCTCCAAAGATTTTATCGAGACATTGAATGAATATAAATTGAAAATGGGAGATACGAATATATATGATGATTTTGTATTAATACCACGAACAAAATGTCATAATATAGAAGAATATCAGGCAGAGCAAAAGAGGATATATAATAATGTGCAGTCTCAATTAGAATTAACTGGTAACACTTTATCTTATGAGAAATTGACAACCATTGATGTTATTAATTCTGGTTTTATACAATATTTAAAATCTAAAATGGATATCAAGGCAATTGCAGATTTATATTATATTAAATCAAAAGAAGGAATCGCACGATCTGTAATCGCACGTCAATTTAGTGATATTGCAATTGATTTTTATTATAATTATTATATATCATATAGATTAAAAAAGAAACAATTTAGTGATCGTCAAACTGTAATTGGTAAAACTATTGGTTATTTATATAAAGATGAGGATTATAAGAATTATCGTGTACATCAAATCATGACAGAATAAAGGAAGGTATATGTATGGACAATCAAATATTAAAAACATTGGTAGCGAATCAATCAAATCAAATGCATATTGATGTACTTGATTTACACTCATCAGAAATGTCATCGTGGTTTCTGAGTGAATATAAGATTCGGGCAGATGATGGAAAGATGAAAATTTATGGCAAAGATAAAGATCTTTCATACCATTGGATCGAGTTTATCCAAGATGAGAATTTGTTCTCTCATATTAGGCAGGACGACATATTTGACATAATCAAATGCCTGCAATTTACATACAAAGAGAGATACAATGTTGGAATAAAAATACAGACAATAAAAAAGAAAGCAGAAGTCTTTGGCAAAACTTCTACTTTCACACAAACTAATAATTCTAACTAAACAAATAATAAATAACAAAAAAAGATTTTTTGAATCTACCGTGTTGGCAGCACGATAGAAAATCGAATTTGATATTTAGAATTGTTTAATCTGAAAGGATAATAATATCCTTAAAATCATTATAACAATTCTAAACATGTTCGTCAACATGAAAATTTTTCCAAAAAACTACAATTAAATACAGGAGTGATGTATGAAATACATAATTACGAATGGAGAGTTCTATGTGAAAAGAGATCATGCAAGAAATAAATACGTTCGTGATAATCGTAAGTCTGAAGCTACTCAGTTTACCTCCAAGCAAGCAAAGCACATTTTAGGTTTGAAGCATAAATATACGTGGATGAAAGACGGATTTCATGCCAGAGAAATTGAGCTAGGTAAAGTTGGAAAACCTATGGAATCTAGTGAAATAATGCGTAAAGGTAATGGAAATTGCTTTATGGATTGGGAATGTGATAATACATTGATCGACAATATAGAGACTGAGGAAAGAGCTATAGTAGGGCTTTTAGCATATGACTCAGATCAATTAGGAGAAAAGAAATTTGAGTTAGAACAGGCATTATCATATGCCGATTCTGCCAGAAGTGATATTCTTCATGCAATTGAGTTTAAAAAGATTGATGCTGCGAGACGTGCCGTGATTGTTGGGTATCTTAAAACCTTACAAGAATTGCATAGAAAGATCAAGAATTGTATTCGATACATAGAAGTGATGCAGAATTGCATGGATAATCAGAAAGATATATGTACTTTGAAGAAAGAATTAAAAGATGCAGAACATAAGTCGTATGTCGGTAGAACAAAGTATTATGAGCTGATCCAGAATATAATCGGGTAGAGTTTCTTCCTTATTATATATGATGACTCGCACAGGCATTTGTGCAAAATTGAAATGTAAAATTATAACTTAGGAGGCATTTAATGACAGAAGAAAAGAATATGGTTAATGAAGGGTTAAACACTTTGGTGTTCAACAATGATGAATTTGGAAATGTAAGAACGGTAATCTTAAATAATAACCCGTGGTTCGTAGGGAAAGATGTAGCTGAGTGTCTTGGTTATACAAATTCGAAGAAAGCAATTCGAGATCATGTTGACGATGAAGATAAAATTATGGGGGAACGAAACGTTACCCCATCTATAACAGACAAATTAGGGAGAGTTCAATACCCAGTGTTTATTAATGAGTCAGGTTTATACGCTTTGATTTTTGGAAGTAAACTTGATAAGGCAAAAGAATTTAAGCATTGGGTTACATCCGAGGTTCTTCCGCAGATTCGTAAGACGGGCGGATATATTCCAATTGAAAAAGATGATGATGATTTAACTATCATGGCGAAAGCATTGAATATTATGCAAAACACTTTGGAGCAAAAGGATGAACTATTAGCCCAGAAAGAAGAAGTTATCAGTAAACAGAAGCCACTTGTTGATTTTGCTAATACGGTCAGTGCCACACCAACAATGGTTGATATGAAAACAATGGCAAAGCTTCTTGAGAAAGAAAATCAAGATATTCATATGGGCAGAAACAAATTATTTGCGTGGTTAAGAAAAGAAGGGTATCTCATGTCAGATAATACCCCATATGAAAGATATGTTAAGCAGGGCATTTTCAAATTAACAGAAAGTGAAGTTGAAACTAAGAATGGAAACAAGTTGATTACCAAAACATATGTGACTGGCAAAGGGCAATTATACTTGGCAAAGAAATTAGCACAATACTTTGCCTCACAGAGTGCATCAGCTTAGAGAGGAGACAAAGAATGGAAGAAAATAAAACGGGCGTTTGGATACGGACTAAAAATGGACAAGAACTTAAATATAATTCACGTATGATGAAATTATTTGATGTAGGAGATATTGTCGAAGTAGATAATGATGATGTATATGCAAAATTTAAAATTGAGATTGTTGAATTAAAAAATGCTTCACGAATTGTTGCTACTTACACAATAAAACCTCAAGGTAAGATTATTAGAACAACACATCCTTGGCGATATGTTGCACTTCATGATGCTGAATCAATCGAAATGGATGTGTACATCAATGATAAGATATTGGTTATTGTTCCACCATGGTATAAAAAAGAACAGTATAGAAATCAGTGCATACGATCAACAGAAGCGAGCATTACTATAACAAGAAAGGAATCAGTAAGAACAATGAATGAGGATCTTGAGATTCATACAGGTACGATTTTAGCTGACGAAATAAAAATTGGAACATTAGCCCCACCACCACTTTCAGAAAGAAGAGTGTCTGTTCTGCCACACTATCAGCAAAAACCAATTACCGCAACGTCAGAAGCAGAAAAGAATTGGTGGAAAGAATGTTGTGGAGGATCCGAAACTGAACGTGGATTACGAGCAGACGCACCAACACTTGATGATTGGAATGGTGAAATGAGTGCAACTTTAACATTTGCGTCAGAAAAATTGGATGAAATCATGAGTGAACTTACAGGAAACGAAGAGGAGAAAGATATGAATATAAAAAATCTAAAAGAAATGATTAAGAGACCGATTTATGTTGATAAAGAAATTACAGTAAAAGAACCAATGTTAGACAATAACGGTAAACAGATTGAAAAAGATGGCGAACCAGTGTTTAAAGTAAAACATTATCATGGAATGGTTAAAATCTTATGGACTTCTGGAGCGGAAACTGTTGCGTATGTAGAAGGAAATGATGTGTATGACAGAGAAAATGGCTTCAAAACCTGTGTATTAAAATACCTTTGCGGCAACGCAGGGGCTTATGATGCAGTTGATTTCTGGACAAACAAATATGTGAAATATCCAAGCAGCTGTATTGAAGTGACAGAAAACTTATGTAAATTGGAAAAGATTCTGGAGAAAGATAAGTATAGAAAAGATGATCAGAAAGGTTTACCTCATGCGAAGTTCTTAAGAAGAATAGGTTTGCTTTCAGGTGGTTCTGTTGCTGGTAAACTGATTTACAAAAACTGTGATATGAAGTATGTTAATGAATTCAAAAAACTTGCCAAGAAATATTTTCCAGAACTTCAGGGTAAAGAAATTTATGTGAATGGTAACAAGAACGATGAAATTTTTGTAGCAATTAAATAATACATAAAAAGGAGATAAAGTATGTGTACACCAATGAATGAAAGCTGGAGTAACTTTTTAAGCAAATTGTCAGAGCGTTTAAATAAAATGCTCGACTATGTAGAGAAAAACAATTCTACATTGTATGAAACCGATATTGATAAGGATGAACTTTGGGAAGTATATCTGAGTAGTTTCCCTGAAGGAACTAACAAAATGTATCGCAAGCGAAGAGAATATGACTGTGGTCATTGTCGAAACTTTATTAAAACAATCGGTGGAGCTGTGACAATTGTTGACGGTAAGATTCATACGATCTGGGAGATCGACACTGATGATGTCGTATTTCAGCCAGTAGTTGATGCTTTACGAACATATGTAGAATCAAAGCCAATCAAAGATATTTGGAGACATTTTACAAATACAGTTGGAGTAAAAAGTACAAATGAGTATACAGAAGATAAGCAGATTATCAAATGGACTCATATGTATACACCGATTCCAGAGAGATTACTAGAAAGAAAATCCGATATTCCTACAGCAAAAGCAAAAGTTAGAGATCGAAAGAGCGTGTTCAAAAGATCGCTTGATGAAATCACAGAAGAAGCTGTTGATACGGTATTAGAACTGATCGCTTCAAATACTCTTTATAGAGGACAGGAATGGGAAAGAATCTTAAAGGACTTTAGAAAATATCAGCGAGAATACAATAGTTTATCCGATGAAGAGAAAGATACATACACATGGGCAAAAGCCATGACGATCGGAGATGTAATTGGTCGTATTAGAAACCATAGTATTGGTACATTGCTTGTAAATATCAGTGAGGATATGGACTTAGATAATGCGGTTAAGGCTTATGAAAATGTTGTAGCTCCTGCGAATTACAAACGACCAAAGGCAATTTTTACAAAGAAAATGCTTGAGGATGCAAAGAAAACTGTGACTGATTTAGGATATATGGATTCATTACAGCGTAGATTTGCGAAACTTGATGATATTACAGTCAACAATATCCTGTTTTGTAATCGTGATGCAGCACCACGTATTCAGGGCGGTTTAGATATTTTCGATGAGATGAGTAAGGAAGTTGCTGTAAATCCTAAGAAGTTCTCTAAAGTCGAAGAAATCAGTGCAGAGAAATTCGTATCAGATGTACTTCCAACGGCAAAAGAATTAGAAGTTCTGTTTGAAAATCGTCACAAGAAGAATATGGTTTCACTGATCGCACCTGTAAATAAAGATGCTAAGAACATGATGAAGTGGAGTAATCCTTTCAGTTGGGCATACACAGGAAATATGACAGATAGCGAAATGAAAGAAAGAGTTAAGAACGCAGGTGGAGCAGTCGATGGAGTCTTAAGATTTTCAATTCAGTGGAATGCAGGAAAAGATTGGAATAGGGATGATTTTGATGCACATTGTAAAACACCTTGTCAGCATATTTTCTTTAAACATATGGTTGATCACGTGACACGAGGCAGACTTGATGTTGATGTAATCAATCCAGAAAAAGGAAAACCTGCTGTAGAAAATATTACATGGGCGGATAAATCTGAAATGGTTGATGGAGATTATGAATTTTTCGTACATAATTATTGCCATAGCAACGGTACATCAGGATTTACAGCAGAGATTGAATTTGATGGTCAGATTTACGAATTTGAATATGATAAACCTTTAAGACAGGGACAGAACGTACCAGTGGCTACAGTTACATTAAAAGATGGAGTATTCACAATCAAAGAGAAACTTCCATCAACAACATCTTCAAGAGAAATCTGGGGAATCAATACAAATCAGTTTGTGCCAGTAACAGTAATGTGTTATTCACCTAACTATTGGGACGAGCAGACAGGTATTGGACATAAACATTATCTGTTTATGTTAAACGGATGTGTAAATGAAGATACTCCAAATGGATTCTTCAATGAGTTTTTGAAGCAGGAATTAGTACAGCACAAGAGAGTATTCGAGGCTTTAGGAAGCAAGATGCATGTCGCAGATGATCCAAACCAGTTATCAGGAATTGGCTTCAGTTCTACAAAACGAGATGATGTGATCGTTAAAGTCAAGGGTGCAACAGAAAGAGTTCTTAAAATTAAATTTTAATATAAAAAGGAGATTAAATTATGACAACAGAAAAGTTATTCGAAATGGCAACAAGAAGCAAATTGAGATTCCCATCAACAAAGGGAGAATTATCCGTAGAAGATTTATGGGATTTATCTGATAAAGATTTAGACGTGGTTTATAAAAATCTGAAAGATCAGGAAGTTAAATCTTCAGAAGAAAGTCTGTTGGATGATGCAAATGTTGATCCAAAATTAACGGCTGCGATTGGTATTGTGAAGTATATCTTTACAACAAAACGTAATGAGAGACTTGCCGAGAAGGAACGTATTAATAAGAAACTTACACAGAGAAAATATATTGATGCTCTTTCCAAGAAACAGGATGAGGCTATTGAGAAGATGTCAGAAGCAGAATTACGTGCAATGATTGATTCGTTAGAAGATTAAGATGATACACCTTCCCGTCAAATTTGACGGGTTGGTGCTTAAAGAAAGGAGACTGGAATGATTTATAAATTAGAATTAGGCGATTGGTCGGAAGATGGGCATAAAATATCAGAAAGTTTTTTATTTGATTGTAACTATGATATTCATAAAATTCGACAAGCGTATAAAGACAGTTGTAAAAAGCTAGGAGTAGCTTTTAATTACAATGAAGATTATACGGGTCTAGGTCTTGGTTATAGAAGTGAGAGACTGATTTGGACAGAGTATCAAGAATCAGAAATGAGCGAAACAGCATTTGAAATTTTAAATAATTCTGGGTGTTTTAAAGATGTTGATTTCTATAAAGAAGATGACGTGTATTATATCGAAGAAAGGAAAGACTGTGCAAAACTTATTATGAATTTTATCGCACTGTCTATGCCTAAAGATTTTCGATATAAGCTTGTCCAAGAGCCAAAAGTTGAATCGATTAATAGTTGGAATCATGAACTGAGACAGCACTTTGGGTATGGATTATTTGATTAATAAAACAGTAATTTAAAGGAAGGAGAAATTAATAATGAATATTGACAAGTTATTGGTTGTCGTCGATATGCAGAATGACTTCATCGACGGAAGCCTTGGAACCAAAGAAGCACAGGAGATCGTTCCAAAAGTTATAGAGAAAATTATTAATTTTGATGGAATAATCGTAGCAACAATGGACACACATGAGGAAGATTATCTTTCCACACAGGAAGGAAAGAATCTTCCAGTAAAGCATTGCATCTGCGGAGAAGATGGATGGCGGTTAAATCAAGAGGTAGGAGATGTTTTATCTAACAATATTTCCATTGATGATAACAAAGACAAATCTATATTACCAGATGGTATGTACCGTAAAAGCACATTTGGATCATTAGACCTTGCACTTGACTGTGAAGATGAATTTGGGATTGGTAATCGACTTCATCCAGAAAATGTGGAAATTACATTAATTGGTTTATGTACAGATATTTGTGTAATCTCCAATGCAATGTTATTAAAAGCGGCACTTCCAAAAGCAAAGATTATCGTAGATGCATCGTGTTGCGCAGGTGTAACACCAGAGAGTCACAAGAATGCACTTGAAGCAATGAAAATGTGTCAAATTGAAATAATTAATGAATAAAGGGGTGATAAAGAATGATTAGTATTAATGGAGTCCCAGTTGTTCCAGAATCTTTTCCAGATGGAACGCAAAAAATTGATTTTTCGTTAGGCGTGATATCTCAAGAAATCATAGAAAACAAGACAGCGTATATCACATGGTTATATGAGTCAGATAAAGAGTTGTTTTCCTTGTTGTGTATTTCTAAAAATATTAAAGAACATTTTCCGTGGTTACAACAAGCATTAGTGATGCCGTATATACCAAATGCAAGATTTGACAGAGTAAAAGAGCCAAGCGAATGCTTTACATTAAAATATTTTGCAGAAATTATTAATAGTCTTGGATTTGTAAGAGTTATTGTAACTGATCCACATTCCGATGTATCTACTGCATTGATTGATCATGTAGAAGTAATCCGTGGAGCATCATATATTACACAAACTTGTAGTAAAGTCCTTAAAGCAGAACCATCAAGAAATCTTGTAATTTATTTTCCAGATAGCGGATCACTAAAAAGATATTCTGAATTTGTATCAGATGATTATCCGATTGTCTATGGAATTAAAAATCGTGATTGGAAGACAGGAGAAATTCTTGGTATTGAGATTCATGGAGATACAGATAAATTAGACGAAAATACGGCAATCCTTATGATTGATGATATTTGTAGTAAGGGTGGCACATTCTATTATGGATCAAAAGAATTAAACAAATACGGTTGTAAAGATATGTATTTATATGTTAGTCACTGTGAAAATACAATTCTTGATGGCGAATTATTAAAGGAAGATAGTTTGTTTAAAAAAGTGTATACGACACGTAGTATTTTTACAAAAGAGCATGAGAAAGTTGAGGTGTTAGATTTATGAAACAGACAAATCCAATGTTATTAATTGATTTTTACAAAGCAGTTCATGCTGAAATGTTACCAAAAGGTATTACAAAATCTGTTTCTTATTTTACTCCACGTATGAGCAGAGTAAAACGATGGAATGAAGTAGCAATGTTTGGATTACAAGGATTCATTAAAGAGTATTTAATCGATTATTTTAATGAGTATTTTTTCTTTGAATATAGAAACAAAGCAATTGGTACTTATAAGACAGTAATGGATGCAGCTCTTGGAAAAGGTACATATGGATTACAGAAAATCGAAGATTTATATGATCTTGGCTATCTTCCAATTGAGATTAAGGCTTTTCCTGAAGGAACTTTAGTACCAATGCATGTGCCGATGTTTAGTATTGAGAATACTCACAAAGATTTTGCATGGTTACCACAGGCATTAGAAAGTTTAATTTCCGCAGAAATGTGGCATCCGATGATCGCTGCAACTGTTGGACATACATACAGACAGATTGTTAACAAGTTCTATGAAATGACTTGTGATGACGATATTCCAAAATCTAAAGCATTAGGGGCTTTCGATTTTCGTGGAGAAGAATGTTTACAGTCTGCGGTTAAAGCAGGGGCAGGATGGTGTTTATCATTCTTGAATACAGCAACAGTTCCAACAATTCCATATTTAGAGAGAAATTATAACTGTGATTGTACGAAAGAACCAGTTGCTTTTGGTAGCCCGTCAACGGAACATGCAGTAGTTTGTAGCAATTATGCAATTGATGGAGATGAAGAGACACTGATTAAAAGATTGTTAACAGAGATTTACCCAAATACAAGCTTCTCCGCAGTGTTAGATTCTTATGATTATTGGAATGTTGTAGAGAATATTCTTCCAAAACTCAAGAATGAGATCATGAATCACAATGGATGTTTTCTTGTAAGAGGGGATTCAGGAGATTGTGTAGATGTAGTAACCAGAACAGTATTCAAGTTATGGGAAGAGTTTGGCGGAACTACGAATAGTAAAGGATATAAAGTATTAGATCCTCATGTAAAAGCAATTTATGGAGACTCAATTACAGTGCAGAGATGTGAGCAGATTTATGACATCTTAGAGAAAAATGGATTCGCAGCAAGCAATGTTGCACTTGGCGTTGGATCATTCTCATTCCAGTGTATTGAAGAAGATGGAGTTTTGAAACCATTTACAAGAGATACATTTAGTAGCTGTATCAAAGCAACGTATTGCGAGATTGATGGCAAACCATATCCAATTTTCAAGAATCCAAAAGATGGCGGATTTAAGAAATCTCAGAGAGGTTTATGTCATGTCTATACAGGATCAGACGGTAAATTGACATTTAAAGATGGATATACTTCAGAAAATCTTCCAATGAATAATCTGCTTGAGACAGTATTTAGAGACGGTAAATTAGTAAAAGAACAGTCATTGCAGGAAATCAGAAGAGTATTAAACGAAGGAGAATTTTAAGAGAGGAGATATAAAACATGAGTTTTAATTCAGCAGAAACCAAAGACAAATTAGTGCAGTGGATCAGAGATTGGTTTGAAATTAATGGTAAAGGATGTAATGCTATTGTAGGAATTTCAGGAGGTAAAGATTCATCAGTTGTCGCTGCCTTATGTGTCGAAGCACTAGGTAAAGATCGAGTTATTGGTGTTATGATGCCACAGGGAGATCATTCAGACATTGAATATTCAAGAATGTTATGTGATCACTTAAGAATTGACAACTATACTGTTAATATCTACGAGCCATGTTTAAGTATCAAGCATGAAGTATCAAGCGTATTAAATGGTAAATGGAGTAAGCAGAGTGCTACTAATTTACCTGCTCGTATCCGAATGGCAACATTATATGCGTTTGCACAGAGTATGGATGGTAGGGTTGCCAATACCTGTAACCTTTCTGAAGATTGGGTTGGGTATGCAACAAGATATGGAGATGGAGCAGGAGATTTTAGCCCATTAAGTGATCTGACTGTAACAGAAGTTAAAGCAATTGGTAGAGTTCTGGGACTTCCAACAGAGTTAATCGAAAAAACTCCTACTGATGGGTTATGTGGCAAGACAGATGAAGATAATCTTGGATTTACATACGAAGTGTTGGATGAATATATCAGAACAGGTGAATGCAAGGATAAAGCAGTGAGACAGATCATTGATGAAATGCATGAGAAGAATGTATTTAAACTTGCTCCAATGCCTAAATTTATATCTGGCATGTGGATCGAGGCAGGAATGGAGTTGGATGATTAAATATGGAAGTTAAAGCAAAATGGACAGGTCGTGGTTTTGTACTCTGTGTTGGAGAATGGAAGCTTTATGTTGATGGTAAAGATGTTACCGATAAGATTCCAGAAGACTTACGTACAGAACCTATGAATACATATAAAAGATATTGGCGATGGTATTTTAAGGATGGGGTTGAAGAATGGGAGTCATATTATGACGGACTGAAACAAGATGAATGGATTGAGTCTAATAAATATTGGTTAAATAAAATTACAAAAGATATTGATGTTCAGCGCCAGATCTTCAAAGCAATCAATGAAGAGGATTTTCGCCCTAACTCATGTGGCGGATGTATTTAATAACAAGATTATGACACGAATGTGTTATGATAAATAAATTTTAAACAAAGGAGATATTTATCATTAACATGAATGGACTAACAGACAGGCAGGTATCGGATAATCGACGAATGTATGGTTCGAACAAGTTACCAGAACCACCAATGAAAACTTGGGTGGATTTCGCAGTAGATGCATTGAAAGATCCGACTTTAATGATTTTAATTGTAATTGCTGTATTACAGCTAGTACTTGCTGTAGCAGGAGTAATGAGTTTTTCGGAACCAATTGCAGTTTTAGTTGTACTTGCTCTCGCAACAACATTATCTGTCAAGACAGGGCTTGATTCTCAGAAATCAAAGGCTGATTTAAAAGCAGAAACATCAACGAGATATTGTGAAGTTATTAGAAATGGCAAGATTCAGACAATTAATACGGATGATATTGTAGTAGATGATATTGTCCTGGTTGGTACTGGACAGCAAATTTTTGCAGACGGATATATTATTGATGGCAAGATTACAGTTAACAATTCGGCAATCAATGGGGAAACAAAAGAAATCGAGAAAACTCCGATCGAGAATTTTAATTTTCATGCACGAGTAGATTCATCTACAGACGCATATGTGGATCAGAATTCATTATTTGCAGGCACACAGGTTATGTCTGGCGAAGGTAAGATGATTGTAACGCAGGTCGGTATCAATACAGTTAATGGAGATACACTTGTAAAGAGTCAGACATTAGAAGCTCCAGAAACAGCATTAGATATTGCGTTAGGAAATCTTGCAGCGTTTATCACAAAATGGGGATCTCTAGCAGCTACACTTACATTTATTGTCCTAGTTGCAACAGGCATTGCAAGTCTTGGTTTTGATAAATATTTTGATGGTGGAATACTAGAAATTCTTAAGAAGTTTGCTCAGAATTTATCTGTAGCAGTATCAATTGTGGTCGCTGCGGTTCCCGAAGGATTACCACTGATTATCGAATTAGTTACTAAACAGAATGTGAGTACAATGAAGAAGTTCAATATTCTTGCCAAGAATCCAAATAAGATTCCAGAACTTGCTTATGTAGATTTAATTTGTACAGATAAGACAGGAACACTTACAACAGGTGTAATGACACCAGAGAGAATCATTGATGGTGCAGGCAACGATATTACAAAGAATTGTAGTACATTTGAACCTTTAGTGAATAACATTTGCTTAAACAACAGTGCAGTATTTGATGATCATGGCAATATCACAGGCGGCAACTCTATTGACAGAGCAACCTTAAGTTTAATTCCTTATGATAGATATTATACGGTGTCTGGAATTGACGGACTTGGGCAGAAGAATAAACAGGTTTTTAGTAGCTCTAATAAGTATTCTGCTTATGAATGTAAGAAAGGTCTTACATATTATAAGGGAGCACCTGAAAAATTAATTGCAAATTGCAAATATTATTACGATGGCAACGAAGTCAAAGAAATGACTAAAGAAGTCGTAAACAATATGAACAAAGCAATTAGTAATATGACATCTCAAGCAATGCGTTGTATCGCATTAACAGAAAACATTGGGACAATTACAGAGAATCAGCTACCAAATAATATGACTCTGATCGGCATCGTTGGTGTAGTTGATCCTGTAAGAAAAGAAGTTCCAAATGCTGTAAAAATAGCACATGATGCAGGTATTCAGATCATTGAAATCACAGGAGATTGCATTGAAACAGCAAAAGCTGTAGCGATTAAGAGTGGTATATATGAAGAAAATGGTGCAGATATCGCTTTAACAGATAGCGAATTTGTACAGTTAAGTGATGAAAAAGTGAAAGAAATTCTTCCAAATTTACGAGTGATCGCAAGATGTTCACCACAAACAAAACTAAGATTGGTAACCTTGGCACAGGAAGTTGGCAGATCCGTTGCTATGACAGGTGATGGAGTAAATGATTCCGCTGCATTAAAGAAATCAGATGTTGGTTTTGGTATGCAGAGTGGTAGTGATGTAGCAAAAGAAGCTTCAGACATTATTCTAACAGATGATAACTTTGCTTCAATCGTCAAAGGCGTAGAACTTGGACGAACATTTATGCATAATATCATGATGTTCTTAGAATTCCAGTTGCCAATTAACATTGCATTATTAATCCTTAGCACGATTTATCCATTAGTTGCAACTGGAGCATTCTTAGCATCCGTACAGATTTTGATCGTAAATATCATCATGGATTCACTTAACTCATTATCATTCGGTGGAGAACCACCTAAAGTAGAGTACATGACTGAAAAGCCTATTAAAAAAGGGTCAGGGTTATTTATCTGCGGAGCAAAACAGAGAATTGCAGTTACTACAGTAGGATTTATCGCATTATATGGAATTTTAATCTTGTCACCAATTGCTAAGATGTTTGGTACGGATGAATTAGGAATGACAGCAAGATTCGCATTGTTATGCTTCATGGCAGTATTTAATGGGTTCAATACTAGGACGGATTCACTTAATTTATTTAATGGTATTAGTAAAAATAAATTATTCGTTGAGATTGCAATTAGTATTTGTGTATTCACAGTATTGTTATGCAATGTAGCAAGCTCATTAGTAAATACAACAGCATTAGATATAACACATTGGATTACAATTATCATTTTAGCGTTGATGATCGTACCTGTTGATTTTTTACGCAAAGTGATTGTAAATAAACAGAAATAAAGGAGATATATGTATGGGATTATTTGACAAATTATTTGGAAAGCAGAACAATTCAAAGGCTTCCGCATCAGTAGCAAGTACAACAATAGGCAACAGAGGAGTTTCGTCTCCTCAGAGTCCTACCAACTCAGCAGTAATTGATATGTCTAAATCAGCACAGAGCTTGAATAAAGTGTTAATTGATATGTCAAAAGATCGTAAGGTAAATATGGATAACCATATTGCCAGAGTTGCTTTAGCGATGGACTATTCAGGAAGTATGAGTAATTTATTTAGTAATGGTTCTGTTCAGGATGTTGTGACAAGATTGCTTCCAATTGCATTAAAATTTGACGACAATGGAGAATTGGAATCATGGCTATTCTCAAATGGTTTTGACAGATTGGATGCAGTTACAATCAACAACTATAAGAATTATGTGAGAAAAGAGATGATGGGATCTCATATGAATATGGGTGGTACAAATTATGCACCAGTCCTTACAGATATGGTTCATTATTACAAAGACGTTGAACCAAGCAATATTCCTGCATTCATTATTTTTATTACAGATGGAGAAAACTGGGATGCAAGTGAGACAGATGATATCGTAAGAGAATTATCTGAATATAACATTTTCGTGCAGTTTATTGGTATCGGTGATGAGGACTTCAATTATCTGAAGAAACTTGACGATCTTAAGGGGCGTAAACATGACAATACAGGGTTCACAGCAGTAAAAGACATGAATCGTATGTCTGATGAGGAGTTATATACAGAAATTTTAAGACAGTACATTGATTGGTTAAATAACAAATAAGAAAGTAGAGGTATAACAATATGGCAGTAATTAATATGAGTAAAAATCAGAAAATTGACATGGTAAAAGAAGATGGGTCAGCAATGAAGAAAATTTTTCTTGGTATTAACTGGGATATGAACAGATATTCTGGCGAAGCACCAAATGATTGTGACCTTGCAGGATTCGTAACAGATGATAACCGACAGGTGAGATATCCACAGGATGTTGTCAATTGGTTAACTTACTCACCTCAGACATATAATTGGGTTGAATATTCAGGAGACAACAGAGATGGGAATGATTCTCAGGGTATGAACTATAGAGGTAAACATTATGATGAATATTTCATTGTAGATGCAACAAAGTTCCCTTCAGACAGATCTGAATTTATTCTTGGAGTAGGAATTTACAGAGCTATTCAGAGACTTCAGAACTTTGGTATGGTCGAAAATGCATCTGTTATGGTTTGCGATTACGATGATGAAAATAGCGATCAGTATGTATATGATCTTACAGAAAATAAGAACTTTGAAACACTCAATGCAGTTGAAATCGGTAGATTATATAAAAGTGGGGATGGCTTCAGATGGCAGGCACTTGGATCAGGATATGTTGGTGGTATTCCAGAACTATATAAAAATTTTGGGCTGTCAATCAATGAAGATTTTGATCGTAAAGGTGATCCAGAAAAAGGAGAAATTATTCAGTATTAGAAAGGGATTATTATGGTAGTAATTTTTATTTGTATAATCGCAGCAGTGGTTGCATATTTAACATTTACTAAAAATGGTCAGCAGATTAAAAATAGAGCATCTGGAACAGTTGCAGAGAAAATCAAAGACGATGCAATGACCCCAGAGGGAGCAAAGGCAAGATATAATACTGCAATTAGAGATAAACAGGAATTTTATCAGAAGGTTACTGGTACTTATACTCTTGTAGCGGGCAAATTAAAAGCAATGGAAGAAGATCTTCAGAAGACTAAGAAAGATATCTTAAGAGTACAGACTTCCATCAATCAGTGTCTTGATAATAATGATGATAAAAGAGCAATGTATTATGCCCAGAAATTAGTTACACTACAGAATCAGCAGACGGTATATGAAAGTAAATTGCCAGAATTACAGGCTAAGAAAGATGAACAAGAAGAACTGAAAAATCGAGCTTACGATGAATTGCTTAAATTAAAAGGCGAGAAAGACACGGTAATTCTTCAGATGGAAGCCGATCAGCAGATTTCAGAGTTACAGAAAAGCTTAGACAAATTTAATAACTCCAATGCTGCACAGGAAGGATTGGAAGAAGTTCGAGAGGGAGCTAGAAGACTTAATGAGCAGGCAAAAGGAGCATCTGTAGCATATGAATCTAGTGCAGAAACATTAGATTATCGTATGGAGCAGGATGAACGACAGCAGGAAGCTCAGGCTATCTTAGATCAGATGAAAAACGCTCGTAAATAGCAGATAAACTCATCTACAAAAATTAATTTCACAAACATAAAACTGGCATTTGAAATATAATGTCAGTCATGGAAACATAGCTCAGTTGGTAGAGCAGGCAATACATAAACATTCATTTTTCTACCTCCATATAAGTATTTTATTTACATTTTAATTTTCATCACATATAAATTGCCGACACAGGTTCGATCCCTGTTGTTTCCACTAAAAAAGACCTCAACCTAAATGGTTAAAGTCTTTTTGATTAATCGTTTGGTATGACCTCGATAACATCTTCAACTTTGCAATCAAGATATAAGCAAATTTTGTCAATGTTTTCGAGACTGATATATTGGTGTTTTGCCATCTTGGCAATAGTACCAGGACTCATACTTAATGCAGTTCGCAAATCAGATTTTGTCATACTCTTTTTCGCTAAAGTAACGAAAAGCGGTTGATAACTTATCATATGATATACCTCCACATCTATATTGTAGCATATTACATACAGGATGTAAAATAAAATATTCAAGAAGTTGAAGATTTTGTATTGACACCATGTGCAAGAAATGGTATATTATATTCAACAAATTAAAGATAATCTTCAAGAAAGCGAAGTAAAGGAGTGAGAGGATGAAAAATAAAATTTACAGATATTATCAACCAAACGATAAAGATACAAAAGATAATCATTCAGATTGCGTGATCAGAGCATTAACAAAAGTTGTTAATAAAGAATGGTTAGCGATATTTGACGACTTATTACCATATGCAAGAGACATGCAGTGTATGCCATCAGAACGAAGGTGTTATGAAGAATATTTATTTGATAACGGATTTGCTTATCAAGGTATTAGCAACCGAAAAGGATCTAAACGACCAACAGTTGAAAGTTTTGCAAAAGATCATAAACAAGGTAATTACTTAGTAAATGTTGCAAATCATGTGGTTGCGATTTCAGATGGTAATTACTACGACACTTGGGATTCTGGAGATTGCTGCTTGTATGGATATTACTATAAAGAAGAAGGAGAGAAATAAATGAGAAAGAAAATTTTGGCAACGGTTTTAGGAGCAACGATTTGCTTAGGATCAATGACAGGATGCGCAGGATTCAAAAGAGAAATCGTTGATATGAAAAGCGATTGGAATGGCGGTATGAAAAGAGTCATTACAGTATATACAGCAGACGGTAAAAAGATTGCCGAATATAAAGGGAAAATTGATATTGATACAAATGATGGTGGATATGTCAAGTTTGACTACAAAGGTAAGAGATATATTTATTACAACTGCTTTGTAGAAAGTATCGCAGAAATTGATTAGAGAGGAGAAGACAAATGAATTTAGAAGAAACTATCAAATGCGCAAATGATATGGCAACAAAGAAATACATAGCAGCTATACGGTGTCATGCAAATCTAGATGATGAAGAACTTGATGGATTGATTGAATATGCATTAAATCAAGAGCAACTTGCAAAGTGGCTTGGAGAACTCAAAGAGCTAAAAGAATATAAAGAAAAGTATAGATGGCATGACTTAAGAAAGAATCCTGATGATCTGCCAGAAGATAGCAAAGATGTTTTAGTAACCGTAAAGGGCGGTTGTGTAAACAGAACATGGCATGATTCTTGTGGATGGAGAAATGCGACAGCTAAAAAGGCAAGTTACTATAGCGACAAAAGTGTTCTGGCATGGAAAGAGATTGAAGAATTTGAAAGTGAGGAAGAATAGAAATGAATACAGAAAAGATGATTGACATTTCAGTATTACCAGAGGCAGAACAGGATCTGATAAAAGCATTATTTGATAAATGTTGTGAAAGAGCGAAACCAAAAGAAAAAACTAATTCAGGGTCTAAAGTTTGGAAACCAAAATACGGTGAAAGATATCATTACATTGATGGTAGCGGATCTATTTATAGCGCAATATGGTTTAATAGCATTGTCGATAACGGTAGATGGGTATTAGGCAACGTATTTAAAACACAAGAAGAAGCAGTATTTGCAAGAAAGAAAAGAAAAGTAGAAGTTGAACTTGAGCGGTATGCAAAGGAACACAACGGCACAGAATTTGCCAATCGTTGTTATTGTATTCGATGTGAAGAAGACGGGAAAAGACTTCTTTGCGATACATGGGCTACAACAAAAATACAGGGTACAGTTATGTTTACATCAAAAGATGTTTTAGTTGATGCAATTGAAGCAATCGGAAGAGACAGAATCATTAAATACATCTTTGGAGCATAAAGTGAGGTGAAAGAAAATGGGTACAGCAAAGACAATTGATATTTCAAAATTATCTGAAGCACAGCAGAATTTATTTAAATCATTATTTGAGCAGTTCTGCGAGAGATCAGAACAGAAAGAAGAAACAAATCCATGTGGGTTAAAGAACGGAGATGAGTATTATTACATCACTAATGATGGACAGATCGGTATTGCAAAATGGCAAGGTAGAGCATCAGATTTGAGAAGATTAGCTTTAGGTAATGTATTTAAGACTGAAAAGGATACAGAGTTTGCTATTGAAAAACAGAAGGTCAATGTTGAGTTGCAGAGATATGCTGACGAACATAATAATTCGGAAAAACTAATTTGGGATGGTGAAAATGAGCATTGTTGTATTAGGTATGACATTGTAGATAGAGATTTAACAACGGCATATTTATATGCATCACAAACAATCAATGGCATTTATTTTACTTCTCCGGAAATTGCAGAGGATGCTGCCAATAAAATCGGTACAAAACGTATCATGAAATATCTATTCGATGTTGATTGTGAGGTGGATGAATAATGGTGATATTGATACTTATAATCGCCATAATTGCTTTAATAATCTACAAAGGTTGCTTCTCTGGTGATTTTGATGTTGTGTTAATTCCGATTAACTTTGCTGTCGTCGTAGTTTTATGTTTGCTACTGAGTAACTTGTATGAAAATCAAGGCGTCAATCAGAAAATTAAAATGTATGAAACACAAAATTGGCAACTTGAGAGAAAGATTGATGTGACTGTTAAGAGTTACATGAATCATGAAAAGGATACATACAAAGAATTTAAAGCTGGTGATGGAATGGCATTGATCACAACATATCCTGAATTAAGAAGTAATGAACTTGTTAAAGAACAGATGGATACATACCAAAGCAATTATCGCAAGATTGCAAAATTAAAAGAAAAAGAAATTGATTACAATGTTACTAAGTGGTGGATTTATTTTGGAGGAGAATGATTATGAAAGTTTTATATCATGCAAAACCATATAAAGTGTATGGAGTTTGCACAGACAAATGTGATTCTAGCAGTTGTGGAGACACTTATACAGCCTTTTTGATTTATCTTGATGAAGCATTTAGATGGTCATGGGTTAATGTTCGTGATTGTACGCCATATAAGAAGAAAAAACATAAGAAGAAAGGGTGTAAACAATATTAGATACGCACTTAGAGATGTTTCGCTATTTGCACTTAGTGACGATACAACTGATGAAGAAAAAATAATATTTACAATTCAAGGGAGCAAGGCTGATATGAATTACAATCTAACATTCCCTGTCGTAGTTCTGAAAGATGAAAATGACTCAGTCCTATATATGGCATATATCCCATATTTTGATGTAATGACGCAGGGATATGATGAAGAAGAATTGCAGATGATGATCAAAGATTTGTTGAATCTCTGCTTAGAAGATAAGGAATCTTACACAATTCCTGCATGGGCATATACTTATTTCAATGAAGACGATGTTAAGGAACGAGGCAGAAAATATTTTGAAGAGCTTGATGATGGAGACGATACATATTTTCAAAAGAATTTTTACACAGTATGGTGGTTCGATTTCAGGCGATAGTAGTAGATAGAAAAGGAGAAAGATAAAATGGACGTTTTGTTTTACATAATTTGGGTATTGGCGTTTATGGTGATCATAGCAATTGGAATTGGAGTACCATATATGACATATTACAACTACAAAAGAATCAAGGCAATGGACAAGAAACTTACAGGAATGTGTACAGGTCTTGGGATTATGCTAAGACCAGAAGAGGGTGATGAAGAATGAAAGATATGAGAAATAATCCCATTGAAAATGGAAATCTGTGTTTTAGATCAAGAATAGTAAATGGAGAAACATTGATGGGATATGCATTAGTTATCTCAAACAAGTTGTTTTGGAAAGACGGATGGAATAACTATATTTCTAGTCACGACAAACTTAATTCTAAGCAATTAATTGTAATCGAACACTTAAATGATGACGAAAAGAAAATGAGAAAAGAGTGGTTAGAGTTTATGGCAACAACAAAATCAAAAAAAGTTAAAGACGAAGATCGAGTAATTGTGAAAGACTTATTGAGTGAAATATGAGGTGCAAGGTATTAAATGAGAAGATTAATTTGGTATATCAGGTCTTGTTTCTGTAAACATGATTGGGAACAGATATTTGAGTCTGCAATATATTATGGCGACAGATCTACAAAACCTTATAGATGTGAGAAGGTTTATCGCTGCAAGAAATGTGGCTGTGAGAAAAGATATGTAATAGAGTAAAATCTGAGTTTTATGTAAAGAGAGGATGATGAGAAATGAGTTGGTGGACATATGTAAAGGGATTTGTTGAAGTTAGACCATTTGGAAGAACACAGGCAGAGGAAAGATACATACTTGAAACTGCATTGAATCATTTGCCTAGAGTAACAGGGTCTGAAAGCGATATGAATATACATATAGTTCAAAAAGCAGGATATGATATGAGCGATTCATGTAATGAATTTGAACAACGAACTCATTTTGGAAATGGTAGAAGAGGAAATTTCGAAACACAAGGAACATATTATTTGTTAGTCGAAGGCAGTTTGCGAGACAGAGAATTTCAAGAAACATATAGAGAATTACAAAAATGGCTATGTCGGCTTGCTAAAAGAGTTAGTGTCCAAGATGTAATGATTGAGGTCAAAGCATGGAACAGAAATAAACTTATTAGAAATGATAAAGGAATTTATACTCAAATGCTCGAAGATGTTAGTTGGATAAACAAGAATAGCACTAATTGGTGCGAATATCTAATGTGGAAACCTTATGGAACACATAGAATGGTTGGTTATCCTGAGAAGCTTGTAGAAAAATATTATCCAGAGATATACAAGAAAGAAAAGGAGTATGAGGAATGATAAATATAGTTGCGATTATATTGGGAACGATTGTTGGTAACATTATTGGTAACGAAATATTTGATAGTTTGTATCGAAAAGATAAACGTGTTAGTGATTTTCACAAGGATAATGATGTATCACTGCGTACTCGGACAGAAAATGATATGAAGCAATTAGATATGATGTTTGATGATCAGGTTATTAGGATATTAAGAGATATTCAAAACCATTGGTTACCTGAAAGACCAATAATATACGGAGATGATCGTATGTATACAGAGTCACAATACCAGGCAGAAAAGATGCATCAGGCTATTGACGATGCCGTTACTGTGTTATTAGAAAAAATGTAAAGTGAGGTAATTAATATGGGAGCCAATATTGAGTTTGCCATTGGCTATGCGATCGGGTTTTGTATTGTTGGAGTGATTGTATTCCTGAGATACGAAAGAAAGATGGATCGGATGAGGCAGACAAATGTAAATCTGATCTTAGATAAGATGTCGTTCATGGCTGATGCTAACAACAAAGAAAATGATACATATAATAAGGAAGAAACTCGTTCAGATGTTAAGGACGCAGTGAAGTATGCAATGAAGAAAAGTCATCCAGATAATGGTGGCAGTGCAGATGATTTTAGAAAATTTAGAGAGCTTTATGAAGAAATGGAAGGTAAGTAAATGCTAAAGGTCGGAGATATAGTTTATATTTATAGAATGAAGCCAGCGGCTAAAGGAGGTTTGGTTAGAAATAACGACAAAGGTACAATTACTCGCATCGGAACAGATGAGATTGGTCGCAGATATGGGTATAGATATATGACCGTTAAATTTGACAAACCAGTAAATACCTCTAATCGTGATATTTACTCTTTAGAATTTTTTGAAAACAAGGATGATCGTAAGATAGGTAGAATACGAGATATTGGATTCTTACTATATGGTAGAAAATGTGAGGAATAAGACTCATGAGTAAACAAGAATCATTGAAGTTTTTGCAAGGTTTGATTGACGAAGTAGAAAATTGGACAAAAGAAGATATTGAGCGAGGTCGGAAGTTGATGGAGAAAATATATAAAGAAGAACCAAAAGAAGTTGAAAATAGTGATGGGTATTGGGAATTTATAATGCCAGATGGTAAGGTAGTGAAGTAGATATGGCTAAGAAACAAAATAAAAATTTTAAAATATTTGGTGTGTTTTTGGAATATAAAAATATTCTGCTCAAATAGTTTTTGAGTACGCCAAAAGTGAGGTTTATTATAGCACTCACTAAAATCTATGTTATTTTGTCGGATTTATGTTATTTGTGGGTTTGGCAACTATAAAAAATAACAGAACTAAAGGAATTTAAACAAAAAAAATGAAAACAAGACAAGAACGTAAACAGGAAATAAAACGATTCTTTGATCGGTTGAGTCCCGAAGAATTGGACAAGCTATTAGAAAGAAATGGAATCAATGACAAAGAGTCCAAAGAGGCTCTTGTATATAGAAATATTAAAGAAGGAATTGAGAAAGGAGAGATGTAACGATGAATAAAATGTTACAGATTGCGATAATTGATACAAGTACAATGTTGGGTATACCTGCATATACAGTAGATTGGTCGGTTTTATCAGAAGCCGAATGTCGCAACATTCTTAAAGCAATGAATTTTCATCAACCAACAGAGGAGGAAGTGAGTGATGCAATTAATATTCTCCTTGCACACCTCTATTATAAAAGACAATCAGGTACATATGCTGATGTAGATATAATGAACGATAAAGCAAGTCAGAAAGAAATGACAATTTCAGAAATTGAAAAAGAACTTGGTCATAAAGTAAAAATAGTGAAGGAGAAAGAAGAATGAAAGTATTTTTAGGTGGTACAACTTCTGGATGGAAATGGAGAAATAAATTCCAGAAAATGCTTGAATGTAATTATTATAATCCAATCACTCATGGTTGGAGTGAAAAAGACAGGCAAAAAGAAGTCTATGAAAGAGAAACAGCAGATTATGTCGTGTATGGTATTACAAAAGGAATTAGGGGAGTATATTCTATAGCAGAATTGGTAGATGATGTAAATAAACGTCCCAAAAAAACAATCTTCTTAAATTTATATAGCGGAGACACAATCGCACATGATCTTAAAGCCGTTGAGAATCTATGTAAAGATAATGGAATAGCTAAAGTTTTTAGTGGTAAAAATGCTATGCAAGAGTGTGCAAAATTTATTAATAATAAATTAAAGGAGGAAAAATAATGAAATGTTTTTATCACGTTGATCAAGACGGAATTGTATCTGGTTTTTACGTCAGAAAAGCTTGCGAACAGCGAGGTTTAGCATTTGAACCAGAGGACTTCCGAAAAATTAATTACGGCATGAAATTCCCGTTTCATGACATTGAGCAGGATGAATTTGTGTTTATTGTAGACTACAGTATTGAGCCAGAAGAGATGTGGCAGTTGCTCAGTATTACAAAGAATGTATTTTGGATCGACCATCATCAGTCTACGATTGAAGCGTATAAAGATTTCAAGTGTGATGTAAAAGGAATCAGAATTACTGGAGCGGGTATTTCAGGAGCGAATTTGACATGGTTATATTTTAAATATATGTGTGATGAAAATTGGGAGCAAATTGAGAGGACGGATGAGAAAAATGTAAAAAGATTACTCAATATATATAAATATAAAGCAGATTATCCAAAACTGGCAGAATATACAGCCATGTGGGATACATTTTATTTTGGTGAAACGTCAAAACAATTCGTAAAAGCATTTCACTATGCATTTGAATCGTATGATTTTGATGCGTTAAGTCCATTGCTAAACACGTTAAATGAAGATCAAGGAATTTATGAAGCAGCAAAAATTATTGGTGATATGATAGCAGATGGCTTATCAATTATTGAGTATTTAGCAGCAAATGCAGAACAATATCTTAGAGCATATGGTTTTGAAACCATATTTGAGGGACATAAAGTCTATGCAATCAACAGAGCGTTAATCAATTCTGATTTCTTCGAATCTATTGATGCTTCTAAATACGATATGTTTATCGGTTTTTCATTCAATGGAAGTATGTGGGAATATCAGCTACGATCCGCAGAACAAGATAAAGTAAATGTGTATGAGCTTGCTGTGAAATATGGTGGTGGCGGTCATCCAAATGCAGCTGGGTTCAGATGTGATAAATATGTATTAGGAGTGTGATGTATGTCAAGGAAAAATACAAGAGAAATTGAACTTGCTTTTAGTAAAAACAGAGATCCAGATTGGGAAGCCGATGTGGAAATTTATAGAAGAAGAAAGTTCGAAGTAGTGCGTGGTATTTGTCTGGGAGATGAGTTTGCTGAAATTGAGTCTTTAGAATACAAAAATTGTGACGAGTTAGATGAAATGTATTATTGTTTTGATTATAATTTAAAAATACTTATGCAGTCTTATTTGTATGAATATACAGATTATGTGCCAATCGAAACAATGCATATTACATCTCCTGCAATATTGTGTTGTGATGAAATTGTATTAAAAAACGGTGAGAAAATTTCTATTGATAACATATGTATTGATAAATCAAATGGCAATGAAGTTTATAAATTATATTCTAATAGTACATATACAGATGATGTATATTATGAATCTACTAAAGCATTAGTTTATGAATTGGCTAGTAAAGATGTTTGCAAGGCTATACATATAATGAAAGATATGATGGACAAAGCGTATATAAAAGCAAGAAATGAACGAAGCATACATCCTTTTATTAGCCACTTGTTTAACGACCCTCCAATTCCATGTATTAAAAATAAATATTCTATACATGATTTAGTAATGGGTACATTAAAATGCAGTGGTGATATTTATAAAGAAATAAACAAAGAAGTCCCAAATGCTATAGATATGATTGTGCCTCATCCTGGAAGACATGCAGAGTATTATTTTGGGTTAGATTATACAGATGAAGTAGAGCAATTTATTAAAGAACAGGAGGCTAAGAAATGTGAAGAAACTAAATGATGAACAGCGAAAGCTGATTGAAGATAATTATTCTTTGATTTGGCATTTGCATGAGAAGTATTTTACAAAATTTAAAGATTTTGATACATATATGGATCTTGGTCGTATGGCAATTTGCAAAGCAGCATTAAAATGGGATGAGTCTAAAGGTAATTTTGGGACGTATTTTAGATGGGTATTACAGTCAGAAATTAATAAATATTATATAAAATGGCATAGCCCAACAGAGAAAATGAACAGAAATGCGGAATCATTGGATGCACCTGTTGACGAAAGAGTTGACGCAGAAGAATTAACAATTGGTAGTTTGCTTGTGAGTAACGATGACATAGAGAGTCAAGCACTAACAACAGTATATTATCAAGGAGAATTTAACAAATTATCAGACAAGCAGAAGAAAATTATATATATGTTACTTGATGATATTGAGCATAAATACATAGCCAAAGAATTTGGAAAGAGTATTCAATGGGTAAGTTGGCAACTTGGTAATATTAAAAAAATAATGCATAGGGCAAAGGCGGTGAGATCATGACAATTGAAGAAGTGAAAGATTACATAAACTCGTCTACAGAGTATGATTTTTTGCGAGATTATCCTCATAAAATCGCTTTTCTCACACTAGGTGGAAGTTATGCTTACGGAACAAATACAGAGGATTCTGACATTGATTTACGTGGTGTTTTCCTTAGTGATAAAAGAGAGATTTTGTTGAATAATAATCAGAACAATCTTGAGAAGACCGATGATCATAAAGACATTGATACCGTGTTACATTCGCATATTAAGATGGTTAATATGCTTGCTAAGGGCAATCCTACATTTTTAGAGTTGCTATACTTTGCACCAGACCGCTATTTGTATGTATCCGATATTGGTATGGAGTTGATCAAAAATAGAGATATGTTCTTATCTAAGAGAGTTTGTCATGCATATAAAGGATATATTTGTGATTGCCTAGAACAAGCATACGTGAGATGTTCTAAATCAGACGACATTCAAAAGAAAACAAAATTTGCCAATAAATCAATGATGCATGCTGTTCGTTTGTTGCTCCAAGTGATTCAATTACTACAATGTGGAACTATGTGTGGAACAATTGAAGAAATAGGAAAAGACCTTATAGATATTAAGATGGGGTACAATACTTTGTGTGAAAAGAGACATCTTCCAGATGGCACTGAATGTACGGATTATCGTCCAAACGAATCTTATAATGTGTTTACTAACAGACTATTGTCTGAATTTGAGTATGGGTACAAACATACAACCTTGCCAGACGAACCAGACTGGGATCGTATCAATAACTTCTTGATGACAACAAATGAACGAATTGTGAGAGGAATGGTGTAAAAATGTATGTAAAGATTGGAGACGAAATTGCTTTTCATCCTGGCGAATGCTTAGAAGAATTTGTTGAATCTTGCAGGATGACTCCTTATCAGCTTGCGAGTAAAATTGGCATGGATGTTGATTATGTTCAAGGGTTGATTGACGGATCACAAAGTGTCACAAAAGAATTTGCAAAATCAATGGCAGATCATTATGGGTTCTCTGACGATGGACAGTTTTGGTTAAACTTGCAAGAAACATTTGAAAAAAAAGTAGGTGGCATAGATGTTTAAATTAATAAAACGCCCACGTTCTGATAACGATCAATATACTAAATATGATGTTGTGCTTGATAAAGAATATACTGTAGAAGAATTTATTGATGCGATTGCAGATGGAAGAAATGGAACGCATGGTCAAATTACAATAAAAAATGATAAACAAGCCATTGAATCATTTGGCTATAATATCGAGAGTATTAATTATAGACATTGTAGACTTCAAAATGCTGAAGAAAAAATTAAACAAGTATGGGCAGATGGTGGCTGGGTAAAAATCAATTATACTATCTTACTTGAAAACAAACAGGAAACACAAAAAGGTGCGCTCAGATTTATTGTTAAGAAGCCAAATGGGGAAGAATCAGTGGTGGTTATTTTTAAGAACAAATCCGATGGCACATATTCATTTGTTAATTTGACAAAAGAGCATATTTGTTCATGTAAATTTAAAACAATTGAGGAAGCCATTCAGGATATGAATGATCGCTTAAGAAAAGGATTGATTGAGTCCTATATTGTGAAAGGAGAAAGAAAATAATGGATATACATATTGGAGATTTTTGGCAGAACAAATGTAATCCAAAAGTAATTCAACATGTAGTTAATTTTTCATTTAGAATGGGTGGATTTCCAAGTAGTAAAGATATGCTACTGATCTGTGAAGAATTTCATTATACAAAGATAGGTGAGGATTCTGCCTCTGTTAAAGAAGATTCCAGATTCTTCACACATATTACAGTGGATAATTTTAAAAAGATGAATCAATGTATCCTCAGTGCAGAAAGAATTATGAAAGACACTCAGACATTTAAGACAGACAAAGATATTTTGGATTATTTAACGAAGAAAGTCGAGGAGAAATTGAATGCAAAATAATATATTTCAGATTTATTTGGCTGGCGGTATGCAGGATTTATCATTTGAAGAACAGAATGAGTGGAGAGAAGAAATTTGTAGGTGTATCAATAGTCGCTGCGAGAAATCATTAGTTGATGTAAAACCAGTTAACATTATCAATCCAGTAGATTATTACAATTTTGAAAATGACAAAGCTGAGACAGAAAAAGAAGTTATGAGATTTGATACTCGGCTTGTTAAGAATAGCGATTTGATTATTGTGTACGCAAACGATCCAAAGAGCATTGGCACATCTATGGAAATTGCTATTGCCCATGAGAATAATATTCCAGTATTAATTTTAAACGATGGGAACGAAAAACTTCATTCTTGGTGGATTGAGATGTCTGATAGGGTGTTTAGTGAATATATTGGTCTGTGCCTATACGTTGTAGATTTTTACTTGGAGATGAAGCACTATAGCGCAAAATATAACGTGACAATAAAATAGGAATTTGAGGCAAAATGAAAGGAGTTGAATCACTATCACGGCAGAGAAACAAGGCAAGTTTATTATTTTCCATCTGGATGATGGTAAAACTTGTAAATATGATTTATCAAATGGTGATTGCTATGGCAAAAGTGGTAAGAAAGTGAAAGCTTTAAATAATATTCTGTCTGGGCATTCGGCTGATGAATTGGATAAATTATTTGTGTCCGATCCACATTATGCAGAGTTTTTAAAATATGTAAACTGGCGAAAAAATTGTGAAATGGGAAGAACTACATGGGGCTTCATTGATTATAATTTAGGAACATTGTTTAAATATGCAAGTAAATATTCGGTATGTGAGCAGTTCTTTGCTATAGGATTTACACATAAACAAGTCACAGAAGATTTTAAATATTCAATCAATGAAGTACCAAAATGGTTAAGAAATTATTGTCTTGGTGTAAAGAATAGACGATTGTTAAGTAATGATTTTGTTGATTTTTATAAGATGTATCCAGATTATGTACAAACGATTTTACAGACAGAGTATATGACATTAACTAAAGAATATTTAATAAATTTCTTCGAGGATAATCATAGATATCGTTTTACGAAAATTTTGGAGGCTTTAAATCAGGATTATGGCTATAATCTTGCAGATGTGTTTGTTTATATAGATAGAATAATTACATTTGAAGCTGCTACCAATAGTATAAATTGGTTACTCGGAGAATTGCGTGATTATGCCCGTATGATGGACGCAATCAGTCATAAATTTGATAGATATCCAAGACATTTCAAAACAACAATGGATATTGTCACAAGAAATTACAAAAGATTGCAAAAAGAATTTTCGGAAGAAGTCTTTAAGAACCGTATTAATAAAGAATACGAATTTACATATAAAGGACTGAGATTTTTTTATCCAGATTCCACTCAAGACATTAAAGACGAAGCGGTGCAGCAAAATAATTGTGTGGCAAGTTACATAGATCGAGTCATTGATGGCGAATGCCATATTATGTTCTTGAGAAGAGTAAAAGAACCAGAAAAATCGTTAGTGACGATTGAAATACAAAATGGACGAATCGTACAAGCGCTGCAAAGATTCAATGATCCTCTAACTGCCGATCAGCAAGAAGCGGTCGATGCATGGAATGAACATTTTAGCAAGAAAGGTAAGGTGGCAGCATGATTAATATTAATGAATTAACAACATATCATAAGATTAAATTAAAGAAACCAATGGGATGCTTCGATAATCTTGGCGAGGTATGCGAGATTGTTAAGATTGATACAGATGAAAATGTTATCAATTTTAGATTTGGGGCAAATGGAGCGCATCTTGGTGTGATGTCAGGAGATGAATTAGAGAAATATTTTGATGTTATTGAACCAACTGTTATTCCTGATGATTATGAGTGGCATCCATATGGGTTTATTGACGGATATCAGGTTGAATATCGGGCGGATGTCAATGGAGGAATTCATATGAGCATTGGTTATAATGGATCAATTATTTCAGTTTCATATAACCATCCAGAAATTGGATATCGTACAATTCAAAATGGACAGCAGGGTAAATTTTATGAAAATGATTTAAAGGTTGCATTTTTCAAATTACAGAAATCATATTATGATCAATTATATAAAGATGTTCACTATGAAGTTGAATCTGAGTATTTTGCTAAGAGAGACGAATGTGGTCTTGAGCTTAATGAATGGTAGAAGTAATTATGAAGGATGTAAAATTGATAATCCAATTAGCAAGTATTCTCATAGTATGTGTCGTTTATGTTGGAATATGGTGCTGGATTTATGACAATAGAGATGAATACTTATATATATCATATCCAAAAGGGATTCCTGGAAGATTCTTAAGTATGTTCTCTCAAATATGGTGTGTTATACATATTGTTGGTGCTATAGGTGCAATTATATGGGCTTGGTGTTAGAAAGAGGTGATGTAAAATGTGCGATTTTAAGGTTGGAGATAAGGTGTATTTTGCTTGGTATGATGAACCATATACTGTTAAGTCTGGAATCATTACGGAGATTAAATGTCTTGGCAATCTAATATATATAATGATACAAGACAGTATAACGCATGGTTTATATATGGTTCTTTTAGAAGAGATATATCGCACTGAATTAGAAATAAAAGCGGTTCTAAAACGAGAGTTTTATGCCAAGGTAAATGAAGTCAAAAAAGATATTCATACCTTAGAAGAGTTACTAAAATTCATGTACAATAATGATCTTACAATTGATGAAGATGATGGATATTGTGTTTGTGAAGAACGTGTTGCGGTAAGAGAACTGGCGAAAGAAATTTGTGGGATTGAGTTAGGAGAGTAATGTAGATGGAGAAGAAACTTTTGTGCGCATATTGTCGAAAGCTAGTTGATTATGAACTTGAAACAAGGTTTACAATTGTTCCAACGATAGGTGAAAGAATTTCGTTTGCAGAGACATATGGTATTTGTAAGATTTGTGGAAGGGAAATTTTTATTCCAGAGGTACATGATCATAACATAGAAGCTATGGACAGAGTATATCGGATTATAAAAGAGCGAAAGGGGAATTTAGCAATGAATCAAACCTATCAAAATTGTGGTATATACTGCAAGGCACAGAATTATGATACTAATAAGTGGATTACTGGGACATACATCGGTAAAGGATGGTTATTATTCCCAAGATGTGAACCAGCAGACCATAGTGGTATGTATGGGTGTCAAGTAAAAGAAGATACCATTTGTCAATCAACTGGCAGAGAAAATGAATTCGAATATGATGTTGTACAATTGGTTGATGATGACGAAGACGTATATTTGATTATTTATAATGATGAAGATTTGGCGTGGCAGATGTTATCTGTTTATGGTTCTGATATGATTGATTTAGGAGAAATTAAACCAGATCAATATGTGAAACTTGGCAATATCAAAGAAGATGATTATTGGAGAAAGGAATGGGAAAGACAGAGTGAAAAAAGAAAATAATAAAGTATTTACATACGGGCAGTTAGAAGAATTAAGAAATAGTTTAGCACTTTCAATAGGCGAGGTTGAATCATCAAATAAGCAAGATCATATACTTCGAAAATATTATAATATATGTAGTTTACTTGATACGTTTCAACTGACGAAACCGCTAGTTGATGAACTAAAACGTCATCCGATTGCAGCGAGATATTTTGTTTTGTCGTTATGGAACGAATTGGTGGATTCGTGTCTTAATGCGTGCGATACATTGACTGTGAATGATATAGAGAATCGAGATTCCGAAAAGCTACTATCTACTAAAACCAATGCGGCACAGTACATCCATGTATTAAATGATATGATTTCCATAAATGATTATACAACAATTCAAGATGAGGCGTTGCAGTTTGCAATTGATACAATTAAGGAGAAATATAATGGAGAAAGAAAAGAAAAGTAAATTACATACGCCAAAAGAAATTTTAAATGCACTGCATGTGATTCAGGATACGTGCGAATACCATCTTGATGGAGCAGACGAAGATTGTAAAGCCTGTCCTTTATGCACGATGATGGGCGAAGCCCCGACTTGTACCCCTAGAGACCTTGACCCTTGTAATTGGGAAATTGATGATGATCCAGATACTATATGGCGAGCATTCAAGAAGTAGGAGGTGATATTGTGAGCGAGAAAAATTATAAAGAGTATACACCTGATGAGATATATGATGCTTTAAGCGTAGTTCAAAATATCTGTAAGGCAAACAGAGTTCATGATATGGGAAGTAGAAGTGTCGATTATGAGAATTGCTTAAATTGTGATTTTTATAATGTAGTTAGAGGTTGCAGGGTAAGAGTTTCATTACCGAAATATTGGAAGCTAAATGCTCCACCCAGAGAATGGGAACCATTTGTTCATGATTAACACATAAACACAAGTAAATAAAGGAGAAAATGTCGTTGAAATTAAATGACGAACAGAGAAAATTGGTAGAACAAAATCATAATTTGATTTACTCTGCTATGACAAAATGCGGTATCCGCAGACAAGATTTTGATGACTATTATGGATTCGCTGCTATTGGGTTGTGTAAGGCAACAATTGATTATGATGAATCCAAAGCTAAATCATTCTCTACATATGCATATAAATGTATGCAAAAAGAAATTATAGCATATACTCGATGGAGATTTGCAGATAAAAGAGATGAACGACTTACCTTATCGTACAATCAGTTAATGAATGATTTAGATGAAGACGAAAAAGAATATTCTTTTTTGTTAGCTGATAAAAAAAATAATGAAAAAAAATTAATTTTCTTTTTGTGTTTTGATGAGCAAATGCGAATACTAAATAATAAGGACAGGTTAATTATTAATTTAAAGGCAAAAGGGTATACGAACGAAGAAATAGGAAATACCCTTGGTGTTACATATCAAGCAATTCAATATCAATTGAAAAAAATTAAAAATAAATTAATCCCATCCTTATAATTTCAAAAAAGCTTTTTGCTTTTATTATTTTTTTGACGCATTTGTTATAAACGTACTAGAACGATTATAGCAATATAAGCCGATCAGATAAAATTATTTTTTGTTCCTGTTAGCTTTGGCAGAGTTGACAGTGGATATAAATTGATGACTTATTTACAAACTAAAAACTAACTAAACAAATTTAATAACAGAAAGAGGTAAATTCATTTGGCAGAAAACACAAAATCTAAAAGACTTTTCAACTTACCAGAAACTAAAGGTACATTTCAGTTAGAAGGATTAATCACTGATTGTGCAAAAGACGACTTTTATAAGGAAGGTAAAACGCAGAAAGGCAAAGATAAACGAACATTATCTTTCGGAGTTAAAGTAGAACCTGACGTAAAAGTTGGATGTAAAATTCAGGCATTTGAAAAACCTACAGTATGTTTTATCAAACGAGAGAAAGATGGTACATACAAAACTAAAAAAATTCCTTGGGCGGATCGTTTTAAATCGGCTGAAGAATTAGGACTTGGCGAAGGTTGGGCAATTATTGGTTCAAGAGCAGGTCTTGAAAAAGAGACCAATGATAAAGGACAGGTTGTTAATAAGAAAATTGTCTTAGATCCATTTGATTTAACAAAATATACTTCAGAACATATGGCAGACAACCAGAGTGTATTCATCAAAGGAGATATTGAATATGGAAGTTTTACTGGGGAAGGCGGTACTAAACGTCAGTGGTCAAGAATGTCTCCAACACAGATTAGTTTAACAAGTAAAGAAATTGATCTTGATGATGAAGAACGTAAAGTAAGATCTGATTTCAAACAGACAATGGTATTCACAAATATCGAACAGGAAAAAGAAAATGATGTGCCAACAGGACGTTTTATCGTTTATGGAAAGATTATTGGTTATTCATCTGTTGATGATGCTGAATTCTATATGACAAATAAGAAATTAGCAAAAACTTTTAAGAAGAATGTTAAGCCATATTCATCTATTGAAGTTTGGGGACATATTAAGACAGAAATTCAGACAGAAGAAGTTGAAGTAGAAGATGATGGATGGGGAGAAGCAGATCCTACAAAGAGAGTCGTAAATTCTGCAAGAAAAGAACTTATTATCACTGGCGCAAGCAAAGACAGTATTGATTCAGAAACATACACCAGAGAAGCAATTGATGCAGCGATTGAAGCTATTAAAAAGGCAGAAGCAGCAAGAAGTGATTTCGGTGAGTCTGATGATAAACAGACAAGTAGTTCTTCTACAGATGATGAATGGGGATCTGGTTTTGATGATTCTTCAGATGATACTGAAGGCGATGTTTGGTAAGAGCAATTCTAAATCATTTCACAAATAAATAACAAAAACAATATATACATAAAGGAGTTTTACATTTGGCAAAAGCAAGAAAAGCAGCAAAAACACAGAGTAAATTGATGACTATTATTTATGGAGAACCTTTTACTGGTAAAAGTACACTGGCAATGCAGTTAGCGTATTTTAAACGCCCAGATGGGAAACCTTTCAGAGTCTTATATTTAGATTCTGAATCAGGAAGTATTGATGATTATTTACCAGAATTAGAGGAAAATGGTGTAAATCTCGAAAACATTTACATTGTTTACACTCAGAGCTTAGGAGAAGTAAGACATTATATTGATACAGTTAAAACAAACGGTGACTTCTACGAGCTTGATGACGATGGAGAAGAAACTGATGATGTAGTTTTAGATGCAGATGGTCTTCCATTTAGAGCTGATGCAATTGTTGTAGATGGATCAACAATCTTAAATCTGACTACAAAACAGGGATTGATTGAGTTCTCTAAGAAAAGAAATCGTGTAAAAGCGGATGCTGCAAATATGACAGGTGAAGCCAGACTTGTCAAGATTGAAGGTGCAGGTATGGAATTAAAAGATTACCAGACTGTAAACTTCAAAGGTCAGGATTTAATTCTTGATTTATTAGCTTCTGGAGCACATTGTGTTGTAACAGCAAGAGAAAAAGATGAAACAGAATCTAAGATGATTGATGGTAAAAGAGAAACTGTTACAACAGGTCGTAAAATTATTGACGGATTTAAAGGTATGGATTATAACGCCAAAACAGTAATTCGTACATTCGTTGATGATGAAACTGACATGGTTTGTGCACAGATTGTGAAAGATAGAACACATACATATAAAAAGAATGAAATTGTTGAAGATCCGCAGATGTTAGCATGGCAGAAAGTTATTGACAATTCTGTTGGTAACAAAGAGTTTACACTTGGTAATGCCCTCACAAAAGCAGTTGATGTTGAACAGAAAATCTATAAGAGAGAAATTCTTGGAGAAGCAGGTAAGCCAGTTTCCGAAGAGGAAGCAGAAAAAGAAGAATCTGGTGTAACTAATGACGGAGTTTCCAATAATGAAGATTCTGTTGAGGCAGTTAGAAAGCGAATTATTAATATGATTAAACAGATGACACCTCCAGAGAAACAGGAGATGAAAGACAAGCTTGTGCAAGAAGGATTACCTACTACAATTACACGAATTAAAGATCTTGGACAGTTGAAAAAGATTGAGGAAGTTTTATCATAAAAGGATTTATGTGGCAGCCCTTTTGGGCTGTCTGATCCTTAGATATTAAGTGAGGAGTAACTGTAGTATGGCAGATGTTTTAACAGTAAAATGTGCTTATTGTAAAGAAGTAATTGAACTTGATTTAGATAAAGTACAAGAGATTGTTAAATATGACAATAGTTATTATCACAAAGAATGTTTTCAAAAAATGTGTGAAGCAAAATTATTATCCAAAAATACTAAACATGATAAATGGTTATCTGCATTATCTAAGATTGACGAATATAATCAGAAAGCACGATTGTTACTTGAACCAAGATTATTAGAAGACAAAGTATATCGGTTTATTCTTGATAATTATAATTACATTGGTTCTGTACCAGCATATGTTTTTACAAAATTGAAAAGTATTTACAAAGGTACATATCGTGGTTTGGCGAAACCAATTCCGCCAAGTGACCTTTTAGATATGTGGAAGCGTCAAATGAAATATCTTAAGAAAAATCGAACATTTTTAATACAAAAAGGAACGATGGATAAAGATAACCCAACACACCAGGTTAATTATGATTTAGCGGTTTTAGTGGGAAAATATGATAGTTATTTACGATGGAAAGAGAAACAGAAATTAAATGAAGTAGACAAAAAGAATAATGAAAAATTTGCAAAATCTTTTGTTGAAACAAATAATATCACAACTCAGAAAACTGTAGTAACAGCCACGCAAGACGATAACATGGATGACATTTTAAGTGATATTTTTGGTGAGGGACTTGATTGACAGAAGAAACAGTGGAACGTAAAAGTGTAACTAACATTCAGAGTGAAATGATGTTTATCGGTGCTTTGTATAAACAACCAGATTTATATGTTTCTTATGGTGGATATATGAGAAGCCAGTATGATTTCAGTGATGAGGCATGTAAATTCTTCTATGATATGTTTGAGATTATGTACAAAACATTTACTCAGACGATTGAGGAAGATAAGGTAAATATGTTCATGAGTCAATCAGATGAAAGACTTAGGACATATAAAAGATACAAAGGGTGGAAAACAATTTCATCATGGATGCAGGTTGCAGATTGTGATGATTTTAAAAAATATTATAATCTCGTTAAGAAATACTCTCTTGTTAGAGAGTATGACAGAAATGGATATCCTGTTCAAAGAATTTTAAACCATAGATTATTTGAAAAATGGGAAGCAAAAGATATTTATAGAGTGATTCGATCTCAGGCAGATAAAATTAATACTGTTATTAGCGCAGGCGAAGATTCTGTCTTATTGAATAGTGGTGTTGAATCACAGGTTGAATCATTTTTATCAAAACCAGATTTAGGGATTCCGTTACCTTGGGGGATTCTCAATAAGATGTTCAGAGGGTGTCGACTTGGAAAGGTAATTTTTAATGGATTCTTAAGTAATGAAGGAAAATCAAGAAATATGATGTTGTTGATCGCATATATCGTATTGGCAATGGATGAGAAATTTTTATTACTCAGTAACGAAATGGATGAAGACGATTTGCGAAATTGCTTAGTCGTTACAGTGATCAACAACAAATGTTTTAAAGAGCTTCATGGGGTTGATATTGAAAAGCCAGAAGAAGAAATAGTTCTTGGTATTTACAGAGACAACAATGGCAATGTGATTGAAAGAAAAACAAATGAAAATGGCGACTTTATTGAAACAGAAGAGGAGTACAGACATAGAGTAGCTACGACGTCAGATGAGTTTCAAAAAGTTATGCAAGTTGCAAAATGGGTAGATCAGAAACGTCAAGGAAAATTATATTTCAAAGATGTTGGCTCTGATTACTCAGATTCGGCATTAGAGTTTGAATTTAGAAAACATCGTATGTTATATGATGTGAAATATTGTGGTTATGACACGTTAAAAGGTTATCGTATTGATGATTGGCAAACGGTGAAACAGACAGCCACAAAAATTAAAGAGCTTATGAAAGAGATCCATATGTTTTGTTTTTCTGTATTCCAGTTAACAGATGACACAGTGTATACAGATATATTCCAACTAAGTAGTAATAATATTGCCAATGCAAAACAGATTAAGCACGTTGCTGATATCTTAATGCTTGGTAAAAGATTACATCCTGACGAATATTACAAATATCAGTATATATCAATTAGTGATTGGGGAGAGCCACAGGCGCACGATCTAAAAAAGGACAAGACATATTTCTGTATTAAGGTTGATAAAAACCGAGGCGGTAACAAAAATGTTATTCCAATTTTTGAAATCAATTTGGATTTAAATACTTGGGACGAAATAGGATATGTCATAAAACGAGAGAAAAACGGAGCGTAGGTTATGGATGTAGCACAGCTAAAAGAATATATATACGACAATAATTATGTAGAAAATATTCTGAAAGATATAGGCTGTCATCATATTAAATATCATTCGTCTGGATATTGGAGCTGTGCAAATAAAGATGGGGATAATGAATCCGCAGTTATTACATATAACAACGAAAACCTAAATTGCACAAATTATACAAGAAAAATGACAGCAAAAGAAAGACAGACAGATTTAATTGACTTGGTATGCTTTACAAAAAGTCTGTCTTTCCCAGACGGTTTAAAATATCTAGCCAATTTGATCGGCATAGATTATTATCATGATTTTAATGAGCAACTGCCAGAAAGTTTGCAGATCACTCAATTGATTCATGATATGAAAGAAAATATAGAAACCGAAGAAGATAAACCAGTCAAACCAATTTCAAAACGAATTCTTTCTTATTATAAGGACTATGTTAATGATCTGTTTTATGAAGATCATATTACTTATTTAACACAGAAAGAATTTAATATTGGCTATGACGAAGATACAAACAGAATTACAATACCTATTTTTTCTGAAATTGGTGATTTGGTAGGTGTTAAAGGACGATTGTTCAAGAAAGAGTTAGATAAACATGATTTGAAATATTTATATATTGAACCATGCGCTAGACAAAGAATCTTATACGGATTGAATAAAACTCTACCTTATATAGAAAGGGTTGGAAGAGTATATGTTGCAGAAGCAGAAAAAGCTGTCATGCAGCTATGGTCATATGGATATCAAAATGTTGTGGCAACTGGCGGCAAGCAAGTTTCAAGACAGCAAATTGATATGTTAACAAGACTCGGAGTTGAAGTAGTATTTATTTTTGACAAAGATGTTGAGTTAGAAGAGATTCAAAAGCTTGGCGATCGTTTTATTGATGGAGTTCCGATTTCATATATTATGGATAATTCAAAAGAAGGAATCCTTGATGAAAAAGAATCACCTACTGATGATCCTAAAAAATGGGAACTATTGTTAAATAACTATTTGTATACACTTAAATAAGAACAGGCAGGTTATACATATAAAATACAAATTATATGAAGGTGGCACAAATGATACCTCTAATGTTGTGCCAGAAATTTTAAGAAATAGAGGGATTGATGATTATGAAACGTATTTGAACCTCGATGATAGCGTAATTCAAGATTATGCTGATTTAGAGGGTATCAAAAATGCAGTAAATACAACGATTTTTGCACTTGAAAATGGACATAAAATCGGTATTTTAATTGACGAGGACGTAGACGGATTTTGCTCGGCTTCGATGGCATATATGTACTTAAATCGCATTAATAATGAACTTTATGATGGTAAGAGTAGCATTTGTTACTTATTGCATAAAAAAGCAAAAGCTCACGGATTAAGTGAAGATATTACTATACCTGAAGACGTAAAACTTTTAATAATTCCAGATGCAGGCACCAACGATGTAACACAGTGTACTGAACTTGTAAATCGTGGCGTACAGATTGTAATTCTTGATCACCATGAAAAAGAAGAATCTGAAGAAATAATGCCAGAGGAAGTTGTAATTGTAAATAATCAGTGTAGTCCACGATATAGAAATAAAGACTTATGTGGGGCTGGGATTGTCTATAGATTTTTACAGGCAATGGATGATGAATTATGGATTAATTATGCAGATGATTATTTAGATTTATGTGCATTAGCCAATATTGGTGATGTCATGGATATGAGATCATTTGAGACACGTCGATTAGTGGATAAAGGGATTCAGAATATTCAGAATAAATGCTTTAAAGCACTAATTCAGGCACAAGATTATTCAATGCACAGTATTGTTAATATCCATAATGTTCAGTGGTATATCGTTCCAATTATCAATGGTATGGTACGATTTGGTTCTTTGAAAGATAAAGAATTAGTTTTTAGAGCATTTATTGAAGACTATGAGGTATTTGATTATAAGAAAAGAGCAACAAAAAACAATCCTGCGGAAGTAATCAAAGAGAACATTTACGATCGTGCTGCTCGATTATGTAAAAATGCTAAAGGTAAACAGGATCGTCAAAAGAAAAAGATGGTTCCGATTATTATGAAAGAAGCAGAAAAAGATCAAGATAGCAAGATTACTATTCTTGATGTTACAGAAACATTAGATAGTAGTTTGACAGGATTGGTTGCTATTAAGATTGCTGAGGATATGAACAGACCATGTTTATTATTACGAAAACATACTAACCAAGAAACAGGATTAGTAGAAATGAGTGGTAGCGCAAGGAATGTAGATCATAGCCCGATTGATAGTTTGAAAGATGTGATATCCGAAACAAATTCATTTTTATGGGCAAAAGGTCACGCCAATGCATTTGGATGTTCGACAGATAATATTTCTGGAGCAATCACAGAATTAAACGACAAGCTGAAAGATGTTAAATATGATGCAACTTATAGGGTTGATTTCATTGTAGATGCTTGCAGATTAGATTTTGAACTACTACAGGAAATGTCTAAATTGGATAATATTCGTGGGCAGGGCATTGATGATCCGATGATTGCTGTCGAGAATATCACATTAAATAAGGAAGAAATTAATGTTGTTGGTAAAAAAATGGATACAATACAATTCAAGATTAATGATATTCCATGCGTGATGTTTAGATGTGATGAAAAAAATAAGATTTATGATTGGATTATGAACGATTTCTCTGACGAAGGTACAGTTACATTTGAATTAGTAGGAACTGCGCAAACTAATATTTTTAATGGTATTAGACAATATCAAATTGCAGTTGATGATCTTAATGTTCTGAGCATTACAGCAGATGAAGAATTAGACGAAGATATTTGGGATTGAGGTGAAAGTTAGTGAGCAGTTCATTACATACACATTCGCATTATTCATTGTTAGATGGATATGCATTACCTGAAGAAAACTTACAAAGAGCAGAAGAGATAGGACTAAAAGCACTGGCTATCACAGAACATGGAAATGAGTATAGCTGGTGCTATTATGATAAGCTTCATGAGAAATATCCAAGTGTTAAATTAATCTTCGGTGTTGAATTTTATGAATGTTTTGATATGACAGAGCAAAACAAGGAAAGCAAATATTTCCATTTAATTGTTTTAGCCAAAAATGAAAATGGGCGCAAGGCAATTAATCAATTGGTAACTGATTCGAACTTTCATGGATTTTACTACAAACCACGAATTGATCTGGACGCATTAAAACCATATGCAAAAGATCTGATTGTGAGCAGTGCTTGTTTGGCATCTAAACTTGCCAGAGAGCCAGATTATCAGAAGTGTATTAAATATGTTCATGAATACAAAGAGATTTTCCCACATTTTTATTTAGAAATGCAGTCACATTCGCATCAGGATCAAGTGGTATATAATCAGAAAATCTTACAGCTTTCCAAAGACACGAAGACGCCATACATTATCACAACTGATAGTCATGCTGCTAGAAAAGAAGACCTGTATTATCAGAATTGGCATGTAAAACTTGCTCACGATACCGAAACCGCAGCAGAAATTTACGAAGGATGTTATTTGCAATCTGATGATGAAATTCATGCAATCATGGATAGTCAAATTGGAGAAGATGCAGTAACTAAAGGACTTGAAGAAACAGATAAGATTGCTGATCTGATAGATGAAATCCACATGCCATTTCAGGCACCTCAGTTACCATCTTTTCCATTGCCTGAAGGATTTGAAGATAATTATTCTTATTTAAAGTATCTGATTGACACAGGGTGGGTAAAACGAGGATTCGATAAACTACCAGAAGATGAGCAGAAGTTAAGAAAAGAAAGAATTGATTATGAGTTAGATATTATTCATTCAATGGGATTTGATGGGTATTTCTTGATTGTTTGGGATTTCATCAATTTTGCAAGAGAAAATGGTATTCCAATTGGTGCTGGTCGAGGTAGTTGTGCAGGTAGTTTGGTATGTTACACGATTACAATTACAGACTTAGATCCTATCAAATATGGACTGATTTTTGAAAGATTTTTAAATCCAGAGCGAATTTCAATGCCAGATACAGATACAGATGTTGGTACACGAGATGAGATTATCCAATATTTGATCGATAAGTATGGTGAAAACAGAGTATGTCAGATTATCAATTTTAGTTTTATCACACCAATTGTAGCGATCAAAGATGTTGGTAAGGTCTTAGGATTTAATTATCATGAAATGGACAAACTTAGCAAAAAATTTGTCTATGATACGATAGAAGAATCTTTGTGGAACAATAAAGATTTGGCAGAAAATCCAAGATACGAAGAACTTTTTGATGTTGCGTCACATCTTGCAGGAAGAGTAAAAACAGTATCTTCTCATGCAGGTGGAGTTGGAATTGTAGATACAGATATTAGCGATTATATGGCAATGAAACTTGGAACTGACGGAGAACACGTCATTCAAGTAGATAAACGTATCGTTGAAGAAATTGGAATTATTAAGTTTGATATTCTTGGCGTTGCCACATTAAACACTGTAAAAGAAGCTGAAATTGACGCAGGGTTAACTGAGTTTGATGTAAATATTAACAATCCAAAGTTTGAAATGGATAAAGGATCATATGAATTATTGCGAAGTGCAATGACTAATGGTGTTTTCCAGGTCGAAAGTGCTGGTATGAAGGACTTACTGGTTAGGTTACAAGTCTCAAACATGGAAGAGTTGGCAGCCGTATTAGCGTTGTATAGACCAGATGCAATGGACGTTTTAGAAGAATTCATCGAATACAAACATCATCCAGAAAAAATTACATATATTCATCCAGATATGGAGCCGATCTTAAAGGAAACGTATGGATGTATGATTTATCAGGAGCAATTGCTTGATATTGTTCGTAAATTTGGTGGTCGAAGTTATGGGGGAGCCGATTTATTCCGTAAGGCGATTGGTAAAAAGAATATTGAACTTGTCAAGTCTGAATCTAAGAAGCTTTATTATGAGATTATTGAGAATGGTTATCCCGAAGAAATTGCAAAACAGATAAGCGAGACATTATCTCAAAAAGGGGGATATCTTTTCAACAAAAGTCATGCGTACTCCTACGCTGTATTATGCTTACAAACAGCGTTTTTGAAGAGACATTACGCATTATGTTTTTTCAAAGCTTTATTGAATCGTAATAAAGATAAGGCAGGAATGGTAAACAAATATATTCTTGATGCCAAAGCATTTAAGATCCAAGTGTTGCCACCAAACTTAAATAAATCCATGATGAATTTCAGTATTGATGATGTGTATATATTGTTTGGGTTATCGGCAATCAGTGGTATTGGAGAAAAAATTGCAAAGGTAATTCTTGAAGACCGTGACGAAAATGGTAAATTCGTAGGGTTTGAAAACTTTTGTGAACGTATTAACCCAAGTAAATCACAGGTTATTCAGTTGATTAAGGCAGGTGCAATTCCAACAAAGAATAAACGTAAAACTTTGATTCAATATTTGAAATCCATGTATCAGCCAACAACATTCAAGCCAGTTGCGAAAGCACCGAGCTACAAACAATTACTCGTTAAATGGGATATTGACGCTGAAGATTATCGTATAGGAGAGAAGAAGTATGATTACGACAAAGATGCAATATTAAAAGCTTACAACGATAAAAAGTATGAACTGTATAAAGATAAGGAAAAGGAACGCTTTCAGAAATTTATCACACAGAATCAAAAATATCTTGAGAATGAAGATTTCTGGGAATTTGAAGCATTGCAGATCTTTATCAACGATAACCCATTTGATCAGGCATACAAGTACATGTCAAAACAATTTCAAGATGTTGAAAATGGAGATGATTGTACTGTAGTTGCAGTGATCGCCAAAGTTGATAAAAAGAAGGACAAAAATAAACAGACATTTGCATATGTGAATTTATATTCTAGTTTTGGATTGACTGAGGCAATCGTCTGGCATTCGCAATTGAAAGAATATGAAGACTTAATCGTAAAAGGGAATCAGATTGCTATGTTGTGTAGAAAAGATTCAGATGAGAAGGTTATCGCAAAAAAAATTAAACCATATAAACAATGGCTAGAAGATATTAAGAAAGTGAAGGGGGTTGTCGCCTAAAGTGGTGGATAGTACAAAAGAATATGAGTTTGAGATTGTCCCATTATATCAGATTTATTATAATGAAGAATCTTTATTTGGGATTTACACATTCTGTACGGCAGAAGATTTACCAGAATGCAAACCATATAACAATAATGATTTTGATGACTTATCCGATAAAAAAATGAATAAATGTGGCAAATTGGTTGGTAACATGCAGGAGTTGTATTTGGGAACGAAATATAAGGTTAAAGCCAATATGACATATTCTAAGAAATACAATGAATACCAATATAAACCACTTTCTATAGTTGCTGAAGTTCCTAAAACTTTTGAAGCCCAAAAGGTATTTTTAAAAACACAGACGAACGCAACGATCGCAGATCAGTTAATTGCGAAATATCCTAATGTTGTTGAAGATGTAATGAATGGTCAGTTAGAAATGATTGACCATTCAGAAATCAAAGGATTGGGAGACAAGACTTGGAAGAAACTTAGAGATAAAATTATTAAAAATTATGTGATCTCTGACATTGTTGTAATGTTGCAGCCATATGGAGTTACATTACCAACGATTGAAAGATTGTTGAAATCTGAACCTAATCCAAGTGTCTTAAAAAAACAGATTGAACAAAATCCATATATACTCACTAGAGTAAAGGGCATGGGATTTAAACGAGTTGACGATATTGCGCTCAAATTAAAACCAGAATTGCGATGCTCAAATCAACGGTTAAATGCATTTATTTCCTACGACTTGCATCAAGTTGGTGATAATGATGGACATACATATGTATATATCAAAAATTTAAGATGCGATATTAGTAATGCGGCATCTGAATGCTTACCTATATTTGATGAATGGCTTGATGAAGAATCAGATAAAAAAATACCAAATTATTTATATACATCTGGAGATAAAATTGGTCTGAAATCGTATCATAAAATTGAAATGGATATTTACGAATTAATTAAAGATATGGAGAAATATTCATTTGGGGATACGACAGATTACGAACCAATAACAGATAATGAGATTAGCCAGACGATTTCTGAGGTTGAAGATGAAGAAGGATTTATGTTTTCAGAAGAGCAAATTACAGGAGTTAACAAAGCGTTAAATTGCCAAGTTGTGTTTATTTCTGGAGAAGCTGGAACTGGTAAAACAACAATTCTGAAACCAATTATTAAATGCTACCAAAAAAGAAATAATAGCATTGTTGCGTGTGCGTTATCTGCAAAAGCAGCCCAGAGAATTAAAGAAGCAACAGGTTTGGACTCACGGACTATTCATAGATTACTTGTGGCAGAAGGTATTGATAGTTTTTGCTACAATCAAGATAACCCATTACCTGCTGATGTTGTGATCATGGATGAAAGCAGTATGACAAATGCGAGCCTTTTCTATAATTTTTTATTGGCAATTCGACCAGGAACACGATTAATTTTTTGTGGTGACTATATGCAGTTGCCACCGATTGGATTTGGTAATATTTTTTCGGATCTGTTAAAAAAGAAAGGCTTGAATAGCGTTCAGCTTACCAAACCGATGAGGCAAGCAGAAAAATCTGGTATTTTAACGGATGCAAGAAAGATTCGTAGAGGGATCAACCCATTGGACAGTCCACAATTAAAAATTGTTCATGGTGAACTAAATGATATGTTCTATTTGTTCAGGAAGAATAGAGAATCGTTGTTTAACATGGCAGTAAAGCAGTATATTAAATCTGTTAAAGAGGAAGGGCTTGATAATGTTGTGATTATTTCCCCACGAAGAAGTAATTGTACCAATAGCACAGATGAATTAAATAAAGCAGTGCAGAAAGAATTATTTGCTGATAGTAATAAACCATTTGTTGAATTCAAAGATCGTAAATACTATTTAGGAGATAAGGTATTACAGACTTCAAATGACTACGAGCGAGATGTATTCAATGGCGATATCGGATATATTACAGCGATTGATAAAGAAAAAGAAATATGTTTGGTATCTATGAATGCAAATATTGAAGAGAAGATGATTGAATATTCTTTTGCTCAGTTGGGACAATTGCAATTAGCATACGCATTAACAACGCATAAGCTGCAAGGATCGGCTGCTCAAACTGTCATTGGTATCATTGATAACACACATTACAAATTGCTTGATAACTGTATGTTATATACGATGTTAACACGAGCTAAGAAAAGATTTGCACTCCTTGCAGAGCCAGAAGCCTTTAAGAGATGTATCGTAACAAATCATAATAAGAGGCGCACTTGGTTAAGCCTAAAAAATTAACTTTCTTTCTTGCACCTATTGACAGGGTGCAAAAAGTATGGTAAGATACCAATATGTTAAAGAAAGGAGATGTGAAAATGAGAAAAAGATTTTTAACGAAAGTTGTCTCGTTTAGTTTTTTAGCAATGTGCTCGGGCTTTATGACTCACACAGTTAAAGCAGAGGAGCGACCCTCGGTAGAAGCTTCAACCTCACAAACAGAGACAACTGTTGTAGAAAATAAACAAGATGATGTGATTTCAAACAATCCGATCAGTCAAAGCGTTGAATTAAAAGATGTTCATGAGCATTATCAGAAATGTAAGAAAGCTGATGAAGAGAAAGCAAGGCAGATTCGATTAGAAAAACTTCGAAAAAAACGATTGCGAATTAAACGACAACGGCTGAAGCGAAAGCGAGAACTTGAAAAGAGTTCACTTGGAACATTTTTAATCACGGCATATTGTCCATGTTATGAGTGTTCTGAAGGATATGGATCTAAGATTTCTTGGAATCATGTAGGACATAAATTTGCTCGACCGTATCATACGATTGCGGTTGATCCAAACATTATCCCTTATGGTACAAAAGTTAAGATTGAGGGATATGGAGATACAATCTTTGTGGCAGAAGATTGTGGAGGCAAAGTAAAAGGAATGCATGTAGATGTGTTCAAATCAACACATTCCGAAACAATCAATGTGCAACAGCACAGAAAAATATATGTAGTGAAGTAATTGGCAGTTACTGAAAGACATAGAAACACAAATTAAAATAATTAACTAAACAATATAAACAAGAAAAGGAAAATCCAAAAATTATGAAAACTGAATATGTGAAAGAAATGAATGTCTTGATCGACAGAATCAATGATGCTTCATATGCGTACTACGCAGAGGATAATCCGATCATTTCAGATAAAGAATTTGACGATTTATGCGCTGCTTTAGAACGACTTGAGAGAGATTCTGGCGTTGTTTTGAATAATTCGCCCATCCACCACGTTCAAGGATTTATAATTGATTCTCTTGCTAAAGTAAAGCATACACGCCCAATGTTATCAGCTCAGAAGACGAAGGATGTCAATGAGGTCAAAAAATTTCTTGCGGATAAAATTGGTGTTTTATCGTGGAAACTTGACGGATTGACGGTGGTACTAAGGTACGAAAAAGGACGCTTAAAACAAGCAATTACAAGGGGAAATGGCGAAATTGGAGAAGATGTGACTCATACAGCACGTATGATTTTCAATTTACCTCTTGAGATTCCTGACAAGCGTAGTATTGAGATACGTGGCGAATCAGTTATTAGTTATGAAAATTTCCAGAAAATCAATGAAGCGTTGCATGGTAAATACAAGAATGCAAGAAATCTGGCAGCAGGTACAATCAGGCAGTTAGATGCGAATGTAGCAAAGGAAAGAAAACTTGCTTACAAAGCATTTGAGTTAGTCAAAATTGATGGCGTATCTGAAGAAGAAATGTCAAGTATTGCTGATAGTTTTAAATATCTTGCAGAGCAGGGATTTGACGTTGTAGAACATCAGATTGTTAATCGAGATAATGTCGAAGAATATATTGAGAAATTTGATCCAGAGGCATATGAATATCCTGTTGATGGTTTGATTTTTACTTATAACGATTATCAGTATGGTAAATCACTTGGAACAACAGGACATCATCCATTAAATATGATGGCGTTAAAGTGGATCGACGACCTCTACGAAACAACGATCAGAGATATTGAATGGAATACATCTCGCACAGGATTGATTAATCCAGTCGCAGTATTCGATCCAGTTGATCTTGATGGTGCAGAAACTACAAGAGCTACATTACATAATGTAAGTTATATTGAAGGATTGGAACTTGGTGCAGGTGATACGATTCAGGTTTATCGAAGCAACATGGTAATCCCAAAAGTACACGATAATCTGACAAGAAGCAATACATTTAAGATTCCAGATACTTGTCCAACCTGCGGTGGCGCAGCAAAAATCATCAACGAGAATGGCAGTAAGGTTCTGAAATGCATGAATCCTGATTGCAAGGCAAAGCTATTAAGCAAGTTTGTAAACTTTGTTTCCAGAGATGCAATGAATATTCAAGGTTTATCCGAAGCAACTCTGAAAAGATTTATTGATCTTGGATGGCTAAAAGATTATACAGATATTTATAATTTAGCAGAGCATAAAACTGAGATGAAGAACCTTGATGGATTTGGTGCAAAAAGTGTTTCTTCCTTATTAAATAGTATCGAGGAAAGTCGCAGATGTAAACTGGTTAATTTCGTAACAGCACTTGGTATTGAACTTGTTGGGAAGTCAACGGCAAAGGATATTTGCAAGCTTATTGATAAGATTTCTCTATCGAATAACGAAAATCCATATGATGTGTTTATCGAAAGAATCAAAAAGAGAAAATATTTTGGACATATTGATGGTATTGGTATCAATACTTCATTGTCAATGGATGATTATTTCAAAGAAAACCTTGAAATGGTTGAGAAATTAGCCGAAGAACTTGAATTTGAAATGCCAGAAAGCAAGAAAGAATCTGCTGTTGATCTTACGGGAATGACTTTTGTTGTGACTGGTAAAGTAAATAAGTTTGCCAATCGTAATGCTATCAAGGATGAAATTGAGTCCAGAGGTGGCAAAGTCGCAGGATCTGTATCCACAAATACGAATTATCTTGTGAACAATGATGTGAATTCCACAAGCAGTAAGAACAAGAAAGCACAGCAATTGGGTATTCCGATCATTGACGAAGATGGACTGATTAAGATTCTGAAGGGAGATACGAGTGAATAAACTAACCATTTTTGAATGTTTTGTTAGACTGGGAATCCCAGAAAGCAAAATCGAAAGGTTTGTTGTAAAAGATAATTATGTAGAATATCGCATCTGGGAACCATGCTCAATCAGCTATAACGGAGAAACATACAAATACGGTAGGCGTTGTAAAGTAAAGTATCTCACTACACCAGATGAGTTAGATTTAGTTTTTGACGAAAGATACTTCATTAAAGATCAAGATGCAGAGTTTTGGACAGAAGATTATGAATTTTACAAACAACAGACAGGTGTAGAACCTTCAGAAATTGATTGGTCAAAACAAAAAGAGATTAAACGACCTAAGTTTTAAAAGGAGAAAATTGAATATATGAAATTAAACATTAAAAAACGAATGGCGGTTATTGCTGCAATTGGATGTCTCAGTATTGGTGGTATCGTGACAGGATGCACTGAAGCCGATAAGGTATCAACTAACGTATCCAAAGAAGCAGACAATTTTAATGTCTTAAGACGATTTGCTGTAATTAATACACGAACAGATAAAGTTGAGTTTGAAATTGTTGGAGCATTTTCTTTAGAAGATGAAGGTAGTAAGAAAGTAAAACTTATTGTCGAAACAGCAGATGGCTCATATAAGAAACATATTGTCCACATGAACCGAGATAGCATGTATGTAATAGAAGATTTAGGTGGGGCTAAAGTTAATAAGTATAAATATGAAGTTAACTATATTCCAGAATCAATTGTTCCATTTAAAGTTACAGAGAGTAAGTAAAGGAGAAATAAGATGATTATTACAGGAATGGATCACTTTCAGAGTGTATGTAAGAGAAAATTAGTAGATTGGTATAACAAACATTGTGAGAGAAGTCATTTGGCAATGAAAATTGATCTCAGTAATGTGTTTGTCGTTTGGAGTTGCAAGACTTTGCAGAATTATAAATGTTTAGCATCTACGACAGTAAGTGGGGATGGTATTTACGCAGAGTATACATACAACGGAGACAAACAGGAATTATATGAAGATGTGTATAAGAAACTGACAAATACATGTCATACGGAAGAGTAAAGGTGAGCTGAATGGACAAAGCACAAAAACATTGGGAGCGAATACAACAGAAAAAGAAAAGGGAAGCTGAACAAATTTCGGCTGCAATAGTCAAAAGAGATGCATGGATTATGGATGCGACAGAATGTTTAGTGCAACAGTTTAGAAGATAGGAGAATTTATTATGGATTTTGGAACAGCAATTGATGCAATGAAAGATAAAAGAAAAGTAGCAAGAAAGGGTTGGAATGGGAAAGGTATGTTTTTATATTATGTTCCAGCAGGAGCTTATGCGCCATGCACAGATATTGCTAAAAGCATTGTAAACAAAGACGGATTAGTTGAATATGGTGCATATATTGCAATGAAAACGGCACAGGGTAATGTGGTTCCTTGGTTTGCAAGTCAGACAGATATGTTGGCTGAAGATTGGATGATCGTAGAATAGATAAAATTAATCTTTGATGAAAGGAATAACAGATGAAGAAATTATTAACTTCACTATTTGTTGAAGACAAATATCATGCAGGAACAATCTTAGGAACAATCTTAGGATTAATGGTCGTAATTGCTGTCAACTTTGCAATTGTAAATCTGTTTATTTGGTTGTTACATTTTGTTGCGGTAAATCCGCTAATTGTTCCAACGAAAACAAAATGGATTATCGCACTAATTCTTACAATTTTAGAAAACATCTTTAACAGGTAGGTGATTAAATGGCTTTAATTGGAGCGATTCTAGGAGATATTTGCGGTTCTCAATATGAGTTCCGCAGACCTCACGATTTAGATTGGAAGAACTGTGAATTGTTTACAGATAAATGTAAATTTACAGATGATACAGTTCTCAGTATTGCAACAGGAATGTGGCTGTTGGATGATGACGATGAACACAAACATATCAAAGAGCCTTGGGAGTTCTACTTAGAATATGGCAAGAAATATCCTGGTACGGGATATGGCGCAATGTTCGAAGACTGGTTACACGATGATGGTAGTCGTGTTAATGAAAGCTTTGGTAATGGATGTGCCATGAGAATTTCGCCTATCACAATGTATTTTAATGGGTTTGCTGATCGTCCAGACGTATTGAGTTATTACATAGATTTAGCACAATGGACATGTGAGAAAACGCATCGCCACTCAGAATCTTACAAAGGTGCATCGATTGTAACAGGCTGTTCTTTTATGGCGCTATGGGGTAAATCAAAAGAAGAAATTTATCAATATGCATTAAAAAGTTATCCATCCAGTCAATATACATATGGTGTTGATCGACCACTCGATGATTATAGAAAGAATTATGTTTGGTCTGCGACAGTTCAAGATAGTGTTCCTGTGGCAATCAGATGTTTCTTAGAGAGCGAAGATTATGAATCATTCTTAAGAAATGTATTGTCTTTGCCATGTGACACAGATACGATTGCTGCTATTGGCGGTGGTATCGCAGAAGATTTCTATAAGAAAACACTTGATAATTCGAATGAGCTTTTAGAAAGATATTTGCCAAAAGAATTATTAGATGATGTTAGCAAAATTTACAATGAAATGCCATAAGGTAGGTGATTGAATATCATAAAGAAAATCTTAAAATTTTTCTTGGCGATGATCGTACTGACCATTATCTGGTTTCTTGCAACATTCATATCTGTTGGTGTATTTGCATTTGCGTTTTGGATAATAACAAATATTGTAATACCAATTGGAGTAGTAGTAATTGTAACAATTGTATTAATGGCGATCGCCTTCTATGTGGTGACATCGTTCATGGATTGATAGATTAAAAGGAGAATATATTATGAGAATTAAAAAATTATTAATCGCTGGAGCATTAATGTTAACAGCAGTAGGATGCGTTTCAGCATATACTATTTATGCAGATACACTAAATAATAACACTGATAAACAGGTTTCTGCAACAACAGAAGGTAAGTCAACTACAGAAACTACAAAGAACACAACAGAGCAGAAAAATAATAAGAAAAATGCCGTCAAAGAAGATTCTAAAGATACAACAAATGATGTATCGGCAACAACAGAAGAAGAAAAAAATACTGAAAATTCTACCGCAGACGATACAGACGATGCAGATTATACAGAACCAGAATACCCAGATGACGCAGATGAAACCTGTGATCATGTGTGGGCAGAAAAAACAATTGCATATGATGAAGAGAATGGATATCATTGGACAACTTATTGCGAAAAATGTGGAACTGTTAAAACAGAGCCAGCCACAGAAGAGGATTATGAAAGACTCGACCCTGCAACAAAAGTAAAAGAAGAAGATATTGAATATGTAGATGATGATTCTGCTGAGGTCGTAGAGGAATCGTCAGAAACAGCAACTGAAAACTAAAATATAGCCTAAGGAGAAAATGAGTATATGACAAAATTAGATCAGTTAAATTTATTAAAGGATAGAAAAGCCGTCTTAATCGCTAGAGGCAAAGATAACGGCAAAATCGTAACAAAAATCAATAGAAGAATCAAGAAATTAGAAAAGGACTTATAGAGATGGTAGGAGATAAAAGTAATGTTTTAATCGCTCTGGTTGGACGATCTGGAGCAGGCAAAAGTGTCTCAGCGAAGTATCTGGAAGACATTTATGGTCTGAAATATCTACGATCATATACTACTAGAGAGAAGCGAGTAGATAAGCTCGATGATCATACATATGTAAATCTAGCCCAGTATTCAAGAATTACAGGCAAGGTTGCAGAGAATCATTACACTGGCAATTGGTATTGTGCTACAGAAAGTCAGTGTGATGATGCAGACGTATATGTAGTTGATGTTCCAGGATTAAAACAGTTAAAAGAAAATTATCATAAGAAACATATCTTGGCATTATGTATTGATACACCAAGTTCTACACGTATTCAGAGAATGAAAGATCGTGGAGATACAAGTGATGCAATTGATGAAAGAATGAAAAAAGACGAATCTGCTTTTGAAGAAGCTTATGATTTATGCGATGCAGTTATTAATAATGAAGGAAGTTTGTCTATGACTTGTTTGAATATTATGGCTGAATTAGAGAGATTCAAAAGACAGATTAGAGACACGGAAGGAGCGACAACAAAGGAAGTTGATCAGAACAATTAATCAGCTTAGAAATTTAGTTTCTAAACTACATATAGAAAAAGAGGTACTTGTGAAAGATGTAGAAACAGGTAAAACCATGATAATTGAAAGCGTATCAACCGAAAAGATTGATGGTGATGGTAACGATGCACGATATACGTTGAACTGCAAGAAAGCTGGAGACGGGTGTGTTACATATAGATGATGATATTATTACATAATTTATTGGAGGTCTTTTATTGAAAGTAATTAAAAGAGATTGTACTGTTGTAGATTTCGACAAGACCAAAATTTACACAGCGATTATGAAAGCAATGAAAAATGGATCTGGGTTAATTAAGGAAGATATTGCAAAACAAATCGCAAGAGAAATCGAAAATGATTGCAGTAAATTACCAGAAGAAATTGACATTTCTGCAATTGAAGCAATGGTATTTAAGAAACTTGTTGAGAAAGGGCAGGAATTAACCGCTAAAGCTTATGAAGGCTATCGCAGTGTTAGAGAGTTCCAGAGAGAGAATGAAAATACTATTGATGCAGAAATTTCAGATCTTCTTAGTGGAGATAGCGAATATTGGAATACTGAAAATTCCAATAAAAATGAAAAACTTGTAACAACACAGAGAGATTATATGGCAGGTATTGTATGCAAAGATATGACTCGCAGGTATTTACTCCCACCAGAAATCGTACAGGCTCATGATACAGGTATCTTACATTTTCATGATATGGATTATTTTGGACAGAAAGCACTTACGAATTGCGAATTAATTAATCTTGAAGATATGTTACAGAATGGGACAGTTGTAAATGAGGTCATGATTGAAAAACCTCATAGATTAATTACGGCTGCAACAATCGCAACACAGATTATAACGGCAGTAACGTCTTCTACATATGGCGGTGCAACAATTACATTGACGCATTTAGCTCCATTTGTCAGAGACAGTTATAACATTTATGTAGAAAAATATAGAAGACGTGGTTTTACAGAAGATTTAGTTGAAAAATACGCTAAAGAAGATTTAAAGAAAGAAATCGAAGATAGTGTTCAGACATTCAACTATCAGGTAAATAGTATGACCAACACAAACGGTCAAATGGCTGCCTAACATAGAAACATGTTAGTGAACAGATGGTGAACCTAGAAATCTAGGGTGTATGACTTACGGTTAGGATCACAGGAAATGGTGATAAAAGTTATGCTAACTGGGGAACTCTTATCGGTGCTTTCGAGCAAAAGAGTTGATCATACTATATAAAATTTACAAGCATTGGGACGGATAAGAGCAATCCAGTGCCAAGGATAAAAAGAAATTTTTATAAAGGTCAAACGACTAAGATATACAGGCTAAGTAGCAATATATGCCTATGAAATCTTTACCTATAATGTGAAATTCATTGTAGGGAAGTGCCATCTACAAAGTAATATAGTTGCTTTTGAGAATTGCATATTCTCACCTAACGTATAACGAGGGTAAAGATATAGTCTAACTCGGAGCAGTGCAAGCTCCATTTCTCAGTGTTTGTATGTACTTGAACGAAACAACAGAGTACAAAGAAGAATTAGCATTACTGATTGAAGAGTTCTTACGGCAGAGAATTAAAGGATTAAAGAATGAAGTCGGTGTTTATATTACACCTGCATTCCCTAAATTACTGTATGTATTGGAAGAAGATAATATTCGTGAGAATTCTGAGTATTGGTATTTAACAAAATTAGCAGCAGAATGTACTGCTAAAAGAATGGTTCCAGATTACATTTCTGAAAAGATTATGAAAAAGAATAAGATTGATGCGAATGGAAATGGAAACTGTTTTCCGTGCATGGGTAAGCGTAAACTACAGCCCAGGATAAACCGATTGAACCTTGCTTAAAGGGTGTAATGTTTAACATTGCTAACGGGTGAGTCTTAGAGAGGAGACATCTGATGACCTAAGATAATTCCGTGCCAAGCTTATATAGTTATATAAGAAGGTGTATCGACTAGCTGTGATGAGTGTAACAGTGTAGAGTAGGAGATAAGCACCTACCCCAAGCGGTCGGCTCAATGATGAGAGTAACGGACTCGGAGAGATAATTTAGTCAGTGGGTATGGCGACATATCATAAACATGTGTAGATCATTTTTAACTCCATATTTAGATGAAAATGGTAAACCTAAATATTACGGAAGATACAATATGGGGGTTGTAACAATCAATCTTCCAGATGTAGCCTTATCTTCTGGTAAGGACAAAGAAGTGTTTTGGAGAATTTTAGATGAAAGATTAGAGTTATGCCACAAGGCATTAAAATGTAGGTACAAAAGATTAAAAGGAACATCTTCTGATGTTGCACCTATTTTATGGCAGCATGGATGCTTTGCAAGACTTAAGAAAGGAGAAAAAATTGACAAGCTATTAGAAAATGGTTATGCAACGATTTCTCTTGGGTATGCAGGGTTATATGAATGTGTAAAATACATGACTGGCGAATCTCATTCTATTCAACAGGAATTTGGTTTAAAAGTTATGCAGAGATTAAATGACAAGTGTAATGAATGGAAAGATTCTGAAGGATTAGCATACAGTGTGTATGGTTCTCCAATTGAATCAACTACATATAAATTTGCAAAATGTTTGAAAAAAAGATTTGGTATTATTGAAGGAATTACGGATCGTGATTACATTACAAATTCATATCATATCCCAGTATTTGAAAAGATTGATCCTTTCACAAAACTTGATATTGAAAGCAAGTTCCAAGAATTAAGTCCAGGCGGTGCAATTAGTTATGTAGAGTGTGCAGATTTGACCAAGAATACCGATATTGTTCTTGATATCATGAAATTTATCTATGATCATATCATGTATGCTGAATTGAATACAAAGAGTGATTATTGCCAGAAATGTGGCTATGATGGAGAAATTAGCATTCTTGATATTGATGGAAAGTTAATCTGGGAATGTCCAAATTGTGGTAACAGAGATCAGGATACGATGAATGTTGCCAGACGATCATGTGGATACGTCGGCACCCAGTTCTGGAATCAGGGACGTACAGCAGAGATTAAGAGTAGATATGTTCATGTAGATGATCATAGTATGGAGGAATAGTTTTGAGATACGCTTCAATAAGAAAAATGGACATTAGCAACGGAGAAGGGCTTGGCGTAGCCCTCTTCGTTCAAGGATGCCACTTCCATTGTAAGAATTGTTTTAATAAAGAAACGTGGGATTTTAATGGCGGCAATAAATTAACTTTTAAAGAAATTGAGGAACTATTGCATCAGTTATCAAAGCCCCAATATACAAGATTAAGTATTCTTGGTGGAGAACCGTTGGCAAAAGAGAATAGAGATGGTGTTTCTGCAATATGTAAATTTGTCAAAGAGTTTATGCCAGACAAAAAAATCTGGCTATATACAGGGAATAAAGCAGAAGATATTGGTTTGGACTTAGCTGAGTTCTCTCGAAGACGTAGAACAAGCCATCTTATGTACGATTGCAGACTTGAGATTCTTCCTTACATAGATGTCCTCGTAGACGGACAGTATGTAGACGAATTGAAAGGCATGTCTTATCCGTGGGCAGGATCAACAAATCAGAGAGTGGTTGATGTACAAAAATCATTAGAAAGAAATGTTGTGGTCTTATGGAAAGGCACTTCGGATAATCTGTCCATGACAGAAGAACACGATGAAAATGAGTGAAATAAAACACTTTTGTCAAAATTATTAAAATAAACATAAGAAAATCGTTGAAATATAAGGGATTTTTCACATTAAATATAGCAATAAAATTCCACTTTTATCCCATCATAGAAAGGAGTGTACTAATTATGCCAAAATCAAAAGATTGTCCACAGGATACGGACTTTCTACAATATGTTCCTACGAAATTTCAACAGAATCACCAGACAATGTTGAAGAAAAGAAATCGTAGGAAGAAATACCAACAAAGGTTGACGAGATTTAAGAATGTTGGTGGGTATCCTGAACCTGTGCAATACGTGGACAAGTATTGTTGTGGATTTTATGAAATACCACGCAAGAAACCTTATTATAAAAGGTTATATATCAGCTCTTGGAATGATTATAGATTTCATAAGAAACTGTCTAACAGGAAAGTCCGCAGAGTGTTGGATGTACCAAGCAGAGGTGGTTATAAGAAAATACACGATCTATGGTGGGAGACAATTTAGAAAGGAGATAGGTATGACAAAAGAAACCTTAGATGATATAAGAAAAGTTATTGGTACACTAAGCGTTTGCATGAGCTATAAAAGCATTAATAACATCACATCAATTCCAACTTATGATTTATTACATCAAGTTAATATTTTAAAAAAAATTGTGCAGGAAAATATCAATCATGTAGTTGATGGTAGCCGATGTGTAGTTGTAGAAGAGGCAAATTCTGAAAAGTTCAAAAATTGTGTAGACAATTATCTAAACGATGGTTACGAAATTTCAGCATCTTCATGCAATAGTAGAACTTGGAAAGCAATTCTTGTAAAAGAAGATAAAGAACAGGAGAGTAAGTAGATATGAGCAATATTCCATTAGTGTGTGACCATTGCGATAAGGTGTTTTTCGATTATCACGGTAGCAATTGGTGTGACTGTGGAGCTAAATGGTGTAGTGAAACCTGTGCAGAATTAGATGGATATGAGAAAGAAAATTTTGGATCTAGCTGTAATTTTTGTCGAGGAGAAGATTTTGAAGATTACGAATTGCTTAACTTTGTAATTTCAGCGCTTGGCGTCAGCAGAGAAGATCTTGTCGCTTTTTACAAAGAGTCTAGGGATCAACTTAAAAAGGGAAATATTTGCAAATTTAACGGACGTATTAATTTTAGTTCTTATACTCAAACAGGGGACACGGTTATTGCTGGTGTCACATTAGGACATATGCCAAAGATAGGAGTCATTAATGAATAACAGAGATTTACCAAAGAAAGATGAAATCTACAAACACTTTAAAGGACATTTCTATAAAGTGATTGACCTTGCGACTCATACAGAAACAAATGAGAAACTGGTAATTTATCAGGCAATGTATGGAGATTTTAACATTTATGCCAGACCAGTAGAAATGTTTCTGAGTGAAGTTGATCACGAGAAATACCCTGATGTAGAACAGAAATACAGATTTAAGAGAGTAGGAGAAAAATCATGCAGATGACATTGATCTGCAATATTTGTGAAAAGTTGGCATTGACGCTTGGAGCAATTGGGCTTGTAGGCTTTGCAGTGTATCTAATCATTGCAATTGTATTAAGTGTAAAAAACAAATTTATCGAGCCATTGTATAGTGTATTTCCACAAGAGCAGCCTTGGTATTTGAGTTTCATGTATATTTCAATTGGATTTTTATTTTTGATTAAATATTAAGGAAGGTTGGTGTAGAGGTATATTCAAAGTAATAATTATGGTACTGAGCATAATTGAATGGATACTGATTGGCTGGTGTGTCATTTCAGCTACTATATGTAATATTTTATTCTTCAAACATGAGAAAGAGATGTGCTTGTCAATCTCTTTCTGGTTTAAATCAGCAGTATTGGCATACTTAATGGGATTCTTTGTTTTAGGAGTTGCCGTAATACTAATAAATATATAATAATGTAACATTTCTAGTTACATTTCTGATGACTATTCGAGGAGAAATATCTATAGATTAGACATGTCTTATTTCTTCCATATGATGACTTTAAAATTTGACTTTGAAATAAAGAAAGGAGTATAAACATGTCCAAACATCAGAGAAGAAAGCTAACAATATATTATCAGGTAGGTGAGAAGAGATTAAAACAATCATTTCGAACAGTACAGGAGTTATTAGATTTAGATACCGACTCTCATAAACATAATAATTCTATGGCACCAACCAATGACACAAAGATTACCTGTGTGGCTTGGAAGGGGTGTGCATTATTTGATGAGACGTATAGTTTGGGCGAAGTAAAAAGACTCCTGAAAGGCTTTGATTTAACTAAAGCGAAACATAAACCTCGCAAACCAACTCACAAATATATCAGAAAGGGTATTTATTCTATTGATGAAGTTAGGGATAAAGTGGAAAATGTTATGTTTGCGAGCCAAAACAATAAAGTAAAAGTTAAATTCGATGGCGATTTGATTAAAGGCAATAGCCAGAGATATCAGACATTCTTCACTAAAGGCTGCAAATGTGTTAAGTGCGGAATCGAAGGTAAATATTTTGCTAAAGAAAAAGGCTTGAAAGACAAGAGCTATCACTTGAATTTATATGCAGTCGATGATGATGGTGATGAAATTTTAATAACAAAAGATCATATTATACCACGATCTAAAGGTGGTATTGATGATATTAGCAACTATCAACCAATGTGTGAAATTTGCAATAAGGCAAAAGGAAACACGATCGAAGATTAAATTTTAAAGGAAAGGAAAAATTAGAAAAGTTCCTATAGGATAAAGTGCGCACTACTTACTAAGGTAAGAAGGAACTTGACAAAAGAAAGAGCATTAGCACATATTGAAGAAATTGCATGGATTAAGCCAATCGAGGGCGCAGATAAAATTGAATTGATTGGAGTTCTTGGTTGGGTGCTGATTGCCCAAATTGGGGAATTTAAAGTAGGAGATAAAGCGGTATTTATTGAAATTGACAGTAAATGCCCAGAAGATGATGAGAGATTTGCTTTCTTGGAAACAAAGCATTACAAGATTAAAACGATGAAACTAGGCAAATTTAAATGCTTCAGTCAGGGATTGGCGATGCCAATTGCATTATTCCCCGAACTATCCGATAAACAAATCGGTGATGACGTCACAAAAGAATTGAGAATTACATATGTTTCTGAAAAGGTTGCAAAAAGAAAAGCCAATAAAGTAGATACAAATGCTAAATATCAGTCTATGGTAGCCAGACATAAAAAAGTTTTCTCAAAACCAATTATTAGAAAAATGATGAGATATAGCATCGGTAGAAAAATTTTATTCATGATTTTCGGTAAAAAGCGAGACAATCCTAAAGATTTTCCATCATGGATTGTAAAAACTGATGAAGATAGAATTGAAAATTGCCCACTATGGCTTGAATCAACAAATGAATGGATTCAGACAGAAAAGATTGATGGAACGTCATGTACATATGCTGTTGATCGTAAGAAAGGCAAGAACAAATTTGACTTTATTGTATGCAGTAGAAATGTTAGACAAGCTGACGGAGATCAGAAATGTCACCATGATTCTAATATTTACTGGGAACTTGCCGATAAATATAATATTGAAAAAGTTTTAACTGATTATGCCATTGCAAATAAATATGATCGTGTTGTTTTACAGGGCGAAGGTACAGGTAATGTACAAGGAAATCCTTACAAATTTAAAGAGAATCGTTTATTCGTATTCAATTTGGTAGTTGAAGGAATTCGTAAAGGCACACAGGAAATGGCAAAATTCTGTGATGATAATAACTTAGAACATGTGCCAATTATCAATGAACACTACAAAACGCCAGATACAATGGAAGAGATTAAGCTTCAGGCTGACGGATTCAGTATTATCAATCCAAAAGTTAAAAGAGAAGGATTTGTATACAGAGATATGTCAGGACGGCAGAGTTTTAAAAATGTTAGCAGAGAATATCTGTTAAAACACCAAGATCAGGAAGAATAAAGGAGAATTATGAACGAAAGAAAACCAAGACTTACATTATTGTGTGGCTTATCAGCATCTGGTAAGTCACAATACATAAACACTGTTTTACAAGACAGTGGCAATGAAGTTATCACCATATCAACAGATGGTATTAGAGAAAATATATGTGGAAGAGTAGAAGATCAGTCCAAAAATAAAGAAGTATTTCAGACATTTCATAGTCTAATCGTTAAATATCTTAAAAATGGTATTGACGTTGTAGCTGAAGCAACGAATATTACTATGAAGTCAAGACGATCTATTCTCAACGTAATTAAAGGTATTGATTGTGAGAAGGTTTGTGTGGTCATCGTAAAACCAATTGGTGAATGTAAAAAAGACAACATTGACAGAGAACATCCAGTTCCAAAACATGTAATTGACAAACAAGCAAGAAAATTCCAGATTCCATTCCTTGAAGAAGGATGGGATGAAATTAAATTTGTTGATCATATTCACAATAAAGACAAGTATAACTATAGACTTGAAAATACATGGATTCCAGAAATATATAATGATTTCGACCAGAAGAATCCGTATCATATGGAATCTCTTGGCAAACATATGACGGATGCTTACGATTTTTCAAAAAAAATTCATAACGATTATTCAGTGTTAGTGGCTACTAAATATCATGATATGGGTAAATTATACACTCAGACATTCGATGAGAATGGTGTGGCACACTATTACGGACATGAAAATATTGGTGCATATATGATGTTGATCTATGAGGTTGCAAATAAGCATTCTTTATTTGTGAATCATAATATAGGAGACATTGCTTTCTATATAAATTACCACATGTTACCGTTCCAGTGGAAGCCAATCTCCGAATGTGACAATAAATGGATTAAAATCATGGGACATAAAAAATATGAGAATTTATGGTCTCTGCATATCGCTGACTTGGTTGCTTCAAAGAGAGAGAAAGGTTTATCTGAAGCTTTAAAAGCTAAGAGAGGTTTTGATAATGAATTTGATCTATAACCCACCTCATCCAGACGCTCAGTTGAATAATCCTTGTTACTACGATTCTGAGCAGTTTGAGTTAGAGGAAGAGTTTGAACTACAAAATTATCCAGATGACAAGGAGGATACAGATGATTAAATTACACTTATGGCAGTTTATGCTTTGCAATTTTGGAACTGTTGCCATTGGCGCATTTCTTGGTGCTATGGTAGCAGGCGGATTCATTATCCGCAAACTTGACATTGCTAGGCTTCAGGAATTGATTGATGACAATGAGGCAAAGATTGAATTTCTCGAACAGGAACGAGAAGAAATTGATGATGAAATCGATGAATTAGACGATAAGTCTGATGAAGATAATGATGACATTATTACAGGCGAGGAGGATGAGGAATAATGGAAGAACTTTCCAAAGCGGTTATTGAGTTACAGCTCTCATATGGCTTGAGTTTGCGAACAATTCAGAAGATGGTGCGTGATGTATACAAAAATACAAATGATGCACCGCCAACAGGTATTACACCTAAGACAACTAAATCAAAATCAACTAAATAAGGAGTGAATTACTACGGCTAATTTCTTACAGCGTAAAGAATATTTTGGGAAGTATCGTGTTGTAGCAGCATATAACATGGATACTAATGATTTCCCTAGAACTGATGCAGGATTAATAGATCCTAGCTTTGATGATTTGTACATAAAATGCTCATTTGGTAATCAGATATATTACTACGGAAAAGGCAAGCATAGAGGCGAATATACCCTTGTAGCTTATATCCCTTCATTAATAAGAGGGCATAACATTATAAAGGCGATTCGAGAGATAAACGAAGATATTCCCTTTTGTATAGAAGAAACTGATAAAGAAGTGATATTTAGATTCGATATAAAACATCTGGACACAGTTGCCGAGTTGCTAAAGGCACAGAAGAGTAGAATTCGTGATGATGGAACTTACAAATACATCTCGCCTTTTTCAACGAAAAACTTACCAAAAACGCCTTATAAGATTCCAGATGATGAATTGAGTACCTACAAGAAATTAACTGCAAATTTGAAGCGTGAGGACATGTATAAGGTAGGGCAGATTGCAACTAGATTCTTAAAAGAAAAGATATGCTCACGCAAGTTTACATTCCAAGACTTGAAAGCAGAACAGAAGAAGATGGGATTGAAAGGCAAAAATTATATTTATGCTAAAGGATTATGGGATGAATATTGCCGATACACAGAAAATGAACTACGCAAGGAGAATTTACTATGAGTACAAATAATGTAATGATGACTGAAAACGATAAAAGAAACGTAGGAAACGCAGACTTACAGAAGCAGATTAAAGAAGTAAAACGCAAACTTGATTTCGTCAAAGATGTGGACAAGCTACTCAAGAAATATAAATTGCCAAAAGATTATCTATATCTGGCGGCTAAAAAGTCAAGTCTTAACACAGATCGTCAGTTGTATATGATCGAAGTTGAAACATTTAATGACGGTGTGTATGACGGTAATGTGACTTTAATTGTGCATGGTACTGAAGATGAAGTGAAAAAACAGAAAGATCTGTTAGTTGAAAAATTAAAAGAACAGTACAAAGACGAGCCAGAAATGACTTTTGAGGATTCTTACTATAATGAAGTTGGATTACCTCTGATGCTTGGTGAGCAGTAATGAGAACTAAAATATATGTGGCTTATGGAAAGCAAAGTAGATTAAATCGGTTGAAAGACTATATAGAAGTCAAATTAAATAGACTTAATTACGAAATATTAAATTTTGTGAAAATTGCACAAAGAAAATGGAAAGGAAATACATAAATGGGATTATTAACAGAAAGTGGATTAATGAAAGTTGCAGAGTTTGAGAAAGTATCGTTTGACCAGTTCGTACAGGACTGGGAAGAGAAATTTCACAAATATCCAGAAGAATCAATTTATGGTAGTTTAAAATATCCTGCTAGAGCGACAAAGGGATCAGCAGGACACGACTTTATTGCACCAGCGGATTTTGTTGTAAGATCAGGAGATGCAATCATCATTCCAACAGGAATGAGATGTAAGATCCTCAGAGGGTGGACATTGTTTATTTTTATCAGAAGTAGTCTTGGCATTAAAGCTGATGCATGGATTGGCAATGGAACGGGCGTTATTGATGAAGATTATTATTTTGCGGATAACGAAGGTCATATCTTTGTAAAAATTAAGAATTGTAGTCCAAATACATTAAAAATTAAAAAAGGAGAAGCGTTTTGCCAAGGTGTATTTACTCTCTATGGGGTTGCTGATAGAGAAGAAGTTACTGAGGAAAGAACTGGCGGAATTGGAAGTACAGGTAAATAAATGAATTATTTTGCACAAACAAAAGGACTGATCAATGCTGTGGATATGAAAGAGTATTCACAGCAACAGTCCGATGCACAATTAAGTAAAATATTTGATGACTTATATGACGACTTAGTAAATGATATATGGGAAACTGCACAGATGAATGGTAGAACAGAAACATACCGTAAGACACAATCAATGTCTTGCGATACTGACAAGTCACTTGATTCTTGTATTGCAGTATTAGAAGACTTCATGAATAAAGGATATGTCTGTATTGTGACACGTAAATATGTTGATTGTACGAGATATTACTACAAAATCTACATCAGTTGGTCAGGGCATCCGCCTAATGTCCACGGATATGTAACAGTTGATGATAAAGATAAAGAGAAATTAGTATTCTCTTCATATTTAAAATAGGAGGATTTATATATGATTAAGATTGAACACCCAGTATTCCCAAGTCCAGAGCAAATGGATTTTATTATAGAAGGTATGCGTAATGCAAAAAATAGTTGGCATTTAAGTGACAGTTATATGAATTATATGGTTGATTTCAATGACGAAACAGGTGTAGAAATTCATATTCCCTATTACAGGGTCGGTGCAGCAGATATGAAGCTTATGAAAACACTGGCAAAGGCAGGTACTGATCACAGGAAGTATCTCCGAATGATGCAGGTAGGAGTAAGAATTACAGCACCGTTGTATTTTTACAAAGAGCTAGATACATACAAGGTTGGTACAGTATGTAACTCTTGTAGTACAATGCATAAAATCCAAGCGAAAGAATTTACATTAGATGATTTTAGTTGTGAGCATTTATATTTCAATCCAGTTTTGTGTAATATCGAACATACTATTAGATTATTAAATGAATGGCGAGTTTTGTTTAACTATACGGACGAGGAACGTAAAGATTACTTTGGGCAGAATGGGCATCCAAAAGTGCTAACCAAAAAAGAATGTTGGTGGCAGATGATTCAACTACTTCCATCAAGCTATAATCAGACACGTAATTACACGTTTACATACGAAAATCTAATTAACATGTACTTCGCAAGAAGAAATCATAAATTGGATGAGTGGAGAATCTTCTGTCAGTGGATGTTAGACAATGTGCCATACTTCAAAGACCTTGTAGAACATATTGATGGACAGAATAAAGTAGATTAAATCCTTATTTAATGATTGGAGATTATCGCATATGAAGAAAAAAGAAAAACCACAGATTCCAATTTGGGAGCGAGCCAACTTAACTATTGATGAAGCTTCTGTTTATTTTCACATAGGAGCTGCAAAATTACGGGAATTAGCAGATAATCCAACTGTAAATTTCGTGCTTGAAATTGGAACAAGACGTTTAATTAAACGTAAACAATTGGAACAATATCTTGAAAACAAAAGATATCTGTAAACCTTAAATTGTAAGGAGTTTTAGTATGTGTTATAATCAATATATAGTATTAAAACTCCTTTATTAAAGGAGAAACTATGGCAAAAACGAAAAAACAAAGTAGAAAGGATAGTAGAGGCAGAGTATTAAGAAAAGGAGAAAGTGAAAGAAAAGACGGTACTTATATGTATCGTTACATGGATGAGTGTAAAAATCGGAAGAGTGTTTATGCAAAAACATTGTCTGAACTAAGAGAGAAAGCTTCTAAAATTGAACGAGATAAATTAGATAATATCAAATTATCTACAAACTATACTGTTGATCAATTAGTAAGACTGAATTTAGAAATTCATAAAAATATCAATAAACTTGCTATTAATACATTGACATCAGATGAGAGAACTTACAATGCACATATAAAAGATAGCTGGTTGGCTTCAAAGAAAATAAAAGACGTAAAGAAAAAGGATATTCTTTTATTTTATGCTGAGTTATCTAAAACTCTTAAAAACTCTTCCATTCATACAAGCGTTCACAAGGTACTGCATCAAGCATTTGATTTAGCACTTGAAGACCAGATGATCCGTTTTAATCCAACGAAAGACGTTCTAAAAGATTTTCCTAGTGACGTAGAAGAAAAAGTTATTTTATCATCTCAGCAATTAGAAGAATTGGGTAAATATATGAAGGATCATCCAATTTATTATAAGTGGCATCCATTAGTAGTTATATTTACAGAAACTATGATCCGTGCAGGAGAATTATGTGGATTAACATGGAACGATGTTGATTTAGAACGTAAAATTATAAAAATAGATCATCAGATACAACGGAAAAATGAGAATGGTAAAAGCGTCTTATATACTTGCCCACCTAAATCAAAGAAAGGAATTAGAACAATTCCATTAACTGATGAGGCTTATCAAGCTTTTGTGACGCAAAAAGGTATTCAGCGTGCTCGTGGAATACATTCCAATGTTTCCATAGACGGTTATCATGATTTTGTTTTTGTAACAAACAGAGGAACCCCTCAACAACCAACGAATTTGGGTATTGTACTTAAAAGACTAACATCTGATTATAATTCCAATAACGATCTTCAGATTCCTCATTTGGCATGTCATGTACTACGACATACAGGATGTACTATCATGGCAAAAAGAATGTTTAGACTTGGTCTAAACCCTAAAATACTGCAAAATTGGATGGGACACTCTTCATTAAAAATGACATTAGAATATTACAATCACGTTGTAGAAGAAGAATCTAAGAACGCAATGAGTGAGATTAATGTCTTTAATAACAACGAATCATCATTGCTTAGTATGAAAAACATTGAATTTTTAAATCGACTGAACAACTTATCTTCGCTTTCTAAATGTGTATAATTATTTTTTATTGTTAATGTTTTTACACCATTTTTTACACCAAAAAAGATTTTTTTATGAAAATTTATGAAAACTTATGTGTACTATACATTGATACGTGTACATTGATACTCTTAATTTACTATCTTGAAATTTAAAAAATATGTGTATAAGTTTAAAAATAAGCTTTTATTACCATATTTACACTGAAATAAGAAAAACATAGAATTTTGTATGCAAATGCAAAGTTCAAATATTTCATTGATTTTTAAATGATGGAAACCCGCATAAAATAAAGGAAAACTGCAATAAAGTAAAATTATAATTTTAGACAAAACACTTAGTTACACCAAATTTACACCAAATTATAAAAATAAGCATTTAAAAATATAATTGGAACAAATAACAAATTAATTATGGAGTTTTAATGCTATAGATTCTCTTAACCACAGGTTTATTATAATCTGTGGTTTTTCTTTTATAACCTTTACACCAAACACATGTTCGTGTTATAATACTCGAGAGGTGAAATAAAATGTACAATACAACAAACATTCCAAAAGCTACTAAGAGGGTCAACATCTCAGGAGACACACCTCCAGACATCTGGATGTCTATGTTAGATTCTTATGGTAAGCTTCAAAAATTCCACATCAGAGAATTACTCCTACAGGGTATTAGAAAAGAAACCAACTCAGCAAGACAAGAACGTGAAGTAGAATATTATAAAAGCAGAATAGAAGTGTTAGAACGATTCAACATTTCTACAAAGACAAAGATACTAAAATACATTCCATCATCTGGCACATGGTATATTTGCGGAGAATATGCAGACTTATTAAAATCACAAAGTTACTTGAACAGATAAGGAGATACACAATGAGAATATACGAATACAACGAAAGTGACAAGACGCTTAATACAGAGTGCGGATTGTTCCACATAGGTGACACAGTACAACTTACAGAAATCGACTCCCAAACGCCCGTGAAAACAGTCTTATATGGAGCTAGAATTGATTCTACAGAATATGTCCTTACATTCTTTAACGAGAAGTGTGGGATGCCTTTATATCTGTCTGAGCATGAAATAGATGATATGTGTAGAGTATCAAAATCGTAAAAAATAGGGTACACCAGAAATTAATCTGATGTACCCTTAAATTCTTTATCACTAACAAACAAAACTAATAAAGAAAATATCGACTGATCGCCAGATCAATCATAACTGCTTTTATGTCTCTCAAACAATTCCTCGGTCTTCCTGCAAGACTTCATAAACTCTTCGCTCACAAGATTCTTGTTCCATTCTTGCAGAAATTCCTTAGACCTTTCTGGTTCGATCACAACCATCTTATTTCTTTTCATCTTGATTACTCCATCCTTTTGGATGTTTCTTTTGTGTTGAATAAACCTGAACAACTGTATCAGCAGTAATTTTCAAAGAAACCATCGCATTGGTATTATCAGAGTGATCTTCAATAGGATTTTCTAAATCACTGCCTCTAAATACTTTATAATTAGATAAGGCAACTACTGGTTGGTTATTGTGTGTTTCATAAAACCTCATTGATCCATAATATTTAATATTGGAATCCTTTTGTGAGATCAATACACCACAACCTTCTTCCTTGAAAATATCAGCCCATACATTTTCATTAACTGTTCTATGTATACCGATTCTCAGTAAAATTACTTCCCATACTTTAGAAACAACAATCCGTCCAATGATATAGGATAATACAACAGATACCACAATATATATCAAGAAGTTGTCTTTTGGAAGATGTGGTATACAATGATAAATTTGTACCAAAAAGTAGTTTAATACAACACTTGTAATGATTTTATATTTCTGATTTACGTTGTTATCTTTAGAGCATATGAAGTTGTAAATACAAATAAATACATATCCATATGCGATAGAATCCACCAATAAAGGCAGATTGTTTATTAAATCCGTAATAAGTTTAATGTTTGATCACTCCTTTATTTCTTTTTCTTTTTGCTTGGCTTAGTAATACCATCGATTGGTGGTAATGTTTGCCCTTCACTTTGAGATGAAAATATTTCAAATCTTGGCGTAAAAATATCTAGTTCATCTGGATCTTGTTTTGGTTTTATCTTTGCTTTAGGTGTTTTATCCTTTAATTCATCTGCAAAAATTTCTTCTAATTTCTTTCTTTGTTCTTCTGTCATAATAATTCTCCTCTTTTCTTTCGTAGTAAATATAATTCATTATATCATATTCTTGTAGAAGAAAAGATGAGAAAGTTTTATGCATTCAAATGCAAAAATTATCTAATACTGATAAGTTTTAACATTTCTTTGTATAAGACAGTTTAATCCAACCATCTTTAGTTTTACCCCAACCATTCTTAACAGCTTTAATTGTAACTGTTCTACCTTTCTTATAAGCATCTCTGACAATAGCAGCCGTTGTAGATGGAGACTTACGTACATTAAGAGCAGAAGCGGTTACTTTCACTTTGTAAGATTTGAACTTAGAAGATGCTTTTGGTTTTACTACTGTAGAACCAGAAATGTCTGCTTTGAATTTAGCCCACTGTTTATTATTTTTTCCACACCAAGGTTCTGGGCACTGTTTTCCCGATACATCATTGTGCCTTAGAACATGACTGGCAGGAATATTGTATTTTTTCATAAGTTTTTTAGTTAGACTAACAGCATTTTTATATGTAGCCTTAGGAACACTTCCTACAGAATTAGCCATTTCAATGCTTAGACTGTTTGCATTAGTACAAATCTTATAAAATTTTGCACCTCCATTAGCATTTGTAACAAATCCTCCAACTGCCCATGCTACTCGATTAACAGGAACAGATTTCCATACAATATCTCCCTCATCAATGAAATAGTGTGCCCCAGCAGCTCTCGTATTACCAGTGGCAAAATAATCTGCATTGTTCTTAGCGGAATCTCCGTCATTCCCTGTGAAATGGATTACAATAAACTTAATAGAACTCGTGCTACGTTTACTTCCGTAGCTCACGCTCTTTGCCGTTCTTGTTTTAAATTTTAATGCCATAAATATCAGGCTCCTTTCTTTTATCTAAAAAGAGCAGTCACCATAACAGCGACTGCCCAATAACTAATTATTCAATTACTAATTACTCACTTAGCAAATTATCCAACAATGTCGTCAGACTCTTTACCCTCTGCGACATCGTCTAATTCTTTCTCAAATAAATCTTTATCAACTTTTACAATTACGTCTTTATCTGCAACCTTTTCCATGATCTGATCAATTTCATCGGCAGTTAATCTACCATCACGTAATGCGTAAGCAATCTTATCTCCTGTTTGTGCAAACCAAGTAAAGCTATGATTCTTCCAGTTGCCATAAGCAGACGTACCAAATACAAATACCCAACCTACAATCTGGTTAATCACATCTTCATGTACGTCAATCACAGGTTTACCTGCCGCAGTTAATCCCATATTGATCCACGCTAACACCTGTAAAATCAAGCTCACAACAGTATGTGGTTTAACTTCACTCCAATTAATACTTGCCAAAAATTCTTTAAATTTGTTCATAATGCAATCCTCCTTTGCAATAAAAAAGACCTACAAGAATGACTCTTCATCCTTAATAGGCAATGCTTTAATTTCTTTGTACATTTTTTCTCCAACGCCATTTTGATGTAATTGGTCATGGTATACCTTATAAATAGCATTGATGTTTTCAAGCCCCGTAGGGGAAATACAACCTTTTTGCTTGTAATACCTGTGGGCTTGTTTGATTCTGTCTCTTAACATTGCAGCAACACCTTCAGATAAAGCAACGTCTATTACGCACGCATCATCTAATTTTTTAGCCAGTTCAGCTGTATGTGCAAATAGTCGTTCCATGCCTACCTTTTGGTCTGTTAATAATGCGGCTTGCTCTCTCATCATGTCTTTGATAACTTGAATATCCTTATTCTGATTGCTCAAAATCTGTGTTAGTTTCTCCAAAGTTTCTGTATGCTTATCGATCATTAAGCGTTGTTGTTCAATCACTTCTTTTTGATGTTTCTTTTCTAATGAGGCTCGTGTTTCAAACCCAAACTTTTCGTTTAATTTGGAAGTGACATCAAAAATTTTATCTGCAAACAAAAGAACCGCAAAGACAAACACTGTCAATGCAGCCCCATGTTGAGATAAAAAATTAATTATAATATTCCAATTTTCTATCATGTAATTACCTCGATTATTTTATAAAAATCACTCCTTTAAGTCTTTACCAAACATATTCTGGTTTTTCTTCTCCAAATAATAAATATCTCAACCAATCATCTGTAACAATACACACTGCACTCAGTAAAATCCATAAAATTGTATAAGGTAAGCAAATCTGCCCACACAGATTAAAAGGCATTTGAGAGTAATCCCAAATGCCTAAACCTAACCATAAATTTAAAATACAACCTGCTATGAATTCCATTACAGTAACAATCAATCCTCCGAGAATCATTTGTTTACGAAAGGGCATAAGATGGTAGAAGAAGCGACTGTTATTGATCAGCCCAATAAGAATAAAGCAACTACCACCTAACACTCCCATTGTCCAATGTGTATATCCTCGCCAGATGATTTCAATTCCACAATAAGCAAATGCTCCAATAAGGAATAAGATAAGATATTTACATGATTTCTTTACATGCAACATTTATTCACCTTCTTTTTGATCTTCGTTCTCACTTTCATCTTTACAAATAAGCTGTAAAATCATGATGTCTCCCTCAAGAATTCCTTGACAATTCTCAATAACATCACAAACTTCGCTAAAAGTCATTCTCATCTTATGGAACTCAACCCCTGAGTTTTCCATGCTTAAAGGATTAAACTCTGCTAAGAATTTCTGTCCGTTCTCTGTGCTATTGATCTGGGCATCAGTAGTGATATCATATTTCTGTAAGAGTTTGCGTTTTTCTTCAAAATATTCCTTCAGCTCTTCTTGAATCTTTCTAATATTCTTGGCAAGCCCAGCACTTAAAGTACATGGTACTAATTCACTGTTTTTCATAAGGAATGCATAAATTGTATTTAACTGTCCTAAGATCATATCTGCCTGCATATTTGTCATTTCCATATTAATTTTCTCCTTTTCTCTGTTAAACTAATTATTCTTCAGTCGTAACTGAATCTTTTCCTGTTTCATCTGTCTTATCAGTCGTAGTTGAATCTTTTCCATCTGAAGGAGTAGTAGGTTCTGTTGACTGCACAGGAATTACTTCATACTTAATTTCAATCTTGTCCAATTCTTCTCTGCTAGTAGAACTGAAAATCTGTTGTTTGATGACATTCATCTGCTGAAAGTAAGGATAGACAAATGCCTTGATCATTGCTGTTAACTGCACAAATTCCTCAGCAGTGAATGTTTCACACGCACTCTTCTTACTATGCCATTCAAGAGTTACTTGCTGACCAGCAGTAGTAAGAGCTTGATACTGCATAAAGTTCAGAGCCATTTCATTCTGATCTTCTTCAGATACTCCATAAGGCTTACCATTGAATTCCACGCTCTGATCTGCTAAGAACTCAGCGAGAGCAGTTTTGTTTTTCTCCTGTAAATAGTTCTTGTATTCATCAAGAGTCAGTGTGTTAATATCAACAACCTGATTGACTTTTTCATCAAGTCGCTGTACCTGTTCTACAATATTTGCTCTTGTAAGAGATACGATCAGCGCATCTTCCCATTCTCCGTTAGAATTGTTATATAATCCCTGTTGTAAAGAGATTTCTTTATAATTGTTAAAGCATGTGTAAGTTGCAATCTGCACATCATCTCTGAAGATGTCTAATGTTTTAAAATTTGTAAATGCTGATTTAACTGTTTTTAGATCATCTGTGCAAACAACAAGTTTACATTCCATGTCAAAAGTCATGCTATTAAACTGCATAAGATTAAATACTTTGTCGTCAGAGCTATCTAATTTAACTGTGTATACCATATGTATTTCACCTTTCTTTCTGTTTTTGAGCATACAAAAAGAGCAGTCCGAAAACTGCTCTATGTACGATCAAATTTATGTTTTATTTAGTTGTTTATCCGTTCGTGAACCGCAACCAAGCTAAAGACTTGCTTGCTTCCTAGTCAATATCTCTAACGAGACAAGTTTCTCTAGGCTATCCCTGTAGTTCCTACGGTTTTATTTTCGTTATATAATCTCAAACCTTCGTTGAGAATATTTATTGATGCATTTATATCTCTATCATGATGCGTCCCACAGACTGGGCAAGTCCATTCTCTTATTGATAATGCTTTCTTGCCATCTTTGTGACCACAATTAGAACATATCTGGCTTGATGGAAACCAAGTGTCTATTTTAATTATTTCTCGTCCATACCAATTCGCTTTATACTCTAATTGCCTAACAAATTCACTCCAAGATACATCTGCAATTGATTTTGCTAATTTATGATTGCTCATCATATTCTTGACTTTCAAATCTTCTAAGCATATCTGTTGGTTTTCCATGATAAGCCTATGAGATAATTTATTTAAAAAGTCTTTTCTTTGGTAGCAATTTTTTCATGTTGTTTTGCAACTTTGATTCTGCATTTCTCTCTATTCTTACTTCCTTTTTGACAACGAGATAAATCCTTTTGTAATTTTCTTAATTTCTTCTCAGATTTTCTAAGATATTTTGGATTTTCAATCATTTCTCCATCAGAAGTAATTGCAAATTCCTTGATTCCTAGATCAATTCCAATTTGAGTATCTACAACAGGTAATTTTTCTTTTTCCTCTTGATTTACCAAAACCGAAACATAATGGTTACCTGATGGAGTTTTAGAAACCGTAACTGACTTTATCAACCCTTCAAAATCTCTATGTTTCTTTATTCTTATTAATCCAATCTTAGGAAGTTTAATATATCTATCTGATATATAAATATTTCCGCCTTGATTATTTGTAGTATAAGAGTAGTAGTGATTTTTCTTGCTCTTGAACTTTGGAAATCCTACTTCTGGTCGTTTGAAAAAGTTGTTGTATGCAGTTTGTAAATTTATCTGTGCATTTGCTAAAGCAAGACTGTCAACTTCTTTCAACCATTCAAACTCTTTCTTATATTGAGCAGGTGTATTATTCAATTTCTTTTTTGTCTCTTTGTAGTAATCAATCTTATCAGAAAGCATACGATTATAGATGAATCGTACACAACCGAAACATTTTGCAAAATATTCTCTTTGTTCTTTGTTAGGATACAACCTATATTTATAAGCTATTAACATCTACAATCACTTCCTTTCTAAATAATTTGTTTATATTTCTAAACATAATGTAACACATTGCAAACACGATGTCAAACAAAATATTTATATTTCTAAACATTTTGTCTTGATAGATAAATTTATTATGGTATAATCTAAATCAAGGAGGTGTCATTATGATAAGTTATAAACCATTATTTAGATTATTATTAGAAAGAGATATGACAAAAACCCAATTAAGAAAGTCTGTCGGTTTCAGTGCAGCCACTCTTGCTAAAATGTCAAAAAATGAATATGTATCATTAGGAACTATTGATAACATATGCAAATTTCTTAATTGCAAAATTGAAGATGTTATAGAATTTCACCCTTGATTTCGTATGTAATGTTTCAATGTATTGCTACTTACTTCTCCAATCGTAGAAACAAAATATCCATCTGTCCAAAATGTATTTTCTGACCAATAATGTTTCTTTAGTTTCTTAGAATATTTCCTCCACATTTGGATAGTGGATTGTTGTTTTAGAACTCTTACTATTTGAAGTGGAGATATTTTAGGTATAGATTCAACCATCATATGAATATGATCTTTATCAACTTCCATTTCTTTAATCGTAAAATCATATCTCTTACTGATGTTGTACATTGTCTGTTTTATATCTTCTCCATATCTAATTAGGAGTTTCTTCCTATATTTACAAACAAATATAATGTGATATGTAAGAATGAATTTGCTATGATTTCTACTCTTATAATTTTTGTTTGTTTTATTTCCACTCATGTATATTATTCTCTATCTACATTTACATTCATCCACTAGGCTAAAGACCTAGTGGATTTCTGCTTTTTATCTTTAAAGTCCAAGCTTTGCTTCGATTGCTTGTAATCGAACTTCTAGGTCGGCTTTTTCTTGTTTGACTTTGGTAAGTTCTCTTCGTGTCTTTTGAATCATATGGGTATTTAATGCAATAAATTCTGTATAAGAAACACCATATTCCGTTTCAATATCGACCTCAACATCTTTGCCAAAACGCTTTTCAATATCTTCCTGTACAAGAGGTCTATGTGTTACTACAGCGAATTTATCAGCATCATAACCCTCGGATTCTAAGACGTCTTCTGTTTTATGAGCACCAAATCCAAAATGAGTTTTCTTACCATCGTAATCTCCAATGTAATTGAATCCTATTGGATTTAAACTCATATAGAAGTCTTCATATTGATCAAGAGTTGTAAAGTTCTCTTTAAGATTTTCGTCTGAAGTAGAAATACTGTGAGATGCCCAGATTGAAGTTCCATAAAGACGTAGCTGCTGACCATCATCTCCGACACATACACCTCCCCACGATGTTCCTCTAGCAATTTGGAATCCATGCGCCCAATAAAAAGATTCGCTATCAGCACCAATGACAACTGCACCAGAACTATGTACTTCTGAACAATAAAGATATCCATTAGCAGTAAGATCGTTAGCCACAATATTACCAGTTAATTCCATTGATTTGCCAAAATAATTTCCTGCATAACAAATAGTGCATCTGGTATATCCATCTTCATCAACACGAAATGCAGTAGTTCCATCAGCTTTATCAGTGATTGTCAAATATCCGTTATTCAATGTTAATTTTAATGCCGAATTTTCACTTGAAAAACTTCCACAATATACGCTTCCATCATATCCAACTCTAAAAGGAGCAGAATTGCTATCTTCGGCACCAGCCCAGAAAGCTTGATCGCCACCAATACCAGATGCATTGCTTCCGCTATTTGTCATCAGATATGTTTCCGTAATATCATAGCGACCAATCTTACCAGATGTGGCAGTAACTATTCCAGTAATATCTACATCTGTGGCAGTTAATTTACCAGTATGACCAACCTTAAATACGGCACTATTTCCGTTATCATTGCTTGTTGCACCCGCCCAGAAAGCATAAGCACTTCCGTACTTACCAATACCTGTATATTTACCAGATCCTGTCGTATACATCTTATCGCTAATTATAGTCCATCCCGCAATACTACCTTTCGTAGCAGTAATCTCACCACTCAGGTTCGCATTCTTGGCAATCAAATTACCATTTGAATCCCAACTCAAATTAGGACTTGTAAAGCTACCATCACCCAGATTTAAGAATGATCCCTGCGTACCACCAGAAGAGATGTAGTTGCGAGATTTAATGGCATCTGTTGCAATTTTGTCTGCTGTGATAGAGCCAGCCAAAATTTGATTACCAGTAATAGTATCGGTTTTAATACTTCCACCATCTATGATAGTTTCTTTATCGAGTATGTAAGTACCAGGTTCATTTGAAATAGAATCAACCTCTTCCAACATAATGCAGTCTACCCATACATTAAAAGTTTTAGGCGCACTAGAACTGCTTGGTCTCCCCCAGATAAGAGGAACTACAGACCAGTATAATCCAGTTGCATTATCTGCGACTTTAATCGCACAAACAGCTCGTTGCCAATTCGTATTTAAATCAACATAAGTGGAACTTCCTGGTAATCTTCTCGGATCAATGTTAGATAGATAAAGTCCATCTGTTTTAGTGTCTGGGGTATCATGTCCCTGAATATCTATCATGAACAGTCCCGTAGCAGAATCTGATTTTACATAGCAAGAAAGTATGTATTGTTTACCTGCTTGTATTTTTACACAACCGTAATTATTTGCAGAACTTCCTAAATACAAAGGTGTTGTACTTGAATTTAAATTTGCAGTAGTATAACTAATTTTAAGAGATTTATTTCCATCATAAGATACCGAATTATCAATGCCGACAGAAGTTACACCGTTATCTTTTGCGTAGCATATAGCATCTTCTTGTGAGGCAACATTTTCAAAACTAGAGTAATCTAGATTATATAGATTCTTTCTGCCATCTCCTTTAGCAGTATTCATAAAGCTTACAACACCATCAAGATTAATGTTTGCTGATACAAGATTCATTAATCTATCAGTAATTTCGAAATTACTTGAACTTGTACCGCTTTTGACAATCCAACTGAATTTATTAGCGGTCTGATTAGCAATAGTTTCGGCATTTACGATCTTTCCATTTACATCTTCTGGAGCGGGTGTCCAATCGGTTGCTTTATTTCCTTTTTCAATCTTATATCTTCGCGTTTTACATTCTATTGCGGTAACTCTTATATACTTTGTATTACTTTTCAGTTTTATAATAATACTGCTTTTTTGTCTTGGATTATAATCAACAGTGTTTATACAGTTTTTATCAGCATCATACTCACAATATCTTCCTGAATTATTTGTGTTTGTAAAATCTTCATATAGAGTAATTGTTATATATTTATTTCCTGAAACATCTATCCAATCACTAGTTTGATCTCCACCGCCAGAACCAATAAAACTTCCTTTGCCATCCGTAGTCAAATAGCCTTGTGTGATATTTTTTTGAACTAATAAATTCCTTCCACCAATCTCAAGTCCATTAAAATCATCCTTAGTCACATAGGTTTGACCAACAGTCGTTTTAAATCCATTCATCGTCTGCTTAAAATCACTGTAGTCATTCTTAAAACTTGTGAAGTTCTCACCATTGTCACCAATTACGCTCGTGACCTTACTGACTTTTGTGCTAACACCATCAATGTCAGTAGTATTCTGGACTAACTGATTTGTAATGTGTGATTGTCTAGCAACAGGAGTACCATAGTAACAATTCATGAGTTGACATTCTGAAATGGCAGAAATAGTAGTACCTAATCCAATATATTCACCACCAGATTTTTCATTTAAAACTACCTCAAGACAATTCCAACCTTGGATAAAACTAAGCGTTAATGATTCCCCACTACCAGTATTACATGTATCATCTCCGCCAATTAATTTGCCATTTAAGTACAAATGTGCTCCATCGTCATGCTTAAATGTAATCGCAATACTTTTAGCAGCAGAGAACTTCACAAAAGTAAGAGCGTAGCCAATATAGTTATTTCCGTAAGCCCAGCTTTTCCCAAAATCCGTATCATTAATCAACACACTCTGGCTAGGTGTAAGATTTGTATTCTTAGCAAATACATCCATTGTACTCTTACCTTGATATTCACTTGCAAACAAACTCTTAGGATAAATCTCATATCTCCACTTATTCAGTCCTTCATTCGCTTTGCTAATATCACCTTTAACCAAGTTCAAATCTTGCTGATAAGTAGTCTTTTCCACTCTTTGTTCAATGGCTTGCTTGTTTTTATCCACCTTTAAACTCACGTCAGATATTTCTGATTTTGTAGATAAAATCGCTGTTTGAAGATCCTCTGGAGCAGTAGAATAACCTGTTGCAGAAGAGCCTTTTTCAAGTTTAAACTCAGAAAACCAAACAGTTCCAGCTGTTAAAAGCTTAAAGATAATGGTTATACTATATGCACTTGTTGCTTGATGTAATTTGATTTCATACTTTTGCCAATTGGTTGTAAGTGTTCTTGTAGTATCCGCACCATAGGCATCATATCCCCATCTAACAATAAAATCAGTCGTAACACTCGCCTTTGCGTAAAATGATAATGTATAATTTTGATTTTTGGAATGAAGATTGTCAGAAGTCCTTTCAGAAATACCCCATGCAAACCATTCGAGGTCATTACTTGAATTCTTATCGCCATTGGCGGCACTAACAGTCTTTAACGTGTTGAACCCATTATGCTTTGTTGAAGTGTCAATTGAAGCAACAAGATTCGTTCCTCTAGTATGTAACCCCCAACTATTCGTTGTTCCAGTAATGGCTTCATCAGTCTTAGCAAAATTACTATTCCAAAGCAAATTCCTACCATCACCAATATCACTCACATCATAAATCTTAGCAATACTACACGTATCATAAAAACTACTATCATCGGCAACCGCTCTGAAAGTAATCATAGTTACAGCATCACTGTATAAACTACTATCTTTGCTAACAGTCAACACATTATTACTGATCGTCAAGCCTTTCTGTTCACTCATAACATCAGTGAAGCTAACTCCGCCATCAATACTGTATTGCCATTTACCAAAGCTAATTTCTCCTTGAATAGTAGGTTTGATTGTGATTGTGTTTGGTGCAAATGTTTTACCACCGTCTGTGCTTTTGAAATATTGAGATGAAGGCGTGATAGAGAGGTTTTTGGCAAGAGTTTCTTCATAAGTTGTACACCAAGGCGAAGCTTTATCACCTTCTTCAACTTTAGGAGAAGAAATATAGAAAATATCTCCAACTGACATATTATCGCTATCGTAGAAAGAAATAGCAGAAGCTGAAGAAGTAGAAGTAACATCTTTATTTGCCACACCTGTAACTACATACTGTTGCCATTCAGTAGATAATGTAGGGTTTACATATGTTTTATTATCTAAGAACTCAGCATTAATAACACCAGTGCTTTTAATTGAGCTACATTTGCACCATACAGAAACAGTGTAAGTTTTACCTTGTTTGATGTCACCCTCTTTAATATATTTACCTGTTTGAATAAATTTACCACCAGTACCTTGAACAGTATAAGTGATTTTTTCTGCTTGTCCGCTAGGAGTTGTCTTGTCTTCAATTGATTCTACTGTAGCAGTGTAGGTTCCTGCACCACCAAGAACTTGTTTTGACAAATCACCAGAATATTTTAACAAATTCCAATGAAATCCAGCCCCATCTTCACCATCCTGACCATCAGCTCCATTATCAATTAAACCATAGCTTGTACAAGTCAGACTATAATTACTTGGAATGGCAGTAATACTTGCAAAGATTAAACAGTCAGAGCCTTTTGTAGTGTTCTTAACTCTTAATAATACATTGTCTCCAACTTTCAGTCCTGTTGTAGCGTCTGCGGTATCCCAAGTTCTTGAATATCCAGAAGCAGAGAATGTATCAATATTATTTTGAGTGTATTTATAACCAGTCCTAATAATCTTTGTACTCGTTCCTTTATCCCCATATACACCAATAACCTTAGGTGTGCTAATAGGTTCACTCGTACCATCACTATACTTAGTCTGATAACAATTCCATAAATATTTTTTATCCGCAGTGAGTTTTTGAGTTGTAATGTCTGTACTCCAACCAGAAGTAGAAGAAGTTACTCCAGAGGCTTGAGATGTTGCTAAGTAGTATTGAACTGTTTGGGAAACTCCACGACCTTCGAGGTCTTCTGGGTGAGGTGCCCAAGGTGTGTCTACTGTACCTTCTGTGAGTTTGAGATTTTTGATGATTGAATAACCAACTTTACTTAAAGCATTTCTGCCTAGATATAGAATTGCGTTTGTAGGTGTTGTTTTTAAATCGTTCGTAGTTAAAACTACTGAGATGTGTTGCCACGTTTCGTTCCCAATTATATTGTTGACAACGACAGTATTAGTGCAAAAATTACTTGCATCTCCGTTACATATAGAGTGACTTATAGTTCCTGATCTGTTTGCTTTAATATCGTAACTTAATGTATATTTTGTAGATGGTTTCAGTTGTTTCAACATCTTAATATCTTTAAATGAAACATAAGACCAATTTGATGTAGATATAGCCTCAGTACAAATTAGTTTTACAGCATTGATATTATCTTCTGTAATAAAATCTTCAACAAAATATTTGCCCCCAGAAGAATGTTGTTCCCAATGCTTACTACCTTGATTGGTTTCTCTCAGCATATTAAATGCAAACTTCTCACCGTCAATCCCCTTATAACTAACAGCATAAGAAGTGGTATCTTTACCATCACTATACTTAACATAAGTCTTAGTCCATAAATACAATCCTTGATCACAAGTAGGCATTGTTGTACTCCACGTGCCTGTAGGAGCAGTAGTTCCACTTGTGCTAACTTGGTAAGTAACCTCTGTTTTACTTACAGTTACAGAAGTTCCGTTTGTACCATTCGTACCTTTGTAAGATACAGAATATGCTTCAGTTTTGTTGTCGTCTGAATATTGCACTGTAGTTTTAGTCCATAAATATTGACCATTGTTGACTGTAGGAACAGAAGTAGACCAAGTTCCTGTAGGAGTTGTTGTGCCAGAAGAGGACGCTTGATATGTAACTGATTTAGATGTGATTGTTATAGATGTACCATCTTGACCGTCTTCGCCATTCTGAGCCATTACAACAACATCGCTCCACTCGCTACTTAAAACAGTATCTGTAGCAGTATTAGAAGATGCAGTTGCTAAAGTAACATATAATGGATTAGTACCATCAGGAATCTTTTGACTCCAACCATTATTAAGTCCACTTGCCACGCCAGTGTTAAATGTATAAGTTACACTCGCAGAAGGCTTACTTGGTTTACTTGTCGCTCTTTGATATAAATAAATCGTTGCAACATTTAACCCTGCCTTACCGTCACTACCAGATTTACCATTCTGTGCCAAAACTACAGGCGCAGACCAAGCAGAAGTAGCAATAGTAGTTGTATCGCTTTTACTTGAAACAGAAGCAACAGTAACATATACTGCATCAGTACCTGTAGGAATTGCTGTAGACCAACCATTATTTAAAGTACCTGTAATTTTTGTCGTAGAGAACGTATAAGTTAATGCATTGCTAGGTTTGCTAGGCGTAGAAGTTGCCCTTTGATATAAATAAACAGTGGCAGCATTCATACCGTTTGATCCGTTACTACCATCAATTCCTTTGTAAGACACACTATATGATTCGGTTGAATTTCCATCTGAATAATTAACGATTGTTTGTGTCCATAAATATTTTCCTTGAGCAACAGTAGGTACACTATTTTGCCATGCTCCAGTAGGTTTTGTTGTTCCGCTATCTCCAACTTGATATTTGACAGAAGTGCTAGTTGTTTTTACAGAAGTTCCATCGCTACCATTTTTACCACGATAAGAGATAGAGTAAGATTCTGTTTTGTTTCCATCACTATAAGTTACAGATGTTTTTGTCCACTGATATTGTCCTTCTGGAATTGTCTGAGGACTAGTTTGCCAAGTACCTGTTGGAACAACAGTTCCACTTGCAGATAATTGATATGTGATGCTTTTATTTGTGATTGTAACAGAAGTACCATCTTTACCTTTCTCGCCTTGTACTCCTTGAGGTCCTTGGATACCTTGGTCGCCTTTCTTAGAACAAGTCCAGCTTAAAATCTTTTTAAATACTGTCCCTCCAACTGTAATAGGAATTTCAATTGCACCATTATCACTTGGCAAAGGGTTTCCATTAATAACAGAAATCGCAATAGCTGTATCCGTTTTAGCCACTGCAATTCCTTGTGTTTTTGCTATATCTCCGATTATAAAATCTGTAACAGGTTTTGCACCTTTCATAATAGTAATTCCAGAGGTGTATGCCTGTTCAGAAAGTGGATCTCTATTCTCATCTGTAGCAAAAGAAATATTTTCATTCTCTAAGAAGATTGTATAAGCATCTTCGCCCTTTTTACCGTCGGCACCCTGTATCTTAGTCCAAGCATACTGTGTAGGATCATTTGATTCTGTGGAGCTTTCATTATTATAAGAAATACCAATGTAAACTGCTCCATTAGGATCATCAGTCATTCCTGTGCCATTTGCATCTTTGGCATATTTAATCCAAGTATAGAGAATTTTACCGTCTTCTCCCTGCTGTCCATCTTTTACAAATAAGACATCTAATGTATTACTTTCTAATACCATTTATAGTTTTCACCTCCAAAATTAATTGTTATTTATCTTGTTCCTGTATTTGTTTTATCTAACTCAGATTTCTACTGAGCATTTGATTTTTTGATTTTGTTTATCTTTTAATGAAACTGTTAACCTTGCACCAGTTCCAATCTGCTTCCATTCTGTTGATCCGCTTGATTGCTTGTACCAAACGTAGCTTTTGGCAGTAACTTCCTTACTTCCTTTCAGAACTTTGCAAGTACAAATCGTTTCCGTATAAACAGTATTGTTGTACTCAAAAGTAGTTCCGTTGCTACTATTTGCGACTACAGTGTAAGCAGAAGCTCCATCTGTAACTTTATATAAAGTCATAACGTCATATTTAGATGTATCAGTACATTCCACTTTGACAACCACTGTTTTTCTGTTTGTCATATAAGAACTTGGGATTGTAATTTGTGATTTATCTGAAGAAACATAAGAAGTGTTTTCGGTTCCATCAACGTACCATTTGCTGATTTCTGCACCATTATTTACCGTTGCGGTTAGAGTAATAGAAGTAGGGGAAATACCTGTGTCGGTTTCGGTAAAGACTTGTTGCCCTATAAGAGATACAGAATCAATAGCTGTGTTAAGATTTGCAATGTCTTCTGTTAGTTGGTCTAAACTACTGTTGATAGATGTCATAGTTTTCGTATACTCAACTCCCCACAAACCGCCTTTACCATCATAAATTTGTTCAATATTAATACCACCTTGTTCATTCGCCTCAACGATAGGAAAATTTAATTTATCTTTAGAAATGGATTGATCTCCAAGCATATTGTTTACAATCAATCCATCAGCAATCGCATCCTTAGTGATACCTTGACTTGTCATAACTGTTACGCCTTTATTGTCTTTGATGATAATGCTTGGATTCTTGTTCGTATCATAACCAATTTGGATTCCAACATTCCCTTCGGTATCTAAGAATTGCATGGCAGACCCGTCCATGATAAAGTTGCCATTCTCCGATAAGATACGCATTGTATCAGAGATTGTAATATCGCCTGCGGCTAAGTCACCGATTGTCATTTTCCCTGCGATACCATTGATGATCCATGCACTGTCAAACTTTGCATTCGCTGAGGATAGGTTGAATACGATACCTGTTTCTGTAGAAGAAGCACCGATGATTGCAGAGTTAATATTGGCAACGTCTGTATTTAACTTTTTAATATCAGCCGAATTAGCAGCAATATATTCTGAATTAATATATTTGCTAAACAACTCATTAAACTCAGCTTTGTCACCTGTGATGTTCCCGACATTAATTACTTTATAATTCAGATAATCTCCAAACAGTTTGTTAATTGTTCCTTGATCACTTAATACATTTTGTACACTATTGTTCACTGCATTTCCAAATAAGGAACTATTTGTCATTCTCTGAAGCATATTAGTCATATACTCAACAGAATCTTTAGAGTCGCCTGTTCCGACAGAAATACTATTTTTCTGCGAAGCAGCAGTATCGTCAAACAGATAAGAGAAATCATCCCTACCTGTTAGACTCGTGATCATGTTAGTATACGTCACACTAATTTCCGAACTTTTTGTGCAAGGATTATATGCAACTGTCAATAATCTTAACTTAACTGCATAATCATCACGCAAGCCAACTCGAATAAAGTTACCAATCGTAAACTGATTATGCCAACCTTGTTTATTATCCGAATCTACGTCTGCATATTCATTTAATGAAAGAATGTTATCGAGAGAAGTCTCAATCTGATATTGTGGTTGAGAAGTTTCAGAGATGCGTTTTAATCCATCTTGATATAATTCTTCGCAATGCTCGTAAGATGTTACTGCGTCGTCAAGAGAAGTAGTAAAGATATTATTGTTTGTATAATCTCCCATACGAACAATATTCATGACAGCAGTATATTCTTTATCTGTTAAGCCAAATTGCGGATCATTGAGTCCAGAATGAGTATTCATATCTGTCATGACATCGTCATATGGTTTCTTCTGAATTTCAAGTTCATCGACCTGTGCATTTAACTCTTTTAATTTATATAGAAGTGAGCCTTTTGTGTTTTCATCACCAAGCCAATTTTTGTACTTAATAAAATTCTTATGGAATACATTATAGGTTTTTTCATCCTTTACACCAGCCTTGCTGATTTCTTCATCAGTAAGGTCTTTCCAATCTTTTTGATATGCAGCGAGAATATCCATAATTTGTTTCTTATATTCATCACGCTTACCTTCAAGTTCTTTGATTCCATATAAATCCCAGTTTGATTCAAATTCATCATTATAATCAATCTTCTTATCATCGGCTAAATGCAAGTTTTGAATTGCTACCTTAATATTTGGAATAATATAATCTCTTAATTCTTGATATGTATAATATCCTTTATTGCTTTCTTTTAACAAAGCAAGATATTTCTCGTGATCAACTTCACCAGAAGAAGTAGTCCAAGGTTTATAGACACGATTCTGAATGTCATCTGGTTTATCCCATTTTGTATAATTTCCGTTTGAATCTTTCTCATGGTCATCTCTTGTATCAACACTAACCTGAATAGTTGTCAGCATCTGTTCATACATTTTTAGAGTTTTCTCAAGAGTTTCTTGATTCATTGTTTTATATTGAGCAATCTGAATACCATCATTTGGTACACGATAGTAAATTTCATCTATCTTTGCTTGATATTCCGCAGACTTCTTTCCGTTCTCAATATATTTAGCGTGGTTATCAATTTGCCACTTTTGCCATATTTTGATCTTATCAATAGTTTCTTGAGGAAAGTAGTTTGTAGTCAAATAGTAGTCAAGATTATAGATATAACTTCGACCATAATTGACTCTCGTAATATCTAACTCTTCATCCCCTTGAACCGTCAAGGCGTTATACATTGTATCTGTCTGAGGAGACATCTTGAGCATATTAAGTGCGTTACGCCATCCAATGAAGATATTCGTGTCTTTTCCTATGTTTTCTTTAGCATATGCACTTACCGTTCTGTTGATTGTATCGAAATAAAATACGCATTTTACAACATTGGCTACTGTTGTGTTAAGGAACGCATAAGCGTTGGTATTATCTGCCTCAAACGAATATTTTTCGTTCTTTATTGCAGGATCGATATAACCTACAGACCATCCTGGTACTCTGTTTAACACCAGATGCATCAATGATAATTCATGGTTTCTATCATTGCAAAATGTGATATATTCTTTCGCATAACCCATATCGTCTACGTTATTTGTAGCCAACATTTCCATAGAATCGGTTGTACCTTTGTTGAAAGACAAACCTTTCATATCTTTATCTTCAAAGGTTTTTTCATCAGAATATGCTTCACATGCCTTGTATTCGTATCTGCCATTATCATTCTGTAAAGCAGGCTCTTGAAGCTGAAAATAGTCAAGTCCTTCAAGATAAATTGTCATGTGATCTTTTAATTTCTCATAGCCAGCAGATTCAATGTATTCGCCATCAACATCTATATATCTGTCTACATTAAATGTAAGATGGTTAAAATCTTTTAATTGCTGTTCATATTCAACGCTTTTAATCTGTACTCCATTTAAAGCGCAAATAACAGTTCTGTCAGGACGACATAAATAAATTTTTGCATTGTGTTTAATCATAACAGATCACCGATCCGTTTCTGTGGCACATCAAACTCAATTTTATAAGTACACGCACCTGTAATACTTACAACATTGTATCCATCATGCAGTTTAAGCCATGAAATATTTCCAACATCAGCCCATCCAATATCTTCAAAATTAGTTAGTCCCGTTACTGTGCCGTCTGTCACCATGCAATGCTTACAATCAATACACACTGGTAAAGTAGGTCTGCACAACACTGACATAGAATTTTCATCACGTACTTCAATTGTTACTGTTTGACTTGTAGGAGAAGTGATCGTCACTTTTGGGTAAATCTCATATTCCGTATCATCACTATCTACAAAGATGTTTGTTGAGAATTTATTACTTGTTGCAACTTCACCAGAAATCTCATAGTGTTTCCATATAAAAGGTGTATCACAAACGAAACTACATTGAACAGCGTCAAGTTGCCCAAGTTTGCATGTGATCATTTTCCATCCAATATTCTGAAAGATTCCCATGTAAATAACAGTTTCTTTATCATCTGCAATTCCTGTTAATGGTTTTACAAGAGTAGGAGAAGTCAACCACTTATTGATCTTTCTCTGTTCTGAATTTGTGAATCCGTGTCCGTTTTCTTTCACAAGGTAAAATTCATATGTGCTCTCATCAGAATACATTGCACCATAATGATTTGTCTCCTGACGTAACATTGTTTTTTCACCTTTAACAATCTCTCGTGAAAATCCTGTGATGTCATTTGTCACATCAAACTGCACGACCATCAGAGGTGTATCTAAGATTGTTTTTGTAGATTGTCCATTATATTCAAATGACAACATATATGTGTGTCTCCTTTCTGTATAAATTTTCGCATAAAAATAACAGGCAAGAGTGCGTATTTCTACGCACCGCTTAACCTGTTTCTTCCTTATTATATAAGGTTTAAACTGGACGTTTGCGACCAAGTGTTTTTGCAACATCACGAGCAACTTGCTGAGAAGTATACTTATATGATTCTTTAATGATTCTTTGTAATTCTTCATCAGATACTCCATTAGGAATATTAAGATTTCCGATAGCTTCACCAAAGTTAATTGCAATTTCTGTATTACCAATTCCATCCATAGTCATTCCGTTCAGTGTATGTCCATTTGCTAAGGCATTTAATACCTTATCTTGCCTTACTTTATTTGCCAGATTAACAACATCAACAGTAGCAACTTCTTCGCCAACTGCGAGAGAAGCAAGTCCATCATCTCCGTTCTTATGCACAGATTTAACTAATCCACCTTGTGCATATCCTGTGACCTTGCTATCTGTCAGTCCAAGATCGCTTGGTTTAACACCATAATGTCCCAAGATAGTAGTAATCGTACTATCAATTTTTGCACCCTCTGAACTGATTGTTCCAGATAAAGAAGTAAACGTCTCTTCAATTTTATCAACAGAAGAAGATAACTCCTTACAGTATTTCTCATAATCGTCATTCAGCTGTGTGCTTAACTTATCAAGTCCGTCAATCTGAAGATTATAAATATGATCTTTTACTGTATCATCAAGTGCATCTTGCTTTTCTTGGAGTTCTGCTTCAAGACGTGCTTTCTTCGCCTTACTGGCTGCATCGCTCACCCCGTTAAGTGCATTGATCTGTGATTTTAGTATCTGAATATCCTTGTTAGAGGATTTTAATTGCTTGTCATATGTATAGTAGTCATGAGAAGTTTTTATAGCTTCTTTATAAGCATCTATAGTTTTGTTAATCGCATCTAATTTCTGTTTTGCGTTATTTTTCAGAATAGTTGTTACACTATCTTCGGCAGACTTAATACTCTTAACTGCATCCGCAATATCTTGATCGCTCTTTTGAATTGCGTCAGCCCATTCTGTGTCAGAATATTCATCACGATGTTCAGCCATTTTGGCACGTTCTTGCATCAATTGATTCAATTCTTCTTTTTCAGATTTGACATTCGCAATATTTGTTGCAATAGCAGCAGTACCATAATCAGTCAGATTTCCGTCATCATCAAACATTGCGTCTTCATCAATTAGAGAAGATATTGTTGTAAGTGAATTTTGTAAATTCTGAGCCGCTTTAATAGCACGTTCAAAACCACGATAATAAATATCGTCACGCATACTATTTTTAAGTTCTTCGTTAGAAGTTCTTAAATCATCTGCGCTACCTTTACAAGCGTTGATTTCGTTTTGCATCTGCATCCATTCTTGAGAACCATATTTAATAGAACCATCGTTCAATTTGTTATTCAGGTTCTCTTGCATTTTTGTAGCTTCTTCATCAATGATCTGTGCTTGTCTTTCATTGGTATCGATCTGATTCTGGTAATCAGCACTATCAAGGTCTTGACCTTTTGCTTGTTTCAACTTGGCAGCAGAAGAAGCATTGCTACTATTTGTGGCTTCCATATTTGCTTTCGCATCATAATACGCTTTAATATTAGCCTGAGATTGTACAGCAGCATTTGTCTGTTCAGCAGCCCAATCCGCAGCAGCATCATTTGCATTTTTATTTGCAGTTGCTAAAGCATTTGTAGCATCCGCCTCATTTTGTTTAGCCTGCGCTAATTTATTAGAAGCGTCTCTTGCTTTCTTAACTTGTTCGTTATATGCTTTAAGCTGTTTTAATAAAGTCTTATCTTTGATTCCTTTTAAAGAAACTTCTTTTCCAGACTTAATTGCGTTTTTCTGAGAATTAGATAACTTCTTAGCTTTCTTACCACTAAGAATACTATTTCCTTTTGTCTTAACTGCGCTATCTGCCTTATTCTTATTAGCTTGTGCATTTTCATGTTCTTTCTGATATTTAGCTTGGTTCTTACTAGCTTCTCTTACAGCAGTCTGACTATTTTCATACTGTTCTTTCTTATTATTGACCTGTCTGTTCAACACATCATTCTGGTATGCGTAAGCAGGCTGACCTGCATAATTACTGGCGATTGCTTGAGAATCTTGCACATTTTTCAGATATACCTGTGCATCATATAATGCACTGTTAGCATTTGATAGATTTGCACTTGTCTTAGCAGCAAAAGATTTTGCAGACTTTGTACTCTTAACCGCTTTATTATAAGCAGTAGCTTTTTTCTTCGCAGACCCTTTGAGTCCCTTAGTAGAGATTGTCTTACCTGCTTTAATACTCTTGTTAAGAGACGCTTTCTTTTTCTTAGATAATCCAGACTTATTGACCGCTTTTTTAGCAGATTTCGCCTTAGATTTCTGACTCTTTGTCGCTTTTGAAACCTTCTTTTGTGCTGTTTTATTAGCAGAAGAGGCACGACTCTGAGTAGATTTTGCAGAAGAAACACTAGATTGTGCTTCGGATAACTGATCGTTTGAAGTTTGAACTAATCGTGCAACACCAGACTCTCCCGTAGATGCAGCAGAAGAACGATTAGATAATGTATCATAGGAGTTTTGTAAGTTTTCAATTGCTTTCTGTGCTTTTTCAGTGGGCATATTCAACCATTGATTGAATAAATCACGTTGAGTATTCTTTAACTGTTGAGCAGCAGAATTAGCTTGAAGATACTTCTCATATAAATTCTGATAGGACTCCACAGCAGAACGCATGTTATCATTCTTGATAGTATTGATATTCATACTACCGTTACGCACACGTTCAAAATATGTCCGTAATCGTTTCTGATTCTTTTTCTTAGAACTGTTCTTTGTCTTAGGAACTGTCTTAATTGCCTTACTTGCAAAAGAACTTGCCTCAGATTTATATTTGCTTGCTGCTTGCTGATTTACAGAAATTTCTTTGCCAGTTGATTTATATTGATTCCAAAGCGCACTTTGCTTAACTTCTGGCTTCACGTAATCATTGATCATATTAGCAAAATTTTCTGTAGCAGTTGCAGCTCGATCAATAGCGATTGCAATGAAGTCAAATTGTTTACCCATATTATCAAGTAATGTGGCAAATTTTGACTTTTTCTTTGTACTCTTATCTGTAGCTTTGCTGTCTTTCTTTTTAGAATCTGTGTTCTTTTTCGTTGCTTCCGTATTCTTTTTAGTGGATTCTGTATGCTTTTTGGTAGAAGAAGAACCAGATGAATGTTTCTCGTATCCGCTTGCAGCACCACCTTGGAACGCACCACTACCAGTAACACGATGTCCAGAAGCGTAAGCCTTACCATGTGCAAATGCAGACATACCACCTTTAATAGAAGCACGACTGTTTGTAGATCCTTTTGAAAGTAAATCTGCTGTCTGCTGATGATTAAAAACTATGTCTCCCCTACGTATATCAGTGAACTCCGCACCGTTATCTCCTGTAGTAAACCATTTGTTGCCACGGACGACTAATTCTGGCGCAACCTCCCCTGTTAAAGATAATCCAGAGAACTTAGCACCTAATGTTCCACTCGCCAATGCACGTCTGCTATTTGTGATTCTTGGTATAGTACCATGAGCAAAAGCAGCAGTACCGTGGGCAACACCACCACCTTTAGATGGTTTGCCACTCTGGCTATAATTTACAGATACATTAACAGATTTATCATGTAAGCCATTGATTGCTGATTTTGCAGCTTCAACGGCTGGTAATCCACTTGTATTGATAGTAACTTTTGGAGTTGGATGCATCTTACCTAATGCATTTAGTTTTCCTTTAATGCTACTAATTTTAGATGAAGCACTATCTTTTACTTTGACAGTAATTTTCTTGTTTTTCAGTTTCTTTAAAGCACTGGCAATCTTTTTAATAACAGAAGACGCATTGCCTTTTGCTTTGATAGAAATGCTCTTAGATTTTAATTTCTTAAGAGACTTAGAAATAGAAGAAATTGTTTTCTTTGCATTTCCTTTAACCTTAATAGAAATGCTTTTGGATTTCATGCTAGATAAAGATTTTTTGATAGAATCAATTGTCTTTTTAGCATTTCCCTTAGCATTTACTGTAACAGTAGTAGTATCTGATTTACTTGAAGTAGTATCAGACTTACTTTGCTTGCTACTTTTACCACTTGAAGCACTTGATTGCTTAGGTGCGGTATATGCCCCTTGTCCTGTTTGATCAATCGCATTACCAAGGTAATTGTTCTTGATCATATTGCTTGTAGATTTCTGAGAAACTTTACCGTTTTTATCAATACCATATTGTGTCTTAATTTGCGTTACATGCTCATCTTCAACACTGTTCACCGCTTTTTGTGCTTCCTCTGCACCTTTCTTAGCACCAGAGGCATCAGCAGTATATGTAGTCTTCTTTTCTTTTGGAACTTTATCTGCTTCAGATTTAGTTTCTTTTGCTTTCTTTTTAGCATCAGAATTATCACCAAGAATCTTTAAAGTTTTTGGATCAAGATAATCTTGAAGCATATCCAATAAATCTTCACGTTTTTGCTCAATCTGTAAACCAATTTTTATCTTTTCTTCGCCAGAAGCAGAGTTATATTGCTTAACAAGATTCTGAATTTCATTCTGAATGCCATTGGCTTGTGTTTCAATGTTAACAGGGATTTTAATTCCTTTTGTTAACCCTTCTTTACCAACGTCTTTACCACCAGTAAGCTTGGCTTGAATATCAGCAGAAGCTTCTAACTGTGTCTTAACAGCTTTTTGTTTTGCTTCGGTATCTCCATTTAAATCAGCAGCCTTGTACTGATCTTTAGCTTCTTTGATTTGTGATTGCAGAGAAGAAATATTGACCTCAAAATCAATAACCTTTGTCCATGTATCAGGAATTTCCTTGCCAGCTTCTTTTGCTTGATCAATTTGTTGACGCCAAGCCTCAATACGTTGTCCTTCTTCATCCCCTGCGGTTCCACCATTTTTCTGCCATGTTTCAGCCCAGCCGTCAAGTTTATTTTGGGCATCTTCATATTGCTTTGTAAGAGAGCTGAAATTAACATCGAATCCATATGTCTTCAGATTATTAAGCAATGCTTCAAATGGTTCTACTCCCATGCCAAATTTCTTAGCAGCAGAAGCAGTAGAATCAATATTGAATTTCCATTTCTGAGTTTTCTTATCAAATTCAGCTAATGCTTTTCCAGAATCATTCGTCTTTTCTTTTAATCCATCAAAGAAATTATAGATACCAGAGTTATCTTCAGTGAAGTATTTCTTTAAGTTATCATAATTCTCTTTAAAATTCTTCGCATCTGTTTTACCAGTTGGAGAAATCATTCCAGCAAAAGTCTTAAACTGATCTGTTCCGACCTTACCTTTATTCCAATCCTCTTTGGTTTGTTTCATACCAGAAACAAGTGTATTATAAGCGGAATCGTCGTCGTCTGTGTCAAGTGCGGCTTTATATCCTTCGACAGTAAATGAAGCAGAGGCGGCAGAACTATTTAACATTTTAAGACGTTCTTTTAACTGATCCACAGAACCAGTAAAAATGTTAGTTTTATCTGTTACGATATCAAATGCATTTGACAGATCATTTAAACTCAAAGAGTTCGTAAATTTAGAAATGTCTTGATTCTTAAATGTATCATTCAAAGTCTCCTGCATTTTGGCAATATCTTTACCAGTAGAAGACAATACATTATCTTTATCGTCAAGCTTAATTCCCAGAGTTAATGCTAGTGTATCCTTATCGATTCCAGTATCTTTCTGCAATTGGCTAAACTGATCGTTTACAGTCTTTTGCCATTTATTGGCATTCATCTTTGTATTTGATTGAGACTTCTGAAAATCTTTTATTTCATTTCGAACATCCTTGCTTTTTGTCAGTGTTTCAGTAAGATCTCGTACACTTTTTTCTTGCTTTTCAAGATAATCAGTATCTAACATTTTAGACGGATCAATATCCATGTTAGAAATGAAGTTGGATGCGAAAGTCTGAGTTGTCTTATCTAGTTTTTCATAACCATCAACTGCCTGTGAAATATTAGATAGAGTATTCTTTCTAAAACTATCAGAGTATTTCTGCAACTGATCATAATTTGTTTTTGAAGCCTCTAATAATTTTTTCAGATTCTTTGTATCGTTCTTTCCACCAAAACTGTCAGAATTAAAAATATCTGCGTTATTGGAAAGTTCTTGGATCTGTTTAGATGTTAATTTACTAACATCAACCTTGTCTTTACCAAGAATTTTAGCAGCCTGTTTTTGAAAATCTGTATTTGCATATAAAGATTGTCTGACAGAGGCTTCGTTCATAGAAAGCCCATCTTTAGCAAGATTCTTCGCAGATCTAAAAGTATATGGCAAAGAACGCTTTAAATTCGTACCAAGACTTTCATCAGCAAATGTACTTCCATATAGTGATTTCTGTGCTTTTAATGCCATAGAATCATTTTGGATATCTACATTTTCTTTACTGGCAATTGCTTTTTTACTATCATTTGCCAATTTTTGATATTTGTCAATCGTATCCTGAATAGCGGTATTATTATTAATTAAAGCTTCACCCTCTGAATTATATCCAGTAACAAGATCTCCATTTAATTTAACTAATTCTTTCTTAATTGCTAAATATCTTTCATATTGGCTTGTAGATAATCCAATATTTTCATTTGTATTAGCATTTACGCCAGAGGATAAAGTATTAAATTCTTCCTGTAGCTTCTTGGCTTGTTTAACCTTGTTATTATTTTTTTCAATCTTCTTATTGTATTTATCAAGGTTTTTCTGACCTGCGTTCAATTCATCTTTACGTTGACTCTGCATGTTAGAATGAATTGCTTTAATTCCTTCAAATGCAGCAAGCACAGCTAGAAGAGGAAGATAGGATTTAAGTGTTGCACCAAGACCAGATAACACAGATTTTATGTTTGATCCTAATGATTTAATGCCAGATTTGGCTTTTTCAACACCGTTTGTTACACCAGTTCTAAATGTTTCTCCAAGTTTAGATGCGCTCGAATTTACATTATCAAGATTGACCTGTCCAAGATCTGAGAGGGATTTTTTTGTAGCTTGGGCTTCTGATGAAACTTTAGAGAGATCAGGGGTGTCTACTTTATTAGAAGAAGATATTTTTTTCTTTCGTTTTTGAATCTCGTCATACGCTTGTTGTTTATTGATATCTTCCACTTTGTCAGAGAGTCCAATTGATTGCAGAATGTTTTCTGCTAGTGAATAGTCTCCGCCGTTTTTTAAGATTTTATCGTAAACTTGACTTGCGTTTAAACCTGAATTTGCAAAAGAATTTACGAAGTTTTTATACAATTCATTTTGCATGTTAAGATCAGATGGGTTTAGTTTTTTTAAACTTTTAACTTGATTAACGAAATTACCTAATTCTTTAAATGACAAAAGTGTTATAGGTCTATTGATTGCGTTTCAATATTTATAATGATATAATCAAATTAAATAAGTTTATAAAAGGAGTATGAAGAATGAGTTTGATAAAATGTACTGAATGCGGTAAAGAATTTTCTGTTAAAGCTGATCATTGTCCAAATTGTGGTTGTCCAACATGGGATATAATCAACGAATTATATAAGGCAGACCAAAGTATTAATATTAATCATGAGGTTTATGACATCTCTGAAATACTATCAAATATAGAAACTGGTGTAGATGATCAAATTAGTATAGATGCTATAGCAAATTCTGCTGAAATTTCAGCGAGCGCAGCATACTGCATATTACAAGAAATTAAAGAAGGTAATTTCTTACCGTGGACTGAAGGAGGTTATGGAACACTTACAAATCCAAAATATCAAGAAAAAATTAATCAAAGAAATGAGCAAATTGCAAAGCAACAAGAAGCGCTGCCTCATTGTCCAAATTGTAAAAGTACAGATATTAAAAGAATTAAATCAGGTTCACGTATATTGGGTGGTTTAACATTAGGTATTCTAAGTTCCAATGTTGGTAAAACGTATCAGTGTAATAAATGTAAATATAAATGGTAAGATTAAATGAAGAACAAAAGTAAAATATTTACCATTGTCTTGTTTTGTTGTTTTATTCTTAGTATTGCTTTTAATGCTTATAATTTATCTGAACGATTTAAATTACAAGATAAGTATGATAAAATAAAACAATCCAATAATAAACTATCCGCCAAAAATAAAAACTTGACATCAGAGAATAAAAGAATCCGATCATTGTATATGGATCAGGCTCATGATCAAATTGATTTACAAGATAATTATTCTTCATTGAAAGGAAAGTATAATTTTTTATCTTATAAATATGCAGATTTGCAAAAGAAATACGACAAGTTGAAGAAATCTTCGATGTATTCCAAGACATCTGGTTCTGATTTATCAGATGATTCCTCATCCACAAGTCAAATAGTCTACATAACAGATTACGGTAATAAATATCATGCTTCTGGTTGCAAATATTTAAAGAAAAGTTCAATAGCAATTTCTAAATCGGAAGCAATACAGAAAGGATATTCTGCATGTTCGGAATGTAATCCGTAATGCAAGAAATATTTACAAGTGTAATAATTGCAAGTATAAATGGTAGAAGAGAAGTATAACAATAAGAGAGAATGTTGTAATCTACATTCTCTCTTTAATTTACTTATTCACTTTTCTCACTAATCCATTTAATAGCGTATTCTTCTAATGACTTATAGTCCAAACATCTCTGCGCCAATTTTGAATCTGGAAATTTATATTTCTTTTCGTATAAAGAAGTGGCAGCATCAGCTAAGTTTAAAGTATTTATCATTTTCATTTCGCTGTTTAACAAATTGATATATTTACTTTTTTCTTCATCAGACTTGAATGTTCTATATGTATCAATATCTTTCTTAACAAATGATGTTACTTCATTCTTTGGTATAGGAAACATATAGTTTAAATTTACGACTGCAATCAACCTTGATGAATTCTTAGGATCATAAATTTTAAAGAAATCTGGTTGCTTTCTCATACGCAAATGTCGTTTCTGTGCATGAGATACTTGAGTAATATAATAATAATCGTCAGTTTCAAACAGAATACCAAAGAATGGTTTGTACTTATCTGTACCATAATCAGTCATTGGTATACGATGTTCAAATTCTCTCAAAAAATCTAAATACTTTTCATTAACATTTATCCACTTCATTTGTAAAATCTCCATAACTATAAAAAGGAACAAGCGTTTACTTGCTCCTTTTATTAATACGATTTTGGTAGGCTTCGTAACCTCTATTAATACGATTTTGGTAGGCTTCGTAACCTCTATTAATACGATTTTGGTAGGCTTCGTAACCTCATATAGAAAACACTTCGTTTTCTTACTTATATTATAACAAATAGTACGATAAAAACAATATTGATTTTAATAGTAATATATGATATAATAATAATTTATGTTAATTGACACAAGAAATAGCTACAGATGTAAGAATTGTGGATATAAATGGTAGAGTAGAAGAGAGGACATTCGATCCTCTCTTATTAAGATACTGTCTTATCAATTGAAGTAGAAGAAATTTCATCAGAAGAATTTATATTATCCGCAAGATTGCTTAAATTATTTTCTTCTGGCTCACTATTGAATATTTCAATCATATCAACATCACTATATCGAATAACAATTTTGGCATAAGGATTTCCATCATATGAAATAAATGCATCCTCATCGTTTCCAATCTTGTATTGAGAATATGCTCTCAAAACAATCTGTTGATCATTGTTAATTCTGTCTCCCAGATAATCCATATCTCCAATAATGTAAAAGTCTTTTTCTTTTAATGTAATCTTACATTTACTCCCACCTTTAAAGTCAATTACGTCATAAAAGATGTCGTCATTTAATGTTATATTAAAATATTGTTCCATAAACTCCGTAAATGATTGTTTTGTAATCAAATATAAAACCACAAATCCTAGCACGAGTGCTAAACAAATCGACAAAATTGAATTTGCATATATTTGGTTAATACTCTGTAGCAAACTTAATTTTACTCGAATTAGTGTTGAAATACATAAAAAAACATAGCTAATTACACACCCAGATACATTCAAAGCCCATGTCGATAATTTCTTTGAAAATCCAGTCTTAACTATGTAAATAAATATGATGCCAGGTACATAATATTGTAGTAAATTTGGAATATTGTTTATAATTTCTGTTAATTCTTTAATTTTTATCACTTCCCTTGATCGTTATTTTTATTCTGTTGTTTAAATTTGTTTCCTTTTTGAATATATTTAATAGAGGTGTTGGAAGTTCCTGTAATTACTTTACTATTAAATTCAAAAATTTTTGCTTCTTGCTGTTTCTTGTTCCCTTTGTTTTCTGCCATAATTATACTCTCCTTTGTATATATAAATTAATAGTTATAATTTATTATACAGCAAATTTCTAAATTAATAAAGAGTATAACAAAAGAGAGGTAACCGTTGAGTTATCTCTCTTGATTCTATTTACGCAATAAATCAGCTTATTACAACAAATTATTGACAAAATAATATCTCTGTATTAATATAAAAATACTCCATATAACTTATTTGTCGTCAAGCTATATGGTTAAGTTTACAAGAAATGCAACGAGTTATCTTCCAAGTTCGTCATTGCATTTCCAAAGGATCTACAGTCTATTAATTACCATAAGTGGTTTCTGATAGACTGTTTTTTGTTATGGATATTAACTAATTTTCTTTTTTAATTCGTCAATCTGTAAATCTTTTTCTTTTAATTTTGCTTCTTTATAAGCAAGTTTCTTTCCTGTACTGCGATGAGTTGTCTCAATATATCTGCGTTTCAGATTGTTTAAAACATATTCCGCAGTTGTGCGATACATAGGATTCATTGATTTCGGAGAAGAAATAATTGCTTCTAGTTTATCATCGATCATCGTAACGATTTTCTGTTTATAATCCGTAGCATTTAATCTTCTGTGATATTCATATCTATCTTTTTTCTTCAGATGGGTATGTACATCAATGATTTTTTCGACATTTGCCTCAAGATTTGTATAATCTGATTCTGCCAGAATACGATCAATATTGCGAACTGCATATTTGACTTTATCTGCATCATACTGTCTCTGAAGCTGACATTCTTCTGATACCGCAATATCATACAATTTATTTGTTTCATCTTTTAACTGTGCAATCAGCTCAATCATTCTTTCAAAAGCATCAGTATATTTTGCAGTAAAGATCAGAGCTTTGTCTCCAGTAAATTTATTGACAAGCATTGCAAACCCTTTGCGATCCATACGGTACATTGGGCGCATTTCACCTTTTCCATCCTTATATTCAACGAGCGCAAAATTTCCCCCGTTAAGTTCTGGTATAATTTCGATGAAATGTCTAATCTTTTTCATAACATCCTTATGATCTTTACCATAGACTTCTGCAACCTTTAGAGAAGTAGTAGTCACTGTACCGTTTTCTTCTTCTAATCCAAACTCTTCGTTGATTGTTGTAATTTCGTTTTCTAAATTTTCTTTAGTATTAATCATTTAAAACCTCAAATCTCTCGCTTCATTAATATTTACAGTTTAATAGAAGTAGAGTGATAAGTGTGACTGAAGCGAGGTTAGACAAATATCACACGACAGTTAATTACTCTGTCTACTTATCACTCAATATAATAAAGAACGGTCATGAGTCGTTCTCATTACCAAAATAAGTTCCTTACATTGGTTAGTATAGAAATAAACTTGATTTTAGCAACCTTGTATAAAATAAAATACAATTTGCCAAAATGCCAATCTTCAAAAACCCTTATAAAATAAGGACTTTTTGATGGTCGTTTTTTACATAAAATTTGAATTTGAATTCCCTGCTTAGAGATGAAATATCTCTGTACGCAAACGATGATAGCAGGTAAAACATCGACATTAATTTACACTTTTGGGCTATACATTACCAGACAATGATCATAAGGTCGTCATTATCTGTCAGGATCGGTAGTCTCTGAACATCCATTCTTATTGAAACATCTTAGCTACTGTGCCTTATCCCGAAGCACGTTTCTTATGCGGTAGTTTACCGATATCTTCCTATACGGTAAGAATGTGTGCGGCTGATTAGATACAATCGTATAATACGATATGAATATCAAATTCTTAAACTATTCCGTCTATTGTTGCCAATTCCGTTTCAGTTTTGATATCCTTTTTCGTTCCAGCAATTACTCCTGATACGTGTATTTTAAAACCCCGTATCCTATATATTTGTCCAAAACACCATTTCTGTTTCTTCCTTATATATAGTAGGCTCACTGTCACCCTAATGATTTTGAGATAGGGTCAACCTAGGTTTTTAAAAAGTTTAATGCCAGCAAAGCCAGCGGCAGCAGTTTGCAATAATCCAAAACTACTTACTAATTTATTAACTACATTAAGAACATTTGATAATAAAGTAATTCCTCCACCAAGAAGGTTTTTATCAGCAAATGTTGTTGAGATAGATTGGAATGAGTTTTTAAGATCTTCTGTTTGTCCTTCCAAACTATTCTTATAAACTTCATACTTTTTATCTGTAGATCCAGCAGAATTTTCGGATACTTTCTCGTATTCTTGAGCTTTACTGTAATTATTTAATAATACAAGTACCTCTTCCATGTGGTTTGTGCCAGCGAGAGCTTTGGCAATCGCACGTTTTGATACATCACTGTAGTTAGTCCATTTACCAGCTACTTCATCAAGCACATCACCGAAATTTCTAAATGTATCTTGTTTGTCTCTTAGGTTAATTCCTTCACCTTTTAAGACTGTTTCTACATCACTCCAAGCTGTTACTTTGTCCTGTAGAATGAGACAATATGACTTCTATATAATAAGAAGAAGCTCATTACATAGAAGCGGTTGCGGTACTTCCAAAAGTGTCTTTACACTTGACCGCAACTCCACTTCTTAAGGAATTATGGGAAATATAGAAGTGTGTTCAGACTGTCGCATAGTCATCGAAATGACCTTCTTTCGCTCAGTCGTTCAAGGCGGATATAAATATATCCTTCCTCCTTATTGACCGTTCCCTCGGCTTTTAAGCACATATGAAAATTCATATGATCATAAGAAAGAATTGCCACAGTGGTTTATGTATTATGCCACTGCGCCCCAAATGTCTAGGTCTTCGCCATTATTTTGATAATCTTTAAGTCGTGCTAGTTTGATATTTCCCATACGGGAGAAAATGGCGTTCAAACCAGTTCCGACTGAACTCATACCTTCCTGAGTTGTTTCACCGATAGTTGCTAAATAACCGAGCAATTTGTCCATGCTGACCAAGCTGTTACTTTCACGTTTGCTCTACGCTACAGACCACATCAAAGGTACAATGTGGCGAAAATGGTTCTTCTTTAAGTAGTCTGGTTACTACTGACCATTTTTCTATATATTTCTATATAGTTCAGACTGTATATTTGTCTCAGAGAGACAGCTACCCGAACAGTCGTTACAATACTTAGAAATAGGCATAAAAATAACACGACATTGCCGTGTTCCATATTTATTATTAAGTTATCTCGGTCTTATCTTTTAGGCTACGATAGCCCAGTCAGGTTTTAACCGATTTGGGTAATAACTACTATTTATAAAAATAGCCCATATGTCGCCATATGGTCGGGCATCTATTTTACCCGCTAAATTTGCATTCGTTGCAACTTCGGACATACCTTCTGCCAAACCTCCAACATCAGTAGCGGAAGCCATATCTACAGAAGACATTTTATCTACGATTTTCAAGGTATCTTCTGCACTCGTAATGCCATAACCTTTTCTCGCAGAAGTTAAATATTTTGTAGCATTTTCAGATGATAGCTCGCCAACCTTGCTCAGTTTAATAGAACTTTCGGCAAGCTTATTAGACTTTTCAACACTTTGCCCCTGTTTCATCCACTCAGTAGAAGAAGCAGCAACATCTGTACCAGTAGCCTTTAATTGATGCCCCATATCTGAATATGTTTTCATCAAATCTTTGGCTTTATCATTGGATACACCAGTAGCCATCTGAAGCTGAGTCATTGCACTATCTACATCATATGTATTTTGCACCATTTCTTGTGCTTTGTTCATACCAGATTGCAAGATGCCATATGTTCCTACGAACTGAGAAATCTGACTAAATCCACGCTTAACTTCTGAAAACATTGAATTTCCAGTCAATCCCCTTGCAGAAATTTCAGACTGTATTTTCTTAAAGTCTTGATTTGCTCCTTGTAATTCACCTTTGGTTGTTGCAGACTCAGACTTCTTTGCAATATCTTCTAAGACATCGCCGTAATCCTTTGCAGCTTTTGTATTGTTCTCTAAATAAGTTCTGATCTTATTTGCTTGGATACTACCTTCACCAGGATTAAGTGCTTTTGTTTGAGTTGAATTGAGAATCTTCATCTCATTATTTAGTTTTTCATATGATTGAATTACTTTCTCATTCTGCTGAATGATTGCATCTTGATTTGCAGTAGTTGGTTTTGCCTGATACTGAGTATGTAACTTTTGTAAATCTTGTACATTCTTTTCATATTCCTTAAAAGATTTACTTGCATTTTTATATTCTTGAGTACCTGCGTAATAGCTATTTAATTTATTCTGCTGTGCGGCTAAATTAGCATCATACGATTTATTTCCAAGATTCCTAGAAACATTTTCTACGTAAGAGTCTTTTTTCTCTTGTTCCTTGAGTGCTTGATTAAACCAGTTACTATATTGTTTTTCTTGTTCTTTGTGTTGTTTTTCAACTTGTTTTTGAACATCGCTCTGAAGAACTTTATTAGGAGAAGCATTTAATAAAGATAAACTACTTGCGGTGTTTTTATCATATTGTTCAAGTTTGGCGTGTGCCTCAATTAACAGATCACGATTCTCAGCGCTTCGATTCTTCTGAAAGTTGCCATACATTCTGTTTAGTTCTTTTCGCTGTTTATCGTAATCAATGACGTTCATTCCAAACTCATTGTATTCTTTGCTGTTATTGTCAACATACCCAGAAAATTGTTTTTGATATTTGCTTGATTTTGATGCAAATTTCTTGGCTTGAATGTCGGATTCAATTTTGGCAGCTTTTTCGTTTAAAGCTTTTTGCTTTGCTTGAAATTTAGCGTTGTTTTTCTCTTGTTCCTTGAGTGCTTGATTAAACCAGTTACTATATTGTTTTTCTTGTTCTTTGTGTTGTTTTTCAACTTGTTTTTGAACATCGCTCTGAAGAACTTTATTAGGAGAAGCATTTAATAAAGATAAACTACTTGCGGTGTTTTTATCATATTGTTCAAGTTTGGCGTGTGCCTCAATTAACAGATCACGATTCTCAGCGCTTCGATTCTTCTGAAAGTTGCCATACATTCTGTTTAGTTCTTTTCGCTGTTTATCGTAATCAATGACGTTCATTCCAAACTCATTGTATTCTTTGCTGTTATTGTCAACATACCCAGAAAATTGTTTTTGATATTTGCTTGATTTTGATGCAAATTTCTTGGCTTGAATGTCGGATTCAATTTTGGCAGCTTTTTCGTTTAAAGCTTTTTGCTTTGCTTGAAATTTAGCGTTGTTTTTCTCTTGTTCCTTGAGTGCTTGATCCTGCGCTTTTTCTTGTATTTTTGAAACATTTTTTGCATATTTTTTAGCGTCTTTATCTGAAATACCTTCATTTTTTGCAATGTCAGTAATTACAGATGCCATTTCCTCGGCTTGTTTCTTCTGACGACTGATAAGCCCCTTATCAATATTAGTTTCACCACTAGAATAAAACGTCCCAGAAGCATGTTTCATCTGTTTTTGAATTGCAGATTTACTATATTGTACATATGATTTTGCCTGAGCATTTGCCTGTCTTTTAATTTGGTTATTAAGTGTTGTATTTGTTGATCCGCTTGTCCCGACAGTAGGATTAATATGAACATCCCTGTCTTTTACAAGATCAGCCAATTGAGATTCAACATCACCTTTATTAAGTATTGCTTTAATGACGGCTTGAAAATCCATTTACTCACCTCTTTCATAATTTTGTGCATAACAAAAAAGAGCCTAAAAAATAGACTCTTTACGTTTCAGTATATAATTAGCAGACGGTCAGGGAATCGAACCCCGATCTCTGGTTTTGGAGACCAGTATAATTCCATTATACCAACCGTCCGATTAAGGCAACGATCAATTACTTGTTACTTATTGTTTAACTAATTGCTGTCAAACATGGCTTCAGTACCCATGTACCAGTAGGGAAGTCATAAAGATGTGATAAAACATATTCATGTGCTTCGATGACTGAACCAACATTTACCTCTGTATGTATAACTATTCCTCCGCCATACATACTCCATTCAGCACAAATAAGTGTATAGTAATTTTTTCTATTCTCTATCATCATAACATCATCTCCTACTATATAAGTGGTGTTACATCATAGATTTTGTTGTGTAATTGATCGTTGCGAACTTGAGTATACCATAGAAATATATTGTATGTATACAGGTATATTTTTCCAGTGCTTTGAACCTCACATGGCTAAAGCCACATGATTCTTGGGAACTTCCGACTAACGTCAAAATATTTACCAAGCTAACCCCACAATTCCTGCGGTTTTGTTTATAGTTTCTAGGCTACTTTTAGTAACCTTAATCCTTCATTCATAATGTTAATTGCTGCATTTATATCTCTGTCATGATGAGTATTACAGCAAGGACAATCCCATTCTCTAACACTGAGATTTTTAGTTTCTTTATTGACATATCCGCACACATTACAAGTCTGAGAACTTGCAAAGAATTTATCTATCTTAACCACTTTTTTATTATACCAATTAGCTTTATACTCTAATTCTCTAATAAATTCAGACCATGATACGTCTGCAATAGATCTAGCAAGTTTATGATTTTTAATCATGTTTGATACTTGCAAATCCTCTAAACAAATTACATCATTGTTTCTGATGATTTCCGTAGATAATTTTTGAAGAAAATCCTTTCTCTGATTTGCAATATGTTCTTGGAGTCTTGCGACTTTAATTCTTGCTTTATTACGATTAGAGCTACCTTTTGATTTTCGAGACAGCTCTCTTTGTAATTTAGCAAGTTTGTTCAAAGACTTATTAAGATATTTATGATTTTCAACCATTTTTCCATCCGACGTAATACAAAACTCTTTAATTCCTAAATCAATACCAACGGAATTTCCAGTTTTTTTAATGGTTTAATATCTACATCAGTACAACAAAGTGATACATAATATTTGCCACTAGGTGCTTGTGATATAGTGGCATTAAGTATTCTACCTTGTGGTATTAACTTATTTTTTGTCTTTACCATTCCAAGCTTAGGCAGCTTAATATGTTTGCCACAATAACGAATATTTCCATTAGTACATTTTGATTTGTATGAATATCTGTGCGTTTTCTTTGACTTAAATTTTGGATATCCAGTATGTTCTTTGAAGAACTTTCGATAGGCAGAATCCAAATCTTTAAGCGAGGATTGAAGGGCAGTAGAGTCAACTTCTTTAAGCCATTCTAATTTGGTTTTAAGATTCTTCATGTCATTTGCACACTGTACATATGTAAATGTAGTTTTATCTTTTTCGTATGTTTCAATCCTCTTTGCAAGATATGTATTGTATACAAATCTACAACAACCAAAAGTCTTTGCGATTATTTCTTTTTGCTTCTTGTTTGGATAAATTCTGTATTTATAAGCCTTTTCCACTGTTCCTCACCTCACTTTCTTTTTTAGGTTTCGGCTCATGTATATTTTTTATTTTGGATGGCGATTCATCTCACCACTAAAGTGGCAAGTGTTCTCGCCTACATTGATAAATCAGACAAAGAACCTTGTTTTCCTTCCTTAATTCCGTCTTTTGTAAAGTATTTTCCGAAGTCATCTTCAGCAGAAGAATCGTTGTAAATACCAACTAATTCCGTAGAAGACCATCCAAAGAATTCTTTGATAACATCAATCGGAATATTCTTCCTTGCAAAAGCAGTACAGGTATAATGCCTCATACAATGGTAGTAGAAGTCTACGTCTAACATCTCTGAAAATTCAGCTGTCCATTTATCAAGATTGGATCTACGATGCCAACCATTTTTATCTTTCGTTACAAAGATATCATCAATATCAACGCCAAGTTCTTTGCGTTGTTTATCCCATAAATCAATGTATTTTTTAACATCGACAAGGATAAATTTGTTTAACTGCTTACCTAATTTACCACGACCTTTTGTACGAATCTTTGGTGTTTTATATAGAGCACCATCAAATTCAAGAGCATCGTCTGTGAAATAAGACATTTTCATCTGAATAATTTCAGACTTTCTCATTCCAGAATAAGCAGCAATAGCGATAGCACACGCCTTTTCATATTTCTCCTGTTCGACAAGAGTTTTTAATAAGTCATCAACTTTTTCATCTGGCAGAATCGTTTTCTCACGCACTGCCTCATTTGCAGGATTCTCAATCTTATTTACAATTTTTCTGAATCCTTCAAATTCCTCTTCCTCATCTAACATATTTTCGATATAATCAGATAAAGAAGAAAGACATGATTTAACACGCCTTGTTCGTTTAGGACTCCATCCCCATACATTAATTGCATGATTCTGAAACTTTGCAATATCACGCTTAGTTAATTTTGCGAAGTCCTTATTCTTATTATGTTCCAGATTCCAACACCAGAAAATATCTAAGTCATTGCGATAACCTTTGATTGTACTCTGCGCACGATCGATAGAGGCAAGGTAGTCTAACCACTCATTGCCTAAGTCTTTATTATCTTCGTTGACCAATGCTAGTTTTTCTGGAGATGTAATCTTGTTATATACCGTAAATCTAGCCAACGGTAAACCTCCTGTGTATAAAATGAACACAACCACAATATATAGTGGTGTTCGTAAAAATGAATCACATATATTGTGGTTACTATGCATATAAAATCTTGGTTTTATTTTTGTGGAATTTACATCAAATTTGATGTGAAAAGAAATTATTGTTTAAATCTTTTTGCAAATGCCTGTTCAGCATATTGTTGAGCTTTTTGCTCTGTACGTTGCCAGAATCCAGAAGTTAATACAATACCAGATCCCCCAGATTCCGCTTCTGAAAAGACGTGAGGAGTAGAATAAGTTCCAGTGTTATAATTGTATCCCTGATCAAGATACACGGTGGCACTAACAGAATCTCCGCCACCAACAACGCCAGTTGTTCTTGCAGAGTTTTTCATCTGATATGTTCTTACATATCCACCTTGCTCTGGCGGTATTGGCTCTCCACCTGCATAAGAAGCAGTAAGCTCTTGGTTAGCAGTTAAGAATGTCTTACTCTCAGCTTCACTTACAGCATCACGCATTTCATTCTGGATTTGTCTCCATAACCCAGCCATTGCGCCCATGTTCCCCATGAGATCACCTTACTTTCTGTCAATAGAAACTACATTATTATTGACTGCATCAGCGGCACCCTGTTTAATTGCTTCAAGTGCATCAATTCTATTTTTCTGGAAATCATCAGATTCAACAACAGCTTTTGTAATGTCTTCGGCAGTAAAGTCAAAACCATGTTCTGCAAAATACTGCATCATCTTCTGAGTTACCTCTGGATCAGCCTTTGCAAACACTTCGTTGATATATTCAAGAGCAGGTGCTAAAGCCACGACAGATTCTACTAAATCGTCAACACCTTCAACCTTGAAATTCACATCTTTGCCGTCAAGTTTAATATCAACTGCACTTGCAATTAACTGCTGTTTAATGTAATCGCATTTCTCATCAATTGCAGTTAACATATCTTGAAACTGCACTTTATTAATATCATTTTCATCAACAAATGCGTCAACATCAATATCTGATGCAAGTTCGTATAATTCATCAATACCAATGCTTTCTAAATCCACGTTTCCATAAAATTTGATAATATTCATCTTGATTCCCATAAGTTTACTCAGTGGATCATAGTCCATACTAGATATTCCGTTTTCGTCCTTAGTTACTGGGAAAGCAGAAGCGACAACCGCCTCAACGAAATCATTTGCCTCAAATCTATTTAAAGACCCATCTTCATAATGTCTTGTTTCAAAAGCGATTTTACCCATAAAATTATCTCTCCATTTCTCTATTTAACTTCTCAATCAATTCAGATACATAATATCTGTAATTGACTTTCAATTTTCGACTATTAACAATGATTGGATTGAATTTTTTTAAATCCTTTTCGTTGAATGATTTTTTATCTATAGAAGCAATCATTCTGTCAAAATCATTGATATGCTGAAAATATGTAGTTTCTGTGTTATCTTTCTTTCTAAAATTAAATAAAAACCCTGCGATCATATTTCTGTAACCAACAAATTCTCTTAAACCTTTAATCTGATGATAATGGATTACCTTATGTTTCTTTTGTTTTGCATCTTCCTCACTCTCAAAAGAGATAGAAGAAGTACCAACACTTTTCAATTCCAATGCGTACATATAAGGGGAAGAGAATAAGAAACAGTCACACGGATTCTTACTTGAAAATCTTAAATTGTTACAGCCACCAAATGACTGTGCCTGATCCTTTAATCGGTAGTAGAGCACATCTGAAGGAACGCTATCTTTCCAATTTTCTTCAAATCTTTTACCAACATTCTTTGCCAATTTATTCACCTACCTGATATTTGTCGTTAATATATTTTCTATAATCAACATATAATCTGTACGTGTCTTTCTTTGGATACCAGAACGCCATAATATCTGCACGTTCCGATGGATAGACCAGAAGTGGCTGTACGCCATGTTCTACATAGAACTTAACCTGCGCCAAACTTGTAACAGGGATGAGCTTTGTATCTTTATAAGCTTCCTGTAACTGCTCAGGCGTTGTAATTTCTGAGTTCAATAAATACACCCTTTCTTATTAAAATCGTAAAAAATAGGGAAGAAAACAAAAAATCATATAATCCAATTTGTGAACCATATTAAAGTTTTGTTCTCTTCCCTATCTTCTAACTAAAATGTAAAACTATAATATGATTACTGCAATATTTTTTCATGTTCAATATTCCAAGTTAATACACTACTGATTAGCGTTAACTAACCAGTAGTGATAAATAATGTCCGTAAATTAAGCTAAAGACTTGATCTGATAGATATCTACAAACTCATCGTCTGCATCTGTCATCAGGTCAAATGTGATCTTCAGAGTAATAGGATCTCCCTCAGCTGCGAAAGCTAATTCGATATTTCTCTGAGGAGTAGCTTTGTAGCAAGTGATATGTAATGGTGTTACAACTCCCTGCTCAGATTTCTGATTGATTTCTGCGTCAACTCTGAAATCAGCTAATTCCTGATTATCGTTAATCTTAACTAACTGAAGTGTAGAATCATTTACGATATAAGATACATCGTATTTCTTACCAACAGCAATTTCGCTATCTGTTGTAGCTGTAAATACTTTTTCTGCTACGCTTCCTTCAATCTGTGTTCCACCAACGTCACCTTTTCCGTAAACGAATAATGTTCCGTCTTTTGGCTGATCTGGTAATGTAAGTTTTCCTGCTTCTGTAGCAGTGATCGTCTTCATTTCTGCACGATCTCCACCTTCTGTAATTGTGCCATTACCAAAGATAGAGAATAACTCAAATGGATATACCTGAATTTCTGCTTCAAGTGTTCCTTCCATTGGGTTAGCAAATGTTACAGCATCTCTACCTCTCTTTTTAGCTTTTACAGAATCTGCTGTAATATTTAATGTTACTGTATTTGCATAATCAACTCTTAAAGCCTTTTTGCTTGTAGCTAAGTTAGTTAACTCAAATACACCGCAGTCACGGCTTGCATATTTCTTACTAGCTGCCATTTTGTCACATCCTTTCATTAGAATTTTTAAATTTTAGTATTAAAAAAAGACCCATAAAGATAGGTCTTATTTTTCTTCTTTAAGATTTTTCAAATATGAATCTTCTTTAAAGTCACTACCTTCAGTTCCCCAGACACTGGCATTAAGAGCCATGATTTGATAATTTCTATCAATTAGAATTCTTTGAAAGTTATCATATAATTGAGGAATTGTTAGTTGCCCTACGTTAGTAAAATTAATACTTGGGTGATACGCACATACGACAGAGATAATATTACCGATATCATATTTTGGATCTTGTTTATCTAAGTTTTTTCCACGAGTACGTTTAGCTTTTGCCTTATCACGTCTACGTTGCATTTGGATAACAACAGGATCTTTTTGTTTTGATAATTCTTCGGACACTGTGCGTTCATTGTTGATATTTGAAATTTGCATCAGAATATGTAATACATCATCAAAGATTTCTCGATCAATAACCCCGACAACCTGTGATTCGATTTCTCCAGTTTCTTCGTTCTCATGTGTTTTTAAGATCTCAAATCTTTTTTCTCTTAATTTATACACAACATCTTCGACAAAATAAAAACAAAATGCTCTCACATAAATCCGTATAACATCTGTGTTTTCTGATACCAAATCAAATAATTTAACATCTGTTCGTTCTTCATAAGGTAATGCCAAAAAAGCATCATATTTATCTGGCAGGAGAGCAGAGTAGTAGCTATCTACTGTCAATGTCATATAACTAGCATATTGCATCCATAGCCCTTCACCAATTCTCCTACGATCACTGATTTTAGGTGGCTGAATATGCCCGATTCCAACAGGTATTGGTTCGCTTGACAGTAGCTGTGAATAAGTAAGTTTTACGTCACTCACTTACAAAGCAACTCCATATTTATATCATCAATCCGATACACCATTGTCCTGCCATAAAAGTTAGTGTTCGGCTTAAAAGACTGTAATTGGCTTGTACGAGTGTCTAATCTCATAGTCCCGATACCAAATGAGTCTTTTATTGATTCGTCAGTTAAGGCAAGATTGATTGCTTGGCAAATCATATCTAAACGATTGCCAGCGTATCCTTTTTCACGCCATTCTGACCTTTCATCATCATCTAGTTTGATAACATCCCTATGACATACGACATTGATAACCAATGTGTAATCAATAATAGATGTTGATGTACTAGGATATGTTTCCATTAAGATAATAGATCGTGTATCTGTAATGGTTTCATCCATATATGGGACATCTTTGCAATGTCCTAATAAACGATTGTCTTTCACTTGCCCATGTATATTTTCGCCAATTTTGCATCCAAACCAATTATCCTCGAAAGAATAATCCTCATCATCAAGATATGGCATAGCAAGAGTGTTGACATCGTCATTTGTCATTAAAATATTTCCTACGGCTTCTTTGATCAATCCAAGCGAAACCAGAGGATTTTCCATCATTTTTTCTGTTTTCGTCATTGAATTTCACCTATGTAAGACTTTCTATAGTTATTTCAATAGAAGCAGTAGAAGAAGTTCTATCTTTTGCAGATAATTTCAAGATGATTTTCTGACCAACTAATGCAGAATTTGACACAGAGATTCCAATGTTTGAACCAGTTTCTTCTATATTAATGGAGTCTTTTAATTCACATTCAAGATCCCATTGAGGATCTTTTGTAACTATGTTTCCATCTAAGTCTTTAAAAGAAGCGGTAAATGTAGATTTCTTTCCTACAAAAACTTTCTTGTATCTATACTTAATAGTAGCAGTACATGTCTGTTCTACAGTTGGAACATCTGGCTGTTCTGGTTTCTCTGGCTGCGTTGGTTCAGGATCTTTTTTAGGCTCAAAGTAATCACATAATCGCAAGTCTTTTCTGTCTTTCGCTGGGTTAAATTCATCTTTATCAACGATAAAAGATAATACACCACCATGTTCAGTACCAAAATGATATAAAACATTATCATCACGAGTGAATGTAAATACGTCATTTGGAACTTCACGAATATCAAGAAATACTCTTTTTCCATCAAGCCCAAGAGTATCATCGTCTTGCGGTACAATTACCGTATAGTTATTTGACCCAACAAATATAATATTGTTACCTGTTTTACCAACATCATATTTAGATGCCGATTGATAATAAGCCCATCTTTCATGGATATTACCGTCTGCATCTTGCCATTTTACAGTAGACTGACACAACTTCATTGTTGTTTTTTCAAATACACCACATTGTCCAGGTCTTCCGTCTATGATCCAGTAATTATTCTCAAAATATACATACATTCCTGCTTTGGAAGTATTACATGGGAATAGTACAGTTCTCTGCATAGTTTTTAATGCGGTATCAGAATCATTATCTTGAACCACACATCGGATAGTCGTTCTTTCTGATAAATCAGAGTTACATAATTCAACCGTAGAAGCAATGTCTGTATCTAAGATCTCTGCAAATTCATCATCTTTATAATCGTTATATGCATCATTTTCATAACCGCCCGTTAAGTTAGGTCGTGTATTAGGTGTTATTAAATACCAATCTTGCATTTATCGCACCTCCTATGTATAAGCGGTAGGTTTCTGATTGTTTGTCATTTTTTCAGCATTATATTTAATAGCATCAAGCTCATTCTTTGCTGAAGTTTTTGACCCATTATTTCCATCAATACTTAATTCTTTTGTTACAATACTCACTCGTTTATTTACAAGAGAGTAGTAACGCTCCTGATAATATTGATGCATATATTCTGCCATTGTATCTATGACATATTGATCAAGATCTTCTGAAAATTCTTTTGTTTCTACATCGAATGTAAGATCATCAATTTCCATAGAATATCTTGCAATTGCCTTTTTTAGCCATTGAAAAACTAAAGAGTCTGGCAGAGGCGTTTTATCTGCAAATGTAGATTCAAAACTTTGAATTACATCATCTGCGGTTGTCATTATAATCACCTACATCCTATTTCATTTTGTGTCCTGTATAGTTTTCAATGAATCGAATTTTTTCGTAATCGTTATAATTACCTTTTTTAATCATCATCATGACAGCTGATTTTTCAGCACTTGTGACAATATACTCAGAAACTTTGTCCTTAAATGTTTTTGACATCCCTTTATAGGCAAATAATTTTGCTACTAATTCAGGCGTTAAAATTTTCTGAACTTTCTTTTCTTTTTTATTGTCAAAGTCTAACTCTTCACGAGTATCAGCGTCTTCAATATATAATGTTGCATGAGAGCCAACACCATCAATTCCAGTAAAAAGCATATTCCCGTTCTGCACCTGTGAGATTACTTCTCCACGAGATAAACGGGTAGTACCATTTGGTGTGATTGTTACATCTCCTGTGGATTCAATTCGCTGAAATCCTGTTGTCCAATTGGCAAGGCTGCGTACTGTAATTTTTGTTTCCATGCTTAACTCTTTTACAACTTCCGTATTTTCCATCTCTTTCAATTATTTATCCTTTCACAACTAATTATCGTTTACTTGAATTTGTATTTTACAGAATTATACAATTCAATCTTTTCATCTAAATCTTTCGACTTTTGGAATGTCCAATAACGTACACCAGTATTTTTGTTGATGTTAGAAGAAATATAACTTTCGCCTAACCCCATTAAAAAATAGTGTAGTTTTTTGGAATAGCAAAAGTAAATATCGTTCATGGTCTATGTCCTCTATTTAACTAATTAATTGCAAAGATATACAGAATTACCATATATCTTTGCAAATAAAAAAGACCCATAAGGTCTACATTTCTTCAACTATTTACGAATTCTAGTAAGTACCAAGTTCTGTTGACAGTTTCGTGTCTCCAAGTAAACCAATCATATATTCTCTTCCTGGAGCAACTAAAGCACCAACTTCAAGGTCATATCTTGTGATTAACTGACCTGTTGATACGTCTGTTCCAGAAATAGATGTTAATCCGCCTCTTGTTACTGTATAGATTGGAGACTGTCCACCAGCAGGAATTACATATCCGAGTCCCTGTGGTAATACTGTCTGGAAGTCTGTTCCAGCTGCATTCATCAGAGAAGTATCATATGGGTTTGGTAATTCAGAAACAACTGCACCATTATACATTCCCATTAATCCTGTATCGTGGATTTCTTTCATAACGGCTTCAGAGATACCTGTAACAGCAGGTGTTGTTCCCTGATATCCTGCGAATGCATTAAGCTGAGAAACTAAAGCATAATCACCAGTGATAGTTGGTTTTCCGAAACGTCTTACAGGTGTGATAACTCCATCAACACCAGTTTTTGTTAATCCGTCTCCCTCGAAGAAGTATTTAACTCCATCTGCATGTTTGATTGCTTTGTAGATTGTTTCTACAACATAAGCAGCAGCCTTGTTTCTGATCTGAATAGCGATCTGATTCTTTAACTCGTTTTCATCGCTCATGTCACCACTAGCAGCTTTTCTATAATTTACTGCATAACCAGCAGAAATAGCTACTGTAGCGATAGGTGTTCTTTTCTTTCTGATTACTGGGAAGTTAACATCCTGACCTAAAGCCTGTTTGCTTGCTGGGTTTCCAACAAATTCTGGGATTTCAACTTCGCAAGAATCGTTATATCCGATTGCTTTATAATTTCCATAGATGCTTAATAATTTAGCTTCTTGAAGAATCTGAGGTTCCATTGAGAAACGTCTGATTTCATTTAATTCAGAAACTGCTGATAAATCACCAGCAGAAGCTTTACTATTTAATTCTTTAATATAATTAGCAGCCTGATCCGCTTTTCTTCCGAAAGGCGCTAAGTCTTTTCCGTCTCTCATTGCAGAGAAAATTTCTACTACAGGAGATTTTGTAGACACACGACCGCTCGCAAAGTTCGCATCCTTACGTTCGTTGTTTAATTCAAATGTATACATTTATACTATCCTCCTTTTTCAATTAACTATTTTGATACTGACTGTGTAGCTGGAGCAGAAGCAACAACTCCTACAACAATGCCTTTGTGATTTCCAATAATTCCAGTTACTTCTACATATGGTGCGGCAGTAGCTCCTTTAACAAGATCCCCTGTTGCTGTAGATTTTAACTTGTCACCTTTAGCCACCCCAGTAGGAATCTGTTTTCCATAAATTTCAAGTTCTTTTCCATCTAATTTATCAAGATCTAAAACTCTTAAATCTGATCCTTTTGCGATAAAGTATCTGTCTAAACCTTCGTCGTCACCAACTTCAATATTCATTACTACCTGTTTAGCGTTAGCGGCTAAAGCAAATGTACCTTCTGTTACTGTTCCAAAATCGCCATTATAAACATCCGTTCCTGCAACAGCTTTTACATATGGGTATAATTTCTCGATTTCAGAGATATTGCGGAATTTAATCATTTTTATCTATCCTCCTTATTAAAAAATACTTACATCTTCGTCATCATCAACAACTTCGATAGATTCACATACCTCAGAAAAGATGTCTTCAACTTTTTCTGAATTTGTTTCTGCTGTAGGCTCTGTGGCAGATGCCTGCTTCTCAGCTGCTTTCTGCTGTGCTACAATATTCATGCAAATCTTAGATTTGATAGAGTTAACTTCAGAAGCAATTTCGTTTAATTCGTCAATATTTTCGCAAGAGTTAATATCAGATTTTAATTTGTCGATATCTTCTTTTGCGACTGCTTTTTCGTCTTCATTGAACTCGCTTAAAGCTTCGTCAACTTCACCTAATTTTTCTGCAACTTTAGCTTTTGCAATTTCTTTTCTAAGAATTTCGATCTGTTCCCATGCTGTCTCATTCTCTGTCTTTGTGTCTTCAAGAGCTTTCTGCAATTTTTCGACACTTGCATTAAGTTCGGAAATCTTTACATCCTTTTCTGCGATAACAGAATCTTTCTGCTCAATCACGGAATTCTGCTCAGAAATTTTCTCTTCTAATGCAGATTCTTTAGAATTGATTTCAGAAATTGTTTCTTTGATAGCAGAAGTGATTTCTTTCATATCAATTGTTCCGTCCATTTTCTGTTTGTCCTCCTTGTTTTGATTTTCGTTTAATTCCAATACAATAGAAGAAGTATCAGCTGGGTTCATTACCATATCCCAACCAGAGTGAATAAATTCCACAGGGATTCTCCCTGTTTCTCTCCATCCATTCATATAAACAATTCCTGTATTACCTTTTGCTTTGAAAATTTCTACGCTACCTTCTACGGTAACGCCATTGTTAAGGTCTTCTTCAAGATTTGCAACGAATTCTGGATAACACATTTCATCAAGATATCCTTCACCGCATACACATCTCTTTGTTTCACCTTCGTAATCAATGTCGTCAATATAGCCTCTTGTAAAATGTCCAACAACACTTGCATTTCTAAATGTTATTAAGCCATCTTCGTTGACACCAGTTTCTCCGTGACCGCAGATTATTGTTCTGTTTTCATCTAAAAATTCAACACGAACACTCATATCTGCGATACTGCCGAGCTGTGGCGCACAATATTCCTCTAAAAAGGTAATTCCATTTTTGTTGTATTTTGTTCCGATACCATTTTCTACTGATTCAGGAGGCTGTAATTCGTACAATACGGCTTTAAATGGTCTACGCCCATTCTTGTATTTCTTTTCAGATAACTCTACGATTGCCATGTTGTATCCTCCTTTAAAAAGTTTTGTATAACAAAAAAGCCGATTAAATAAAATCGACCTTTCATTATTGATATTTATTTAGAGTCACTTGGACTTGGGATATTGTTCCCATTATTATTTCTACTTCGAATTGTATTTTCGGTAGGGTTGTCCGTAGTTGGACGACCGCCTTGATCATTTGTATTATTTGAAGAATTAGTATAGGCGGTCATATGTGGTAAATATTTTTGATATACACCATCTTCGATTTCTTCATCTAATACATTAAAATATGCTTCTGGGTTAATTCCTGCACTAGCAACAAGATAAGATAAGGAACCGCTTGCCTCTGAATATAATGTTTTGCACATATCAAAGAATGTCTTGCGATTTACAAAAGAAGTAGGGAAGTAGTAAACTTCCACTGGATTGTTTTGATCTTTAATGACATTTTTGTTAATGACGTAATTTAATTCTTTTTGCCATTCATACACCCATGTATATACTTGGGCGGTGATCATTTCGAGGTTATTCGCTCCAGCTCCAAAATTACCTGATTCCATTGCACCAAGTAAAGAAGCGCAAATACCTAAATCCAAAGAGATTTGATTGCTAAGATTTGATTCATTTTTATCATTAAAAATATCTGTAGAAACATCTAAAGAATTGATCTTTGTTCCTGCGGCAACGCTAATGAAACTTAATCCACCTTTGTTGTTTTTGTTAACTACAGCGGTTTTAACATCATTATGTTGGGCTTCCTGTTGCTTTTTGGTTAAAGCACAAAGTCCTTTTTCTTTCCCTTCTGGGAATGTCTGATAGACAACTTTATTGTTCATGTCATCCAAAACATTTCGTTTTGTGTCTGTAAAATAATCTTTATATAGTACATCCTCAAGAGCAGCAATAACCAATGATCTTCCCCAAGGTTCTGAGTCTTTGCATTTGATTTTTCTACACATTGTTTTATCCGAATTTAATATTAACCAATTGCCGTTTACGCCATTACTTTTCTTGCGATCGTAATACCCTTTCCTGATTTCTTCTGGATACTTTTTAAGTTTTCTTTCCCGTGTATCGTCTGTGAAATCATCAAAATATCTTAAGTCAAAACCAACAACAAATCGCCCATTTTTCTTACCAACAATTTTACAATACTGCCAAGGCAAAGAAATAATAGAGACATTGACACCGATGTCATTTATCTCCATAATACGCTCAACATCAAAATCATTCATGTATTTTGTATGATCAATATCGGATGGTCTTACTTTGGTTTCGAAGTAATAAAACGCAATTCCATCTAACATCTCGGTATGTAATGCATCTCTAATGAAATGTTTGTCGTCGATTGTCTCAAGGGTAGAACGCATTAAACGTTTATTATTTTTTGCCTTGTTGTTGTTTTTCTTTTTTGCTTTCGATTTATTGATTAATATACTATCAAGACATGGCAATGCAACCATATAGTCAACAGAATTTGTAACAACTCCGTTTTTTGTATACACAAAATTTGACAATCTAATGGCGGTTTCATGGTTTTCAATTGGATTTCTTAAAACACTGCGTATTTCTTCTTTATTAAAATAATCATAAACACCACATTGAAAGATAGCGTTAAATATATCTGTTGTTGTATATTGATAACTGTTGTATTCATATGTAGCGTCTTGCTTTACATTTTCTTCCATTTTCCCTCCTTCCATTAGTTTACAAATGTTGTGTATCCGTATTCTTCATCTGTAGTTGCCATATCTAATTCCAACTGGTCTATAAAATATGATCCGTAACTACATGACGAATATCTATCTTTTCGGTTATTTCCACGTTCCTTAATTCGGATACCACCTGTGGTTAGTTTTTCATATTGTAATTCTGCACATTCACTAACAAGCGCCTGAGTTTCTAAGAATGGTCGCTCAAAATCGAATACATCATCGACTTCGATAGCTTGTCTATATTCCTTGTTCTTAGAAAGAATTTCTTCTTTGGCGGTTTCAAAATTAACAAGAAAATCAATCTTTCCTTCAACTAGATTCTTTCTGAAGTTCATAGCAATATCACTGTTCAGGTTTTGTGTACCATTGATAGCATAGATGCATGGTTTTGCGTCTGGATCTTGACACAATCTACCGTATTCATCGTTGTTCATACATTTTAATGGGGCGTATTCAACACTGCGATCTTCATCGTATAGAACTTTTTGTAAAGAATACAAAATTTGCAAACCTCCGTTGCGCACGTCAATTACTATATAATCAGCGTTAAAATCTTCATATAGCTGACGTATCCTAATTGCTTGTTTTGTCGTATCTCCTATCTGGTTAGACTCAATATAAGGGAATTGTCTACGATATCCTTGTTCCATTTGCTTATCGCCATACGTCATTGTTTCTGGGATAGCACGAATACAAGAATAAACTGAATTGTCGTTCTGAGAACCTGCTACGAATGCAATATCGCCTGCGATAACTCTTACTTCATTGTCACGTTTAGGGATTGCATAGCGGTTTTTCTTATTGATTTGAATATCCAAATTATTTCTTGGATAAAAGACTTGTTTTGAAATTTGCCGATTCATCAGCATAGAATATGTAAAATATGCAGAATCAGATTCTTTGATTCTAAGGTTTAAGAACTCTACCTTCCAACTAGTAGGATCTTGCTTTTTCTTTTCTTTGACCAACTGTTGTCTTGTTTTGAATCCATGTTTTAGGCATATGCTTTCGTCGAATGCTAATAGCATACCTTTTCCGTGTTTCAGCATTAATTCATAGTTCATGTCTACAATTGTCCACATCCAATGTGTAGGGTCTTGCCAAGATGAGCTAATATAGATATCAACAGGGTCTTCTTGCAAGATTTTCGCTAAAACTGGATTATCTTTATATTGTGGAAGTTGTATATAACCTGGCTGACGTACCATCTGAAATGGGGAAATGACATTATCTTCAATGTTTTTCTTAATCTGTCTAAACTCTTCTCTAATAGCAACATTTGAACGAATACCACGGGCGTGATCATTCGCTGTGAACACTTTAATTGTAGATCCACTACGGAATTTAACAACAACGTCTTGTCCATTGGTCTTAACGTATTCAATTTCTGCTCTTAAAACAGCGGATTTCTCCATTAATTCACCTTGAATTTTTTCAGTAATAATCAATTTACTCTGTCCACGAGTAGCAGAACCAATAACAACTTTTGATCCTGGATAAAGAATTGCTCTACAACATGCATATAAGGCAATTAAGAATGATTTTGCATCATTACGTGCTGCAACAATACAAATTGAGTTAGAAACACCCATATAATATAGTGATAACTGTTGATATGGATATATTGGAATTTCTAAGTAATCTTGCACAAATCTGTGTAAATTTTTCCTAAAAAACGTACACCATGCTAGTGTATGCATAACATTTGTTGGATTACTTAAATAATGCGTAGATGGGAATTTTTTATACAATTCCTTTTGATATTCATCGGCAGGAAACTGTTCAATCATTTTACTAAGACGTCTGGCAGCAGTCTTTTTACTTACTTGTTTATTCATCGTCTAAATCCTCATCGTCAGGAATAAAATATTCCTTATCTCTATCAGAAGATCCATATTGTAAATTTCTTAATGGACGTAACATAAATCTGTCCACATAGTCTGCCAAGTCATCATAGTCTTCATATAATGGTTTATCTTTGTAAAATTCTTCGGGCGTATATTTTGATATAGTAGCCAATGTTACTCCAAGAGTGGTGTTCTGACTTTCATCTTTTTCTTCGACTGTTTTTAGACCTGCATCGTTGAATGTTTTAGAATACTGACTGCTAAGGTCGATATATTTCTTTGAATCACCTGCTTGTAAAGCACGTATTTGCAACATATATAAATTACATAATGATTTTACGAAGATTTCTTGGTTTTGGTCAATGTTTGGATTATTGTCTTTTAGCATATTATAATGTTCATCCAGATTCTTATAATCCGCCTGTGTAAATCCAGCTCCCCATCTCTTAGTAGCTGAACCAGAAATAGATATGTTATCATCATTTACAGCTTGTTCTGCACTCATAACATGATCATATCCATCTTCATAAAATTTCGTCTTCATTCCATCAAGATATGTATTACCAACCTTTGTTGTCTGATGAAGATTACGCTTTGAAAGATATTGTGAAAATGTAATTGGTTGATTTTCAACCTTTGCATTTTTGTATGCGTCAACATGAAACACTACATCAAATTGCTGACACACATGCTTAATTGCGTGGACTTCATTTCCATTGTAGTAATTAATCAACTTCTGTAGATATAAGTCCATACAATCATTACAGATATTGATATACCCATCATTACTCTGGTATAAAGGAGAAGGAGATTTAGCGAAATGGTTTCTCTGATTATCCCAACTCTTACCACAGCATGTGCATTTATATTTTTTATCTACCCTAGTAGATCGCCTTGGCATCTCAAATTGCACGTCTCTATTAATGTACATTGGGGCTTTTACCAATTCTTCTGGCGTTAATTCTCTTGCCATAAGTCCCTCCTTTCCTTATATAATAGAAGAACAGTAGATGATATCATTCACCTACTGCATATAATTCATAATATTAAAATCTCCAAAGATCCTTTAACAGATATTCGAAAGGCAACATAGTTGGCAAAACTTCAAAATGTTTATCTTCCATAATTTTAGCAACGATATCCAAGTCAGATACATCTTCTTTGCTGATCGGAATATCATCTTCATCTTCATATCCAAAAAGCCAGATATCAGAATCAGAGTAGAAGTTTAACACAAAATCTACAATATCCTGAGTAACCTCTTCTTGATATAAATAAATGGAAGTTCCCTGTAAAGAATCATTATATTTATCATATAAGAAAACTCTCAGACTTCCATCATCAAACATTTCAAGACAATATGTGGCATCGTCTTTTTCCATATTAATCTTATGTGGAGCATAGTCAAGTTCTGACATTGCAATGGACAATATATAACGAATTGTCTCAGCGTTTGCAATGATATCTACACAATTATCTCCATCGACCAACTGATCGTTAACTGTAAATAAAAGCTCAATTTGGTCTTCGAAATCTGTAATATTCAGATCCTCATATTTGTTATATTTATCTTTATAAGAAATAACAATCACTCCAATCTTATTTGTTTACCGCATCTTTTAATGAAGCAGAAATTTTGAATTTTGGAGCTTTCTTAGCAGGAACATTGATTGTTTCACCTGTTCTTGGATTTCTTGCAACATGAGCTGGTTTATCTTCAACAGTAAATGTTCCAAGCCCCATTAAGCGAACACCTTCTCCAGACACAATGGCATCAACGATACATTCAACAACTCTATCTAATTCTTCTTTTGCCTCGATCTGAGTTACTTTGCGTCCTTCTGTTGCTGTTTTCTTTGTTGCAATACTTTTAATTAAATCTTTTGATGTTGTCATAGTTTAATTCTCCTTTTTATAATTAATGTTTTGTTTTTGACTATTTTCTACGATTTCTCTAAAGAGAGTAGCCGTAAATTGTTGATAATTAAAATGTTAATTCGTTTAACATTTTTGTTCTTTCTGCCAACATGCCATCTCTGCTCATATAAGACATAAGCGGAGTACAAGTTGGATATTTAATATCAAATACAGTTATCAAAAATTCTAACCGTTGTCTTAATGGCATATCTGTTCCTAAATACAAAATATCTTGTTCTTGTAAAAATTCCAGACGCTCATTATAATCTTTTTCCAAACTATCTCTAGTTAATTCATTTGTTTGGATCATAAGATAATTCCTAATATCCTGTGCTTTTGCACCAGTTGCAATAACATTTAGGAAATTTGCTTCTCTAGCAAAATCATATTTATCACCATAACGACCGCATTTCCTAAAAATATTTTGAGATAATGCTTCACATAGTGGTTTATAATTTGATCGTTCAGAAATACGTATTTCCCACCATTCTTTATTATTTGCAACAATATCTCTCATCAACATGAAATAACGACGAACAATTTCACCTGTTTCTGTACGCTCTACCATAGCAAGAGATTCTGCCATGTATATCGTCAATATATACTCCGTTGTATAAAAATACCCATTATTTACGGCTTTCCGTTTTTGACAAGCCGTAACAAAGTCAGTATTTTCTTGAAATTTATATGTATTGATACGACGTTTTATCCATTTAGAATAATTTGCTTTAACTTCTAGTTGTTCGTGTAATGTTCGTGCGTCAACACAGAATCCTTTAACTTCCATATTTTCAATTAAAACTGGAAGTTTCTTTTGGTATTTCATTACCAATTTAATTTCGTCATCAGTACAACCTAAGCGTTGCAGTTCTTTCTTAGTAAAATATTTTGCCAAGAATTCCTCCTTACAATAGAAGAAGTAGGAAAACAGCCTACTTGATAACGACAAATCAAAGTACAATTGAAAGCCGTATATTTATAGAAGTGGAGCAGAAGAAGTAATATCATCTGCTCATAATAGGCAGTCTGTCCGACCTGTTTTGAGAGATTGATCCTAAAAATGACTGCCGAATTGCTAATTTAACTGTATCTTGAATGATGCTGTATGTCCTTCACGTTCTGTGAACTCAAATAACTTGCAAGCACTCTTTGACCCTTTAAAAATACTGTCTGCATAAGGATCACTACCTACAAAGCTTGGACACACTAAAATTTCTTTATCGCATGTAATACCTTCACTTAGAGATTTTTCAAGCATTCCGTGGTAATGACCAACCAATAAGAAATCAATATCTTCGTTATAGATAGACTCCATATTTTGAATGGCGCTATCAATTCCTTTTAAAGTATGTCCATGCATTGCAACCATATTAAAGCAAGCGACAGGAATGTGAATACAATCAGATTCCAGATCAAGATGTACTTCAACACGATTATTGTTTGCCAAACATTCATTGATATAATTTCCAATAATATATTCAAAGTCTTCCGCACATAATTCAGAAGCTCTTGTTCCTATAGGTCGTGTTTGGCTATGGTTGCTTCGACCTACGCAATAATATTCAATTTCAACATATTTGGATAATTCATTTAAGAAATGTGAAATGATTTTTGAGATATCAACAACTGCCTTAACAACGGCAGAGTCATTGAGCTTAACGTCAGTAAGACGTAAGATACCTTGAATATCATCACCTAATGTGACGACTTTGAGTTTAGAAATGCCAAGTCTATGTATCAGCACAATGGTCTTAGATAATAATTTTTGAAATCTTTCAATGCAAATTTCTGGAGAGTATTCGTTGTTAACACTCTTAAATACTGCATTATAATGAATATCTGCAATAGAAAGCACATATCCTTTAGATTTATCTTTAACTCTCAGAGGTTTGAAGTCTGGGTTTGGTAGCATCTGAATTGCTTCAGCCACATATTCATTGAACAGCTCAAAACGACTTTCTTGGCGAGAAATACGATTTCTCTCTAAATTAACTGTCTGTAATTTCTGTCGTTCCTTACGAATTTTTTCATATAATAACTGATCTTCAGATTTTTCATCGTTACCAGATTTTTGCTTGCTGCGAAAATAAGCATCTCTGAATCTACCACCAAATGGAGTAGAAGAGGACTTGCGAATTGTATCGCTTGCACATTGTACATGATGTTTTTCTTTAATTTCCTGCCAGTCGATATCAACTACACCATCAAGTTTTGAATCAATATCTGCACAGACAGCTTCATATGTTTCTGGAGTTAATCCGATTTTTGCTAATTCTTGTTCAAAATTAATACTGATAAATCTTCACTCCAATCTATTCTTCGTCAGTCTTTTCTTTCATCTGAAATTCACCATATTTTCCATCAAAGTCTTTTAATAAATCTTTGAAAGACACATTTCCTTCTTCTGTTTCAATAACTCCTTTTTCGATGTCTACATAACCTGCCGCCTTAACTGTGACAGTAGTAGATTTTTTATAAGATAAAGCTTTCGCCATATTTATCCTCCTTTAAACTAATGTGAATTTTTTAATTATTTGTAAAATACCTCTACACACTTGATTAAAAATATGATATAGTGTAAATAGAGGAAGTTTAAGCATTTTGATATATAAAAATTAAATGATTTCGTCTACAATTCCAAGGCGAAGCATTTCATCTGCATCAAGCCATAATTCCTGACGATATACTTTTTCGTACATTTCTTCATCAATATTAGAATGTGAAAGTACATACTGTTTAATTTTCTCTTCGTATTTCTGCGAAAAATTAAATAAATCTCTTACAGCATGAGCTGTTCCGCTAACAGATTCTGATCCACTATGAAGTAAACCTACGCTAAATGGATGACATACGGTTTTTACATTTGGATTATTATGTCCTGCCATAGCAATATGTAGCCCCATACTGGCTGCCATACTCATAATGTGAATCGTAAGTGGAGTTTTAACCTTTTCAATAACATCAACAAGATTAAATCCTCTATATACGTCGCCACCAGGTGAATCAAGAATAATTGTAATAGGTTCTCCAGAACCATCATTATCCATCTCAATAAGTGGGAGAACAGCACTTTCAAGGATGGTATCGCAAATGGCTTCATTTACAATAATTCTGCGCTGCTGTAAATTTACATAATACTGATAATCTACTACATCTGGCAGTCCACCGCCAAATTGTTTTAGTAAATCTTTAATTGGAAGTTCGAATTCTATATTCAACAGTCCTTTCTATAATGAAATTTTCAAACTTGAATTTGCAATAATAACTCGTGTACTTTTGCATTTCTTTTCAAGTTCAGAAGTTAATTTCTCTTTTAATGTTAACTTTGCTTTTTCTGATCCATGATGTAATACAATTCGATTTGTGTTAATAGAAGAGTAGTAATCAAGAAGTTGGCAGAATGGAGCATGTCCACTAAGAGATTTGAGTGAGAAACTTGCACATCTACAAGTATATTGTTTATTATCTATAGAGATAGATTTAACATTTTTGTCTTTAAGTAATGCAGCTAAACTTCCTGGCGTACTGAATCCTACAAATAGAACAGTAGCATTAGGATTTGGAACTGCTTTTTTCAAATGGTGTCTAATTCTACCATTATTACACATTCCAGACGTAGATAATATTACACATGGTTCATTGCTATGTACCAATGCTTTACTGGATTCTGCGTCACGCACAAATATCAAGTTGTCCCAATTTAGGACTTCATCAAACAATTTTAATTCATCGCCAGATAAGATTTTGCGATATTCGTTGAAAATATCAATTCCTAACGGTGTATCAATATATACTTTATAAGGAAAATCATAATCTTTCATGACCTGGTAAATCATTGTTGTAAGAAATTGGAGTCTGTGATTTGCGAAAGTTGGTATAATTACCTGTCCATGCATTTCGCATACCTGTTGTGTAATAATAGAAAATAATTTTTCGATATCATTATTTCTTTCTTTTTGTCCAGTTTTTAAATCAGGACGATCTCCATAAGTTGATTCTCCAATGACTAAATCTGCATGATCAACAGGAGTAAACTTATTGACATAATAATTATGAACTTTAGAATTTCCAATATCACCTGTGAACAGTAATGTCTTTTCAATGTTGTTCTGTTTGAGATACAATAAAATTTGCACACTACCAAGCAAATGTCCGTTTGGAATAAGCATAAATGACAAAGTATCATCAATAACAATTTTTTTCATCACAGGATATTCAGAAACATAATTCATTGTATGTTCTACATCTTCAATAGTATACAATGGATCATAATTCTTCCCATGTTGATTGTTAATTAATTCTATATCTCTTTCAATGATATAAGCAGAATCTTCAGCCATTCGATGCATAATTCGATAATTGTCTTGTGCAACAATCATTTTTGCAGAACATCCCTCTTTATATAATCTTGGGCTTAAAAATACGTGATCCGCATGGAGATGGGAAATAAAGATATAATCAATGTCTTTTGGCTTAAATTCTTTGAACCTTCTCTTATTTACAAGAAAGTCATCGTATTTACTATTTGACTGATGTAAGCCAGCATCAATCAAAATGTTGTGAGTATCTGTTTTTACATAAACCATAGAACCAGTGACATCCATGGCAGCAGGTTCATCTACAAATGATACTCTAATATTGTTTTGTTTTTTCTTCATAGAGAACACCTATCTTTCTCTATACTTTTTCAAAGCCTTCATGACGCTTCTTTTCTCACTTGCATAGTAAGTGGGATGTCCAGAATACGTCTGATGAATATCAGTTTTATCCTTGAATCCTTTTGAGCGAAGATAGAAAGCTTCATTTTTGGTGATCTTAATTATAGAAGATCCCTCCATTTCTTAAAATATTTCCAGTGATGCTTGACGCTGCGCATATCAGTCGTCGTACATATTTACTGGATTTGGAAAGCTGCCGATCAGACTTGAACTGATAACCTGTCGCTTACAAGGCGACTGCTCTACCAATTGCGCTACGACAGCAGAAAGGAGTAGTGGATGAATTAATATCCACCCACTAGGTGCTAACAATGAAAAAATCTTTGTTGAAAAAAGAACTGACCACCAAACAGCTCTTTGATTGCACAGGTAGGCTTCGAACCTACGCCTCACGAACCAAATGGAGCGAGCGAATTAACCAACTTTTCCACTGTGCAATAATGGTAGGGACATAAATGTCCTTACCTGATAGGAGATAGTTATGTAAATAACCAAAATGAAACCTAGAAAATAGCAGAAGGTGGATTTGAACCACCGATCTTCAGGGTATGAACCTGATGAGATAACCAAACTTCTCCATTCTGCGACAGGGATACCTAGAGTCGGACTAGGATCTAGACAGTCAAAGTGTCTTGTGATACCGTTACACCATATCCCTTTGGGCATTTTTTATATAAATGCAATTCCTACAGTTGGATTCGAACCAACGACTTTCATCTAATGTTATCCTTGCTGTGATGACCCTCTAGCCTCTGAGGTATGTAGGAAAACTGGCTAGGCAAGACTCGAACTTGCAACCGCACGGTTAACAGCCGTGTGCTCTACCATTTGAACTACTAGCCATTGAAGTTGACATGACAGGAGTCGAACCTGCAACACCAACGTCCGTAGCGTTGTGCTCTGTTCCATTGAGCTACATGTCAATACATTTACCATGTCTCATTCGTACACACTGGCGACACAGTATAATGTTGATTATTAAAGATATTGTGTGTAAAGATATCTTTAAAAACGACCTCAATCCACGTAGGAGCTTGAGGTACTCTCAAGACGAACTGAAGCGATGAACTTCATCAGAATATCAGTAGAGGTACAGGTTACCAATATTCACCAGCCATCAGGGCATTCGCATATTTTTTTGATCTGCGCATCGTATGCCTCTCAGATCTAGTCGTCCCTGTTGAGGGAATCGAACCCACTCGTGACCGAAGCCATCTGATTTACAGTCAGATCCGCCTCCTTAGCGGGATAAACAGGGATATAAGCCCGTGAGCTCGAAAGACATCACAGGACAAACTAGCGCTGCGACTCAGACTCGAACTGAGACACCGTATCACTACGGCTACTAGTAGTTTTCAAGACTACTGCCTTACCAAAATTAGGCTTATCGCAGCTGAAACGTGCATGAGAGGCTACGACCCTCTGTTACGTGCATTCCCACGTAAGCCTGATTAGCAATCAGGTGCATTAAACCAGCTCTGCCACATGCACATTCTGTATCTGTATTAATTTCAACAAAACTAACACAAATTTTAGTGAGTGATTCCTCCTCACTTTTGGCATACTTATTCATACAAAAAGCGAAATATAACATTTCCAGAATATGCCATACACTTAATTGTGTAATTTTTGTAGACAACTCCATCAAAAAGACACACATTTCTTGTGCGACCAAAACACCTTGGATTAGAGTATCGCAAGTTTCTACACGAGTTCCACCTTGTACTTCGGCATCACTCTTTCAACGATTTGTGTTTTCTTTTATCAGCTAATAGCATAAATCCACCGATCTTAGTCGGATCACTTCATTTCTTGTTGGGCACGCAAGGTGCAATGTTTTATAATATGGTAAATTACTATACACTTTCATCTTCTTCATCATTATCTGAATTCAAAGACTCATATTTTTCTAATAATCTGTCAAGATATTCATCAGCAATTTCTTGCATCTTAGTGAAATAACCAACAACATCCATGATGAATTCTGGTGGAAACCCGTGATCTCTTGTATAGATTGATTTTGATTGCTCAATGTCAATTGTCTTGCCGATTTCCGTAAGAATCAGATGATATAGTGTTCTGCGTTCGATATCCATGAGATCACATAGTTCTCTTATACGTTTTCTGTTTTTAAGATACCAAGTATTCGTTGCTTTCGGCAATTCGATATCACTCATTGGCTGAACAATAATAGAAGAAGTTGCACTCGGTTGAGTCGCCACTACTGTATATGTACCAGTCTTGCGAAGAGACGGTAAAACTTCAGATGTAACCCATTTCTTGAACTTTTTAGCGGATTCCAGTTTACTTCCAAAAATAAGAGAGTAAACGCCAGATTCGTTAACAACCTTCATCGTCTGTGTTCCGCCAAGGGTGCCCTGAATTGGGGCGTCCTTTTTATCTTCGTTATCAACATGGGAAGAAATAGCATTTCGTGCCTTAGAATATCCAAGACATTCTGCAATATCCTTGCCAACAAACCAAGGATCTCCATCAATTGTAAGAGTTCTCACATTACCAAATTCTTCGTTATTGAATGTTGTAATTGCTGTTGTATTCATAATTATTTTCTCCTTTAATATAATGTACAGATGACATTTCGCCACCTGCCAGAATAATAAATGGAGGCTCGGTATTTATCCGAGAAAATATCCATTAGTCGGTGTACACTACTTGATGTGTACATGAGTTACCGACAAATAATTTGCGTATGCACTAAAAGGCGTCCAACACATTTGAAATCAGAGTTATATTGCTCCTGTAAATTCTATGGTAAATGTCTATACGCAAGCCCCAAACATACGAGCTTTATACCTCTGTGTTTTGCATGGCGTCCAATGCTCACCAAAATATCTTCATTAATGCTCTATAGGCGATATTTCTTACGTGTGATAAAATTAGCTTTTTGTTACTTTACCACATATACTTTACGGTACTTTTTGCCGAATCTCTTAACCTGTGAGTGAGAAGAGAAGTACATGTCGATATGTTTCCCTCTTACTCCGCCACCAACGTCTTCGGCTATAAAAGTCTTACCATTGATTCTGACCTTAGTACCTAATTTAATTTTTCTCCTATCAACAGAAATGGTTCTGCCTTGTTTTGCTCTGCGACCTGAAGCAGTTCGGTTTCCCCACTTACCAGAACATGACCGACAACCACAGTATGCAGTAATCTTATATGTCCCCAAACATTTGACTTTTTTATTTTTCGCAGAGACAGCAGTAGAAGTAGTGAATCCTCCGACTGCCAGTAGCATTGCCATAACTAATGTGATAATTGAAATTTTCTTTTTCATAATTTCTCCTTTGGTTGCTTTTCAGTTTCCTCTGGAGGTCTACTATATTAATAGAACAGTTGCAAGTCTCGGATACCATCTCTGATTTTTGTTTTTGATTACATAGACCTCGGAACTCACGGTGTGAAATTTCTTTAGCTGCAAGCAGCGTGAGCATTTACACGAAGTGCAAATTGGTATTTTGAGAGTTTATCTGTTCTGATTAATCTTTTGTTTTCTGTTCTCCCTATTACAACACAACAATAAAGTCCCGAACACCGCATAAACACTGGGTTTGAGCGGTGTCGAAAAATAAAAGGGGGAACTTTTTTGCCGTTTTTTCTCTAAAATCAGTCAATCTTAACTCTTTTAAATGGCAAACCATATAACGTAGTATATGTTTCACAATCTATATTATTTTGTCTCATTAGAATAAAATTAATGTTTGTGGCTGGTTTATAAAATTGCTTTAGATAAAATGCAAGATATTCAATTAAATACATTTTTGTTTTAACTTTGTCCTCATCTATGTATTTTAATAATCGATAGGCGGTATTTGTATTTATTTTTAAAGAAAGCAATTTGCGATAAACATTTTCTTTTTCAAGATTATATTTTTTCAATTTATCCTCATATGAATAATACAAAGAATCTAAATGCATAATTTTATAATGAGAATAATACAGATTATCAAACAAACTTATAATTTTATCTAATTGTTTTTTATTCACTTTATTTTTGTTATAATTAATAGGCTTAAATATTTTTGATAACGGCAAAGTATTGTTGGATACTGACGCTGCCGAATATTTAAAAATTGCAGACAATAAATCATCCATACTGGTTTTATACCTTACGTATGTAACATTATGTTTTTTTTCGTATCCTTTAATTTGAGATATAACTCCTAAAAAATACGCTTGTTTCCGTAACCCAGTCTTTTTATCTATTGTTTTATATCTATTCTGAATCTTTTTAATTTCTGCTTTAGAATCAACATCAAATTCTTTTTTTGCTTTATCTATTTCAATACATGACATAACGTCAAGTTGACAAATATCAAAATATAATTGCCTAAAATCGACATTTGATTCATAAAGCTCTTGTATTGTTAATGTTGACGTATTAACCATATCCCACAGTAAACTATTCAATTGTTGTGATAAATTAATAATATCTCCAATTAAATTATTACTTGTTTTAATATCAAGGTCTGCTTGATCTTCGGGTGTATAATATCTTTGAACTTTTTTTGCATGAACGTTTGATGTTGGCACTTTAAATATTTTGTAATTTTTTTTTGCAGCATTTAATAATATTTTGTTATCAGTAATCAACATTTGATCAGAATCAAAATCACATCCGCTTAATCGTTCAAGAATATTATCATTTATTGAATTAATACAAATAATTTCATCGGTTAAATTAAAATAATTATCGATATCATCAACATATTTATTTGTTGTTACAAGAAGATTCCCAATAGTAACATGTGGACTTCTACAACATAATAAATCTTGTCCATTTGCAAATCTCGTATTATAAACTTCTCCATGATTTAAACTTGAATGATTTGGCGAAAACTTACCTATAGAAAATTTTAACATTTCTAAAGGATTTCCAAATAATACAGAGTAATTCCCATTAACCAACACATGTCCTTTTTTTAAATTCTTTCTATAAGCCCTGATTGTATCATGTCTAAAATTATCAAAAATTTTTGTTTTTGAAAATTCTGGCGTTAAATTCAATAGAGTATAAATTGCATCATTAATTGAATTAAAAGTATAACTTTCATTATTATTTGCTTTACATTTTATATGGTATTTTAATACATCTATATCGGTATTTAATTTATTCATATAATCAAATGATTTCTTTAATAATTGGTTAATGTCGGATTCTGATAATTGTAATGTATTTAACAGTTGATAATGTGTCTGTACCATATCTCCGTTAAAAAAATGCGTTTTCTTTTCATGTTTTACTATTCCAAATGTGCTAGGTATGTTTTTTAGCCATTGTTCCATAGTCCCAAATTTTAAATATTTCACACTATTAGGAGTAGTAATCATTTTAATATCAGATACGTTTTTTGCTAAAGTAAATCCATTTAGCTGTGAAATCATTGTAATATTATTATCACTAAACCATTTTTGAATATTTGTATTAAAGCAACATGATTTAAAAAATTTATTTCTTAACAAAAGCATACCGTATCTTGAATACTCACCAAGCTCAGATTTATCAATTAAACTTTGTCCATCCCAAATCGAATTTCGTATTTCAATTTCTTTTTCTTCGGTATGTAACCATCCATCATCACCAATAGTTGTTTCAACAACATTGTCATTAAATACACTTTCCCAGTCATTGATAATTAAAATTGACTCTGGCTTTATATCAATCGTATCAATGATACTACTTGTAGGAAGCGCAATATATGCTTCAAGGGCGGCTAAATCAACCTTTTCTCCTCGTTTAATATCCAATTTACACATTTCCCATTTATGCATATGATCATATAAATTTTCTTCAATAAATAAACATTTCCCAACTCGACTACTTCCAGAAGATCTTTTGAATCTGACGTATTTCCTACCATCACAAAAAAATCCATTACTATAAATTTCTTTTCGTAGAGCTGAAACGTCCTTAATCGTAGTATTCAATGAATCTTTTATCTTGTAAGACAACTGACCAGACGTATCTTTTTCATATGATTTTATGAACATTTTGGGGAGATTGTCACATACACAATCTCCATCAATTAATTCATTTATTTTAACTCCTACGATTTCAATGGTTTCTCCTCCATTTTTATTAATAATCGCTTTTTTGGCAATACAATTTTTAAATGTTAAATGTTCATGTTCATAACCATGTTTGACATATAAATTTTTAGAAATACGATTAAATTCTTTTACGCTGTATTTAAATGTAACATTCATTATCATTTTACTGTATTCTTGATTGTTATTTTTAGTATCTTTGAATGAGAAAACTTTTTTTCCTATTCCAAAATTATGTCCACTACTATTTACATAATTACGTAATTCAATTAAGTCCAAACTGAAGTCATATACGTTAATATATTTTGTTAAATTTTCAACCAGTTTCCCATTTTTATTTTTTAGTAAAGAATAACCATTTATATGTTTTTTTTGTTTATGTATTTCTTGATGATTTGCTATATACAAATCTTTTGCATCAACGCTTGGTATATTTAAGTAATTTGTATTTTTTTTATAATTCATAACCATCCTCCTGTGTTGCCTTATTAATAAAACGAATTTCATGTTTATCATATAAAAACCATACAGAATTTTCTATATTTGTTAATAGCTCGTTCATACTATCTGCGATTTTTTTCTTTAAAATATCAAATGTTATATTATCATTCCCTGCACATGTTAGTACATTGTAAGTTAATGTCTGTGGGGTGCTAAAAATATCACTTTCTACTAGAGGAATTCTCGTTGAAAAACAATCATTCTTGATTTTATTATATTTTAAATGATTGTAATATTTTTCATTATCTAACATATATAAAATTTCTGTATTTAGTGTTCTTGCAGAGTACAGTGTAAAATGCAAATCTAAATAGATGCAATTTGGATAAAATAAAAGTTCTGAAGACCAAATTCTATTTTTTGCATTGTTTATTAAATTATTTATCTTATAAACAAAATCTATAATTTTATAATGTTTTTTGAAATTTTCAAACATTATCTTGATAGACTGATTCATTTCAGATGTTGTAATTATATTTTGATAAGAACACAAACCACTTAAAATGAAATTATCATATTGTATTTGGATATAAATCTTATCATTTGTTTGATATTGAAAATCTGAATTTGTAGAGATATTATATGAAAATTTCTCATTATTAATTGAAGTTTGAAGATTACAAAGTTCACTTTCTATATTGCTATGTATACTTTGATATTCTTTATCATTTTCCATCATTTCTTTAAAATGCTTAATATAATTACCAACCGCATAACGTAAATCAATGTCTTTTAAATAATTACTGATTTCCATTTCATCATTACACATATAAAATCTTTTGTATGCGTCATATATAATATTTTCATTTTTTAACAAATTAGTAATTCCTAAATTCGTTTTTTTATCAGTAAAAAAGAACTTAACATCTATATTGTCTACATGCATTTCATAATTAAATAAGTGTCGTGGTTGTAAATATAATTTCATGTTAATATTTTTTAAGTTTGTTTCACGAGCTAAGCGAATCATTTTTCTGAATTTGCTAACACATTTACAAAATTCATTCAAACCCAAAATATCATCATGTTTTATATCGATATATTTATTTTCTGGCAACCCATTCCTTCGTAATTTCAATATTTTCCAATCATATGTAAAAATTGTTTCGTCTTCGAAATTATCCATGCATACGGATAAAGTAATATATTTCGATAATACTCGTCGTTCTATTGAATTGATTACAATATTAAACATCGGAAACTTATTATTTTTACATATTTTATCTAATTGATTTTTAAAATTTTTAACATATGAATTCAAAACCAGTATTATAATTCTATCGTATGACTTTACACATTTCATGCGCTTAATTATTTCTGCGAAAATATATTGATCTTCATAATCCAAATTTTCAAAATCAGACAATAATAAAAATTCATTTTCATCAATTTCTTTCTTCGTGTATTTCTGTACACATTTCCAGACAGAATCCAATTTATTCATATATTCTAAGTCATGTTTTTTAGTAGAATTTACTATAGTTTTTCTCTCTTGTAATCTTACGTAGACATCAGAATCATTTTGTTTTTCTAGCCTTCCAAAATATTTTCCATCTTTGAACAAAATATCAAATTCTGGTACGGTGCCATTAAATGATGAATCAATCAAATCTTTTACATTAATTTCAACGACTTTACTATTTAATTCGCACCATTTGTCTGCATAGTTTAAATATTTTTTCTTATTTGAATAATTGATTTCAAAGAAAAATCTCATTCCATTAGAGTCATAAACAGTAATATCTGGTTGGTAATCTCCAAAATTTGTATGATAAATATTTTCAATATCAATTTTTTCTACTGTATGTAATTCATCTTCATCAGAAAGTTTGAATTGCGAACCTTTTATAAATAGCCAATTTTTATACGTCCAATGAATAAGTGTTTCCGAATTTACACATGGACTTTCTGTTATGTGATAAAAATGTGGTTGCACTTTTTTACTTGACTTTGCTCTCATTTTTACAGGTTGATGACAACAAGGGCAGAAGTAATTGGTATTTTCTTTTGCGTCCTTAATATGTATATATCCATCATTTTCATCCTGAGCCACAATTAAAATTGGTACATATCCTGTATTTGCCATTCTACTCATCATCCTCGCTTTCTTCAAAAATCATGTCTGTCATCTGTTCCATTTCAGTTCTTGGTTTCCTGAAAGCGTTTTTATGTAAACTTTCTGCTTTGATCTGGCAATAAATATCTTCCGTAATCATTTCTCTGGTAGCAGCAGAACGACACATTCCTACGCAAAACAGTACGGCACCGCCAATCAGAATCGTAGATAAAACTATCATTCTACTGCACCTCCACTGTATTTGACTTACCGCTTAGGTAATCGCCTGCGCATTCAAGAAGCTTATAGATAGCATCAGCAGATTCAATATGTATATCAAGATCACCAGCTGTTTCAAGCTCAACTACCTTAGCCATTAGAGCCGATCTAAGAGAATATCTCTTTGCTGTGATCTGTAAATCATCTTCAAACTGATGCCAGATTGGGAAATCTCCTGTCTCTTTGGCAATTGAAAGCGTTACAGTAAATGTTTCGTCTTCTTTACCTTTCTCGTCATTGTGCTGTGCAGTGGCTAGAATCTTATGTTTTCTGTGATTGATCGGAATCTCAATGGTTGTCCCAAGGCTTTTATAACTGCGCTGTGGACGATTCTTTTTCTTCATTGTCTTCTGTTCTGTGTATTTTTCTTTATTAAATTTTCTGGATTTCATTGAAAAGTCTCCTTATTTATGTATTTGTTTAGTTTAATTATTAATTTGTGTTTATTATGTATTTCAGTAATTCATGCTTACTGTTCTGGTATAATATTCTTCTCAATCTTTCGCCAATCGTTGGGAAGAGATACCTTGAAATAAATGCCACGGCACTCGTGCTTTCTTTGACCATTTTGCATATCAACGTGTGCTTGTGAAACCGCAGCAATTCTTTTACTTGATACCATTTAAAACAATAATCAGTGCCACCTGATCGAATATTGCTTAAAATATCGTTGATGAAAATACGATAATACTGGTCATGCGTTGGCTTATAGACTACAGAATCTGTTGTACTATCTCTTGCTCGAATACCATCATTTCTTTTTAATCTTTTCTTTGAAGAAGGAGTAGTGCGTAGTCTCTGTGCTGCAAGTTTGACTGCGAACTGTTCTTGTGTAATGTTCTCAAATGAGATACGATCAGAAGTAGCCAATAAGTCTTTGAGTTCTGTATTTAATTGTTTTGTCATGAAAATTTGTTAGATCCTTTCGTTATGTATATTATTGTTTAGTTAATTTTTAATTTGTGTTTACTTGATTACTCACAATGCTGCCAACAAAGCGATTAATCAAGGTTTTCTAAATCAGAAGAAGCATTAGTTGCTTTCCCAAATTCTCCGTAAGGTTTTAACTGTAATTTAATTTCTTCGATTTCTTTTTTATAATCGTAATTGGAATCCAAGCGATATTCTTGAGTTCCGTCATATTTATATTTATTTGTAAAAGCAATTCGACTATATACAACTCTATCAGTGCCAGGAAGAGTTTTGAATAATTGCTCATGATAGATAATCCCTGCCTCATCAAGAACCTTAACACATTTTTCAATAGTAGTTCGATGTAATCCAAGTTCCTTTCCGATATCATCATATGTTTTCACATATGTTTCTGGTCTTTTCTTTCTATTTTTTTTCGAATTAAAATCTTCTGAAACTCGCATGATAATATTGTATCTTAGATATGCTAACACGAGTAATACATTCCATATTCTGGTATTATATGGCATTGAATTCGTCTTATGTAATCGGAGCAAGTATAAGAACTCGAAGTTATAAATTATACCGTAATGTTTCTTTTGTAGGAATAAATTTTCTTCAGTGTTTTCATTCGGAACATTATATAATGTAAGCTGCTTGATTGGTGATGCAACTTTTTTAACATAGCCTTTGTCTTCAATTAATTTTATAAATTTTTTAACTTGTTCATTGATGCCTGATGAGTTGTAATTCTGTGAAAAGCTCATTTGGCGCACGAGTAAATTTGTATTATAAAGAATCGGTGGTTTTTCTGGATTCCATTTTAACATCATATTGTTTGCTAACGCCATTTGAAATAATATTCTTTTTTCTCCAAACTCTGGATTGTAGATTAGAAAATGTGGAATAACATGAAAGTTCTGTCGTTTTCCTTCGGGTTTAATTTGTTTCATAAATAATTCTCCTTTGCTATCTTGGTTATTAACTTGTGTGTAGACAAAATCTCAGCATAAGTACAACAGGTGTTGATTTGATAGACACGTCTAAATAGCTAGACAAATAATTTTTAATCGCTCAACCGACAATATTAACTATAAGAGACGTGTTATCTATATAGGACATATTACCTATACAAAACACGGGAATATAAATATTCCCTACCTATTTTTTGTTTCGGTCGCTGACGCTTACTCAACGAAAAAATTCCGTGTTCACTGACGCTCATCTCTTTTCTCTTTTGATCTTTCATCTGTCTTTTCTTTTTATCTGTGTTATCTGTCTTGACAATTGTATTGATCATCTTTTAATTTCTCCTTTCTTTGTTTGTCATCATGTAGATCATATATGATAATTGTTTTATATTTTCTTCTTGCAATACCTGTAATCTTTTTCTGTTTATCTCATTGTAGTACAACCACATATATGATCTTGAAGATCTTGGATATAATATCTCAGAATTATCTTTCCAATAACTATGAATCTTCATTGCAATTTCTTTTCTGGTATCTGCCAACATATATTCTTTAAAAGAATCTTTGCACAGATTACCATGATTGATTATCTGGAATATCATATCTTGTGTGATACCTGATGGCAAATTGAAAGAGAGTTTTGTCTCTTCATTGCAATTATGTATAAAATCATTTGTATTCTTCACGGTATATATCCTTTCTTCCTTCATTTTCTTTTTAAGCATATTGGTATTTTAACATACTTTTTGCACCTTGTCAACGGGTGCAATGAGGGAAGTTAGTCATATTTTTATCTGGGTAGAATGTAATTTTCTTTATACTGGATTCTGTACATTTAGAAGAGCTTTTCGGGGGAATTTCTATTCTATTGGTAAATTGGTATTGTTGGTAGTGGAAAGGTATAAAATTGATTTATGATCTCTCAGGTGTATTTTTTCATAGGAAATACCATTGTACTTTTTCACGTACAATATATGCTGGCGCAGATAATGGTCTTTTCAATGCAAAGTGTACCCCACTATGTGATATGAGTGTGGTATGGGTCATGTGTCAAATTGCTTAGGGTACTTTTGCAATGTTTAGACGAGAAATCGGATGCTAATTTCCATTTTATATATTCTGGCGATAACTTGTTAGGGTAAGATAGTAGAATTGAAATTTGCTCTCTCAGAATACATTTTTTAAAGGGTGTAATGAAGAGATATTTTTGTCCTGGATCTAAGATGAGTTGTGACAGATGTCTAATTTTGAAATCTGTAGCATGATGGTGTGTGCTGATTATATGTGATTCTCAATGTTTAGAAGAGTATATTCGTCAAATATGGATTTTGTGGTATGTAATGGAGAGTTGTTAGGATAGACAGGTAAAATGGATTTATGATCCGTAGAGTGTGATTTTTTATAGGGTTGTATGAGAGATAATTTTTGCATAAAAATAATCCCTGCTTGCAAGGTTAAGTATCTGATTGATAGATTTCTTGTGTTCACTATCTGTCACAAATCTGGTTGATAGTTCAAGGGATTCCATCTTATAAAATGTTTTGCCTTGCGAGGGATTGTTTTTATTGATACATGGAATACATTGAATGTCTTGTTCAATGCCATATATACGATTATATCATATAAGATACTTTGTTGCAATGAAAGATTGTTAATTGTAAAAAAATATGCCCAGAGAAATTTCCCTGAGCATAAATTCAGATAATGTATCTGCAAATGCATTATCTGAGGGTGTCAACTTGAATCCATTAATATCATTTTTTATGTCTGTTTTGGCATAGATGCCGAGGGTTGCCTAATCCCTCAATGGAAGTATAACATGATTGTCTGAGAAATGGAAGTGGCATATTTTGATTGTAAGGTGTTTACCTGCGGTAGCAATGTCGAGAAGGAACGCTGACGCTTATCCTGTCTCTCCTAAACTGCGCAATAAATTGCTTGTTTGCTTGGAATAAGAGAGAAGAGGTAGTTGTTGTTTTCTTTAGTGTTTGTAAGTGGTTTTCTTGTAATTTATATATTTTTGTGCATATCTTTGTTGTGACCATTCTATATAGGGTGTCGCCAATTTCGTACGCAAAATGGTTAAAATTGTAGTGGTTATAAAGGGGAAGTGACGATTATTTTATGCGATTGATTGTGGAGATAAAATCAGTTTAGAGCATGATTTGTCGAATTCATGCATTTTTCTGGGAGTGATTTCGTGCAAAGGTTGAGAGGTAATTTGTGTAGAGATTTACTGGTATTTGTGAGGGTGCTGATGGTCAAAATCGTGTTTCGAGAAATGTTAAAAATCGTGTTTCGGGAAATTGTGCGAAAGTTGTGAAATTTGGGCGTGAAAAATATAAGGAATTGCTTAGGCTTTTGATGGTAAAACTTGCATGAAATGGCGCAAAACAAAAACGTGTCGTCGAGAGAATTGGGGAAAATAAAGGGGAAAATGGGGCGGATTTTTTGAAAAAGTGCGATTTTTGAAAGAAGGGGTTCTGAGAGCGTTGAAAAAAGAGTAGTAAAATAAACAATTCGCTCGACGACGCCTCCGAGGACATGTTTTCGATTAGCAGAAAGTGTTTATCTAGGAAAGTGTAGGAAATTGCTTGGGAAAGTGATGATTTTGTAGGCAAGGTCGAAAAATTTTTGTTGACACGGTGATTGAACACGTCCTGCCAAAATGACAGTTATTTCCAAAAATGTAAATGTTAACATACCCCCCACTTTTGATCTGGTGGTATAAAAATTACATGGTTAAAATGTAAAAATCTATTTGAAATACTATAATTTTATCAAATAGATTTTGTAAATGATTGTAAATAATTTATAGACAGATCAGGATCAGGAGTACAGATAATTTCCAACTATTTCCACATAGTATAGGATACTACGTGATAGTGTATCAGATGCTGTCTAATATAATATGGTTTACGACGTGTCGTAGTATTCCAAAATAGGACTACTACTTTGCGACTATCTACACAACACTTGTCTATTATCCAACACTTTTACATAATGTGTTGGATAGTCTATCCACGCCATCAATACAAAATAAAACTTCACGCCACATAGCACCAGCAAAACAATATTTTCTCTATCACTCAATACCAACCACCACAAACTCACCTATAACTTCACTCTATACCAAACCACCTACATATACCTATAATCTATACCACTTGACAGCACAGCAAAACCATGATACACTACTAAGCAAACAAGTGTTCGATGTTTGGC